>Ga0247842_10002664_pt1 | contig 25853 bp, 28 predicted proteins | sample LaCruzMarch2015__3_FD_192411 | JGI IMG/M metagenome (GOLD analysis project Ga0247842, IMG submission 192411) | Freshwater microbial communities from meromictic Lake La Cruz, Castile-La Mancha, Spain - LaCruzMarch2015_19m | ecosystem: Environmental > Aquatic > Freshwater > Lake | place: Spain...
AAAAATATTGCGCTTGGACGATAAATTTAATAGACAATTTATTTGGCTAAAAAACGAGCTATTTAAGCTGGATTTGGCTTCGCGGAAATAATGTAGGTGGCACGCGCGACGCTATCCAGGTCCTAAGACTCCCAATAGTCGCAAGCCTCTTAAGCCTGCAACGCGCATACTCTTCTGCCTGGGTTGATCCTCGCGGTCTCGACAACAGTGAGTGGTTGGCCCTGGCATTCTTCTATTCTCTATTTTGCTCTTCATTGAGCCCTCCAAGCTTAATCGTTTTTGTCTAAGTTACTTTGCCGTGTGTGCGGAGCGAAAGTATTTGGGATGTGACCGTGATAGCATCTTGCGCGATCCGCTCCTCAATCTGAAAAAGGTGAATGTGGTAATAGACGAAGATGCGCATCAGGTGCTGAGAGAATTCAAAACGCTATGTGAGTCTGCATAGGCACTGGGCAGGTCTCTATGCTCGTCTGGTTGCTGCCCCCTGAGGTCATTTATGTCGAGCAATATAATGGCACCCGGCCTGGCATGGCCAGCCAAATTTTTGCACGTTAGTAGTGCTCCGATTGGCCCGCATTTCGTACCGTACATAAATTATGCCCTGGATGCCGCTATAGTAAGTAAGGTAATATCCTTGCTCTTCTGAGATGCATTGCTTCCCGTGAGCGGAAGCAATTTGCTTCTTTCTCCGGACAGCTCGCCCAAACACATCCCGATAGTTAGGTATACAAGAAGGATATGATATACTCTTGATATGACTCGGGTTGCTGTTAGTAATGCAGTTCTTGGCTGGGCGATGGAACGCTCTGGCACTCCTGAGCATATCCGAGAGAGGTTCCCCAAACTGCCTGAATGGCTCCAAGGCAAGAGTCAACCAACGTTGCGCCAACTTGAAAAGTTCGCGAAAGCGACATCCACTCCGCTTGGGTATTTGTTCCTTAGCAAGCCCCCCGATGAGAAGATGACGATTCCGCACTTCCGTACACTGAATGATGTATCTTTCCATAGGCCGAGCCCAGACTTAATTGAGACCATTCATACGATGGAGCAACGCCAGTCCTGGATGCGAGAATATCTAATCGAACTGGGTCAGGAACCTTTGACCTTTGTTCACTCTGCACGATTAGAGGACGAACCTAAGCAAATTGCTAAGGATATGAGGAGCTTGCTGAGACTACCTGAGCTATGGGCATCCAAGAACAAAACCTGGACGGAGGCTCTAAAAAATCTGGAAATAGCGACAGATAACGCGGGAATAATCGTAACCGTAAATGGCGTTGTCGGAAACAGTACGAGCAGAAAATTGGACCCATATGAGTTTCGCGGCTTCGTGCTAATAGATGAATTCGCACCCCTCATTTTCATTAATGGTGCGGATGGCAAAGCAGCGCAAATGTTTACTCTGGCGCATGAACTTGCGCATGTCTGGCTTGGAAGCAGCGCAATCTTCGATCTAAAGGATCTGCAACCAGCGAAGGATGAAACAGAACAAGCGTGCAACTTGGTGGCAGCGGAATTTCTGGTCCCGGAAGCAGAGTTTCATAAGATCTGGGCTAATATCCAGAAAGATCCGGACCGATTTCAGAAGATCGCGCGCCATTTCAAGGTCAGCGAGATTGTTGCCGCGCGCCGGGCGCTTGACCTAAAAGGCATTACGAGAGACGAGTTTCTTAAGTTCTATCGTGACTATACGAAAGATTGGGCAACCCCCACAAATAAGAAACCGGGCGGGGATTTTTATGCTAATCAACCGTTCCGAATTGGTCGCCGCTTTGGTGAATCTGTTGTTCGGGCCACAAGAGAAGGCAAGCTCCTTTATCGTGACGCATACAGGCTTACCGGTCTTTATGGGAAGACCTTTGAGAAATTTGCTGAGAATCTGGGTCTCGGGGGTCTCTAATGAATGGAGATCGTCCAATATATGTCTTAGACACTAATGTGTTTGTGGAAGCAGCACGCAACTACTACGCATTTGATATCGTACCACGTTTTTGGAAATCCTTAATTGAACAAGCAGAATGCGGCCAGATAACAAGTATTGATCGTGTCAAAGCGGAAATAGATAGGTACGGAGACGGGGACGATCTTAAAGTCTGGGCTAATAGCAGTTTTCGTAGTTGGTTTGCCTCAACCGATGAGGGCGTGGTCCTTGACGCTTACAGGTTAATCATTGAGTGGGCAAACGAGCAGCAGCAGTATAGGGACACAGCGAAAGAGGTGATCTCTCGTGGGGATAATGCCGACGCGTGGGTGGTGGCATATGCAAAGGCAAATAATTGTGTGGTTGTTACTCATGAAGGTGATCAACCGAAGGCTATAAAAAATATTCCTATTCCGAATGTTTGCAAAGCATTTGATGTTCGATATACAGGTATATATAAAATGTTGCGTGAGATTCGTGTTAAAATTTGCTAAAGAAATGCCTGGTCCGAAGGCACTCCGCAGCTCCTCAAGATACGCCATATTGAGAGCGGCTATCAGTAGCGATTATGTACCGTACATAAATTATGCCCTGTGGGGCGGATACCAGTGAGGTATCTCTTTGCTCTCAATCTCCTTGATCTTGCTTAGGTCAAATCGTTCGAAAAACTCCCGCTTCTTCAGATTGGGATCATCGTGCCTGCGCTCTCCTCTTGCCGGCTTGCAGCCACTCTCGCAGATGTGGCTCACGAGCACCGGCTTGGCCCCGAACTTCTCGCTCGAAGTGCTGATATCTTCGGCAATCCCCCGCTTCTGGCAGTGAGGACAGACCCTGACTTTCTTGGGCTTCCCAGCCTTGGTCCTTCCCTCCACCTCCGGGCAGTCGAAGAGCGCCACCTTTTCCATGCACCTGGGGCACTGGAAAACCTGCGAGTAAACCGTGTAACCCGTTGTCGCTTTGCCCCCGCAGCGATCGCACCTGGTTTCATACAGCCAGTCGATCTCCGGCATAACTCTTGCCTTCAGCTCCTCGAAGGTCGCCCGCAGTTCAGCGACGTCAACGGGCGTGCAATAGTTCTTGGTGATGAAGGTAGCCGCAGGCGAGCGATCGATGGCAATGGCTTTCCTGCCCTCCATGAGCGCTGCCAGGGCTGTCCCTCCCGAGCCGCAGAAGGGATCGAGCACCAGATCGCCAGGCTTGGTGTAGTGGCGGATGTACTCCCGGATAGCGTCGTGGGGCTTCTTGGACCAGTAGGTGTGCATGTTGTAGATGGCAGTGGCCTTGGTGGTCTCGATGGCGTGGTCGAAGGCCGGGACATCGTACTTATCAGTCTCGGGATCGTAAGGCCGCTCTGCCAGGTGCTTCTGCACGAAGGCCCGCAGGTTGGGATTGGGCTTGTCGCCAGAATAGTAGCCCTCGGGCATCTGCGGGACGGGGCGCCTTTGCGCCGCTGCCTTCTTATTATTTCGCTCGTCTTTCCATTCTTTCATCTATCTGGTCCACTCCTACTTGGCCACAGCTCTGGCAATCTGCTTTATGCAGCCTTCGGTTCAAAAATCATTTGGTTCCTCGCTGTTTCGCGTGGGTAATAGAATAATCGAGTCCTCTGTGAGTCCTCCGTGCGCTCTGTGTCTCTGTGGTGGTAGTACCGTCAGCCATTGGTTATAACCAGTGGCTAACGACGTTTTCACCACAGAGACACCACAGTTCACAGAGAACGCACAGAGCGACTAACTAACAACTGGAAAAACATAGTAACCTGAGGTTAGCAACTGGAAATAGCGAAGAGCCAATTATTTTTTGTCACGAAATAGAGAGGTCAAGCTAAAGCTTATAAATGAATATGTATGTACCTATGTGTTGAGTGAGTAAGTCCCTCTCGAAAAGGATGAGGCCGCCAATTGGCGGGTGGGACGAAGTAGAGAGGGGGTCGCTATTATTATATTAGTTATTGACGTGTGGATGGTTATAGATGTCGAAGGATGATGCTTCTTTACCAGAGGACTTATTCGAGCAAAAAAGGGGCTTGCTTCTGGAGATTATGATGCACGTGGGCTCCATCCAGGGACGAACTCGTCTCCAAAAGATGATCTTCCTGGCTCAAGAAGAACTGGGCCTTCCTCATGTGTTTGACTTTAAAAAATACCACTACGGCCCGTATTCCTGGGACCTGACTGAGACCGTCGAGCGCATGCTGGCGCGAGGCGAGATCGAGGAGCAGGTGGAATCACGGGGAGATTCCATCAGATACACATATTCTGCGTCTAAGGATGCCGGAAAGGCCGAGCCGATCCCTGCACCGGAAATAAGCGCCAAAGCCCTTGAGATGCTTAAAAAGCTCTCCGAGATTCCCATTACAGCTCTGCTGGACTATGTCTACCGAAAATACCTTCCCGAGCGCTGTAAGGCTTAGTGGAGGCTATATTGGCCTGGTAGACCAGTCGGCCATATTTTTTGATGACCCGGCCGTCTCTTCACTCTCTGATAGGTTACAGGATGACATATTTTTAAGAAAATTTTTTGTGGCCAATTCCTTCTCAGATCTCTTCAAACAGGCCATCCAAAAGGAAGCCGATAAATCCCATGATAGTAGTATTCATAAATTCGTTAGATCAACGTATATTTTCCCGAATTTATGGTGCTCTTCTCATGATAACAGCCTCATGAAGTTCTTTATAGATATGTGCACCCATGCGTCCCGGATATTTGGAAAGGAGCTGGAAAGAGATTTCCAGGATGTTTGTGAGAAGGCAGAAGATCTGGGAATCTTCATCCCCATCATGCGCATCGAAGAAGATAGAGACGCTATCCACCTGGTTGCTGCCCGGACAGAGAAGACATTCGGTGAACAAGTTGGGACCTTCTACAAGATATCTGAAGCACTATTCGAACTTTGGATCAAGCATGAAGACAAAGGCAAGATGCTGGAAGCCTGGAGTTATAATATTATCAAGAAACATTTAACAAAAGGAACTTATAGAATAATTCCAAACATCAAACTTCATATCAGGCAGGACCATGCGTCGGATGACGCGCAGAGCCTCGACGAGCTGACACGCAAATATTCTCCGGCCATTATTGCAGGCCGCGGTGATTATGAAATTGGGGAAGTTGATGGTCTAATCCAGAGAGATGGCAGAACAATCGGGCTCATCGAATGCAAAATGGATAAAGATGTAGGCAGATCGGACTTGATGAAGTTTTATGGGTTGGTCAGGCTGATTGGTGCTGATTTTGGCCTATTCCTTGTGGGACATACAAATTCATTCAAGAGAGATCAGGACTTTGAAAACATTCGAGTGATCCCTGGGATAGTTGAACGGAGCGACTATCCGAAGGTGTTGATTGATTATCTTGATTCTAAGGGCTTACGTTAGTGCTGCGTGGTCGAAGGCCGGGACATTGTACTTATCCGTCTCAGGATCATAGGGTCGCTCTGCCAGGTGCGCCTGCACAAAAGCCCGCAGGTTGGGATTGGGCTTGTCGCCGGAGTAGTAGCCCTCGGGCATCTGAGGAATGCGTTTCTTTTGTGCTGGCTTCTTGCGGTTGTCTGTCCAGATGGTCATGGTGAAGTCCCTGGTTGCCTGATGAGATTCCAGACGATAAAGACTTTTGGAAGCGTTTTTTGTCTTCATAAGTCGAGCAAAAATATTAAAAGAGGATTTCGCAGTCATTATGCCGGTTCTGGGCCTGGTCGCCCTGAAGCCTTCGGCAGCCGGGAGACCGGACTTTTCAGACTTTCAGCCTCTCGGCTTCTTTTATGATCTTATCGACATCCGAAACTGCAGAAAGAGCATCTTCCATCTTGATGTGCGGCTTCAATTGGTGAACACGCTCTGCCCTGTTTTCGCCATTCTCCTCAGGATTCCGAGTCACGTAGAGGGCGGTGGCCAGCCGTTCCAGATCTGAGACCTTCTTATCTCCGAACTTATCAGCGATGAACTCGATCTGCTTTGAGTACATGTCAATGGTTCTTGGGAACTTTTCCTTGATCTGCATACTCCCTTTCCCAGGGAGGAGTTTCGGGCCGTACGGGTAAGGCTGAAGCTCATCTTCAAGCAGATAATCGGCCTGCATGGCCTCAAGTTCGTTGTTCAGATCGAAGGAATAGGGGCCATGCTTGTAAAGGATGAACCTCATCCCCAGCGGCAGACCTAATAGCTCCTGGAGGAAGTAGAGCGACTTCTGGATGTGTGTCGCTCCACACCAGCTACCTCGTTCTCTGAGGGCCTCAACCAGCGAGATTAACAAGGCCGCACGCTGCAATCTTTTCATGGATTATCCTCTTCAGATCAATTATGTGATTACCAATCAGTTCTGAGAACGCGTTATGCTCGCTCGTTCAGGCTCCATATGTGATCATCTGCAATGAGGTTGGTGGGCAGCAAGTAGCTGTCTTCGCCGGACTCGGAGAACATGATTATCTTGTCGCCGGCCCGCCTTCCGGGCAAGAGCAGTATCACTCTCTTCTGGTCCGTGGACAGAGTGCGCAGGGGATTCAGGTCCACGTCATAGGCGAAGAGAAGTTCCAGGTTAGAAAGCACTACGAGGCCGTCTTCCATAAGCTTTTGGCGCAAAAACTTCTCAAAGGCCCGGTAGATATGGGCTCGGGTAGGCTCGGGCTTCCTGGCCTCGCTCTCAACGAGCTTTTTGAACTCGTCGTCCGGGATAGCACTGAGTATTCCTTTGTTTACCGAAGTTGGGGCTGGGAAGGGCAGCCCGTCAGAGGTCTTCGCTTCAGGGAGACGGAAAGCAAACCGCTCCAGGGCGCTGTAAGAACCGACTATGCCATACAGATGTCTTCCCACATCAACCGAGAGCTTGGCAATAATTGCCTCAATGATTTCCGTATCCCTCATGCCTGCATCCCTCCCAAAAGATCATTAATTCACTTCATGCATTGAAGTAATACGTCCTTTAAGCGGTCTTCGGTCGGACAAAATATATTATTAGATTATTCTTTCCTTCCCCAAGTATTCGACAAGTTCCTCTAGAGTGAACTTGGTAGTGAACTGCCTGAATCTGTCGATCTCTGAGACCTTTGCCAGGATGCCCTGATTCCTCAGTTCATATAGCCCGGCAAGCAGCTTATCTGGATTCCAGAGCATTGATTTTATAGCTTGATTCTGCTCCACATTTGATATCTCGTACATCCCAGGCTGTGGAAATTCGCTGTGGATCATAAAAGCCAGGGAGGCCGTCAATGGATCGCGATAGCCAAAACTGATTTTCTTTCGGTCTGATCGAGCCAGGCCGCCAGCTACAAGAGAACTTACAATGGCCTGGGCGGACATATTGATAACTTTGGCAGAGGGGTAACGTGCTGCCAGATATTCTCTTATCTTCAATCTGTCGAGCCGACCATAACCGACGGCCGGCATCAACAGGTCATTAAAGATGGAGAGCATCAAAGGCTCTGCCTTGCAGAACCGGTAAAAGCAAGCATCCCGAAGCTCCTGACGCCCCGAGTAAATCTTGGCAAAAGATCTCAGCGCCCCATCCGCCTTGCCATCAGGAAACAGCCTGTTCACGATGTAGGGAACGTATCTATCTCTGGTGTTCTGGCCGCTGAAGGGCAGGTTCTCCTTGAGGAAAGCTCTTATTATGCCGATATCTTCCGTATCAGGAAGCTTGGGCAGAATCTCAATGGCTTCTTTTAGAACAGAATTGGTAAAAAGATCGCTCCTATGCCGGGCAATATTTGCTTTGCTTAATTGCGTCTCTTTCTTCGATGGCAATATGGGCTCTTGATCTGACAATGGTTGAAACTTAATTAGGCTTTTTTGCGGCTTCTCAAAAACTTCTTTTTGTTGATCCTTGGCAGTTTCATTGGCGCGAAGATATCCTACGAGCTTTAGGAGCGTTGCAGTATATGATTTCACTCCCTTTACCCGGCATAGTGCATCAAAATCAGAGGACAAAACGCCATCCAATCCTCCAAATTCTAAGATGAGCTTTTTAGCCAACGGCTCAGGATTTCCTCTGCTCAGGGCATAGCTCAAAAGCAACTCAAGGAGTGCCTCATCCGTGAGTGCATTTGTCTCTCCTGAGAAAAAATCATCTCTCAACTTCTGCCTTAGCCCTATCTCGCTTTTCTCAGCCATCCGTCCCTCATTAAGGCCATTAGAGATAAAGCCAAATTAAATTATTGGTCAAGACTGCATTCCAGAAAATCCTGTAACGAAGAGTAGTCATTGCTCTAATTTGGCCTTTTAGCGGATAGCCTTTAGCCCATTCCCGCAAGTTACACCTTCCGCCCTCTCCTTACCCTCTTCCTCACAATCGTGTAAATGGACTGCACAGTATTCCCAATAAAAAACCGCGGCGGCGTCCGCTTGCCCACCACCCGTGTCTGCCCGGCCCGGATGGCCGCCACTGCCTCCTCTGCATCCGCTGCCTCGATCTCCGTCACACCCAGCCCCATCGTGGTGGCGAAGTGCAAGTCGCTTCCTGCCACCATTGGGAGATGGCGCATCTCATCTACAAATCGATATATATTGACATCAGAGACAATCAAAGAGCTCTTCCCGGCTTATCCCTGCCTCTTTCAAAATCTCATTCAAGAGGCCTTTGGGAACATCTTTATCATGAAAAGGTACTGACGCCGACCTTTTGGTTTCAGGATTATGATAGAAGCGATGGCTGCCCCTAATCCTCTCCAGCTCAAAACCACATTTTTCTAGCACTCTACCCAGTTTTTCCGGCGAGATGCAAGGCAGTTTAGGCATTGGCTTCAACAGCGACAGTGCATATCATTGCATCATCGGTTTCGACCGGCACATCCTCGCCACGGGCAATCATGCACTCGATAAAGCCCTCTATGGCTTCTTTTGCCATTTCCAGAGCCTCTTCGACGGTATGCCCAAAGGTCAGGCAGCCGGGGAGCGACGGCACAATCACGGTGTATGTCCCATCCTCCTCTTTTCTGAGAAGAATTTTGTAATGAAGAGTAGTCATTGCTTTAGCTTCGCTTTTTCAATGGATAGACTTTGTGGCCTCTGGCCCATCCCTTGACCTAAACCTTCCGCCCTCTCCTTACCCTCTTCCTCACAATCGTGTAAATGGACTGCACCGTATTCCCAATGAAAAACCGCGGCGGCGTCCGCTTGCCCACCACCCTTGTGTGCCCGGCCCGGATGGCCTGTACCGCCTCCTCTGCATCCGCCGCCTCGATCTCCGTCACTCCCAGCCCCACCGTGGCGGCAAAGTGCGAGTCGCTTCCCGCCACCATTGGAAGATGGCGCTTCTTGGCGCCCATTCTGGCCCGAGCATTGGCTATGCCGAAGAGGTGCTTGGAGTTGTAGACCTCCACGGCATCGCAGTCCGGTATGCGCCCGATGGCATGCCGGAAGGGATGGTAGGGATGGGGAACGATTGTGATGCCACCTTGCTCGCGGGCCATCTCCGCCGTCTCCTCCGGGCTCCTGCCCCGGGGCGGCAGCTCCTGCACTCCCAGGACCAGCAGATGGCCCTCGGCAGTGGTGACCTCTGCTCCGGGAATGAGGATCAGGTCCAGCCTCTCTTCCCGGATGATCTTCAGGGCCTTCAAAGAACCTTGCAGTGTGTCGTGATCGGTTATGGACAGGCCGGCCAATCCCCGGCGCACGGCGGCGCGCAGGATGGTCCTGACCTCATCGCGGCCATCGGAACAGTTGGAATGCACATGTAAATCAAATCTCATCTTCGCCCGGGGCTCCCTTTCACAAATCCATTCTAGTTAGTCGCTCTGTGCGTTCTCTGTGAACTCTGTGTGCTCTGTGGTGGAATCGTCGTTAGCCGCTGGTTATCGCCAAATGGTTACGGACTACCATCACAGACACAGAGCGCACGGAGGACTCACAGAGAACTCAATTGCTTAATTTCTGGCACAGCGAGGCAGCCTTGCAGGGCCGAGGCCGCCGCTGTGGCCGGGCTTGTCAGATAAACCAGTCCTCCTTTGCCCATCCGCCCTGGAAAATTGCGGTTGGATGTGGAGACGCAGACCTCACCCTCCGCCAGGACGCCCATGTGCGCTCCCAGGCAGGGCCCGCATCCCGGCGGACCGATCATCGCTCCTGCCTCCGCCAGCGTCTGGATGATGCCGCAATGCAATGCCTCCAGCAGGCCCTCCCGCGAGGCAGGTATGACCAATGTTCTGGCCATAACCCGCCCCCCCTTCAAAATGCGCGCCGCCACAGCCAGGTCCTCCAGCCTTCCGTTGGTGCAGGTGCCTATGAAGACCTGATCGACCTCCAGGCCCTCCAGCTCCGAAACAGGCCGAACGTTGTCCACCCGGTAGGGCGCTGCCACCTGCGGCTCCAGATCGCTTATGTCATACTCGTATTCATAATCGTAGGAGCCGGGATCAGAGTGCACAGGCCTGTAAGGCTGCCGCGCCCGGCCCGCCAGCCAGGCATCCGTCTTTTTGTCGGGCGGAACTATTGTTGCCTTGGCCCCCATCTCCACGCCCAAATTGCACAGCGTCATCCTGCCGGATATGCTCAGAGCCTCGATTGCCGGGCCGATGTACTCGACTGTCTTGTAGGTCGCCCCGTCTGCGCCCTGCTTGCCGATCACCATAAGAGCCATGTCCTTGGCAGAGACGTTGGGCCGGAGAGAGCCGAATACCCGCACGGCTATGGTCTCTGGCACCTTGAACCAGAGACGCCCCCGCGAGTAGATCTCGGCCATGTCCGTCGCCCCCACGCCTGTGCCAAACGCCCCCAAAGCTCCGTAGGTGCAGGAATGCGAATCGGCTCCTACCAGCAAGAGGCCTGGCAGGGCAAATCCCTGCTCGGGAAAGACCTGATGGCAGACTCCAGAGCCGCAGTCAAAAAAGTTGCTGATATTCTGCTCTTTCGCCCAGGCCCGCACATCCTTTTGCAGCTCTGCTGCCGTCTCATTGTTGGCAGGAACGATATGGTCGAAGGGTATGACAATCCTCTGCGGATCCCATACCTTCTCCGAGCCCATCTCCTGGAAGGCCTTGATGGCCAGAACACTTGTTCCGTCATGAGACAACGCATAATCCACGCCCGCCTCAACAATCTCCCCCGGTTCCACCAAATTAGCGGAACCGGAGGCCCGCGAAAAAATTTTTTGGCTTATCGTTCCATTCGCCATTCTCGCCCGCCTCAGGGCTTAAACGGCGATTCTATCACTTAAGCTCTACGCTTGCACTTTATATCCTCCGGGGAGGGCATCATGTAAGCGATATCCTCAGCCGGATGGCGGTAGAGCCTTGAACCCAGACGCTTTTGATCCAGGATATGCCCGATCAGGCCGATGCTTCTGCCCAGGGCAAACAGCCCATTGAGATAGCCCAGTCGCACCACCTCATCGATCTCCACCTTGCTGAAAACTCCGCTAGAGCTCATCAGATCTAAGAAGAGAATGCCGATGCACCCGTCGACATTCAAGATCAGATTTCCCTTCTTGGCCGTGGTAAGCTCCTCCACCAGCAGGGCAAAATTGAGAAGCTCTGTACTGGGGAAGTATGCTCGGGCATAGTTGATGAGTATCTGCACGCGCTTGTCCGGGTTCTTGACGCTCTTGATCTTGTGGCCGATGCCCGGGATGTTGATGCCCTTCTTCTTCATATCATTCACGAACTGCTCGGGCGTAATATCCATCTCTTTGGCGCGCTTGAATTCGCGGGCAGCATCGTCGATGGCCCCGCCGAAGCGCGGACCGATGGTCAAGAGGCCGCTGCACAGTGATGAGATGAGGTCTTTTCCGGCGCATGAAGCCACAATGGCATTGTGGGCCCCGGATACGGCCGGTCCGTGGTCGGCCACAATCTGCAAGACCAGCTCAATGAACCCGGCGGCATAGTCGGGCAGCTCCTTCTTAAACCAGAGCAGTCCGATGACCCCACCAATGCCCATCTTCTCATCCATAACCGTGGAGAGCTTCTTTCCGGCATAGAGCAACTCTTCTCCGCTGTCGTCAGAGATGGTGCAGATGAATGTGGTCGGCTTTCTGATGTCGCCGGAGGCCAGAGCTTTGCTGTAGTCCGTCGGAATTTTTGGTGCCTCAGGCTCAACAAGCGGCAAGACCGCGCCCTGGGAAAGCAGCATCTCGAATACCTGTCGCACCGTATCGCCATAGCCGTCGAACGATGTGGGAACATAGGCACCTGCTTCACGGAAAGCGTCATTCTTGGCCTGAGCCGTCTCCTTCTGAGTATCTGCCTTGGCTCCGGCATGGCCGAATTGAACGCTGGCGGGAAGGGCGGGCGAGCAGGTTCCCGTCACCCATGCTACCAGCGGCTTGGTTATCCTGCCATCCTTTAGAGCCTGAATGATCCTGTACTCGTCCTCACCACCGAGTTCTCCCAGGCAGGCAATCATCTTAATGGCGGGATTTTCCTCATAGCGCAGGATATGGTCGAGCAATGTCGAACCGGGACACCGATCTCCTCCTATGGCCACTCCCTCGTAAATGCCGTCTGAGTTTCGGGAGATGATGTTGAAGGCCTCGTTGAGCATGCCTCCCGACTTGGAGACAAAGCCCACACATCCCGGCCGGTAGAGCTTGGAGGCGATGATATTCTCAATGGTCCCGGCCGTATTGCCGATGCGAAAAGCTCCTGCCGTCATGCCCCCCACCGTGGCTGGACCGATGATGATCTTGCCCTGCTTTCTAGCCGTGGCGCTCATGATGCGCGACTGCCTCTCCGGCACGCCCTCGGCAATGACTGCCACAACGCGAATGTTCTCCTCGGCCAGTGCCTCCATGGTGGTCTCGAAGGCGGAGCGATGCGAGGCGAAGTTGACCATCACATCGGCCTCTGCATAGGCCCTGGCCGCCAGGGAGATGCTCCTGTACATGGGCAGGATGATTTCTTTGCTTCCCCAAAAGGCCTTGTGGATGCCGGCTCGGCTGGGATTGATGATGGCAGAGATGCTGGGGGCGGGGCGATTGCAGATATAGTCGAAGTCCAGCATGCGCTGGATGGCATTGGTCTGATAGCCGTAGACGAAGGCCTTCGTGTTTCTATCAGAGAGAACGTAATTCTTGCTCATGCTGATGCACCATCCAGGGCCAGGGGAACTATTCTGGTCATATGCGTCTCAGGTCCGTATACTTCAATGGGCACGCCCAGCCTTTTGCCTAAACTGCGCATTTGCGTCAGGCCCTGCTCATAGTTGGGGCCGCCTCTCCTCACATAAATCTTGACACCGGCATCCTGCAGCTTTTCCCGGTACTCCTCCAAAGCCATGACCACGCCCTTGAAGGTCTTGGCCACATCGGTGAAGTTGGCAATAGCGCCTCCGATTAGCAGGATCTTGCCGCGGGGGTCAATGTGACGCGTCATCAGGTCCAAAATGGTCCTGGTGTAGTAGTAAGTCTCCTCGGTATTGGGATCTCCGCTGTATTCGCCATAATTGGCCATCTCTTTGGCAAAGCCCAGATCGCAGATGGTATCGGCGTAGATCACGCTCGCGCCGCCGCCCGCCACCATGGTCCAGACCCTTCCTTCCGGGTTTAAAATGGTCAGCTTCAAAGAGGCTCCCGTCTTGGAATCAAGATCCTTGATGAAGAGCTCCTCATTGGAGAGACTCCTGCCGAAGGGATCTGGAAAAACAAGGCCATCCCATCGTTTTCTCTGCCAATACTCCTCGGCATCATCGAGCTTGGCCACCATATCCAGAGGTACAATGGAGCCGCTATGGAAGGTGAAGGGATTGATCTCCAGATAGGCAAAGCCCGTCTCGACATAGAACTGCCACAAAGCCCGGATGAATTTCTCAACCGCAATGCCCTTCTCGCCAAGGCCCTGGGGCAGATTGGATTTTATATCCAGGCTCTCGATTCCGGCCAGGACGTCCACGTGTATTCGAACTACCTTATTCCAGTTCTCCTCTACAAAGACTCCTCCCTCCATGGAGAAGAATATGTTGTCGCCATCACTGTTCGAGCTGATGGCCACATAGAGCTCCTCTTTATGGGGTATGAAGGGTTCAATTAAGAAATGGGATAGCCTTCCGGTTATGCCTCCAACCGCGACCAATGCACCCATGTTCTCCTGAAGGTACTTCTTCGCCCCATCCCAATCTGCATCCAGAAGAATCAGCCCGTGCTTGCCCCTCTTTCCAAAGAGCTGATCCGGCTTAACGACAAGCCTGGCCGTCTTCAGCCAGGGATGAGTTGATGCCATCTCCTCCAGATCCGTCTCGGGTCCCACAAGGGCGAGATCGCCTTTATAGGAGAATTCATTGAGGTACTGGGGAAGGAATCCGGCCAGCAATCGCTTTGCATCGTACTCCCTAATGCCTCTCTGTGCCATGTCCAAAACCACCTTCGCCGCCTTAATGATTTTCTTATTTACAAACCTTTCTAAAGGAAAAAGCCTAATTCTCTCTCGAATGGCGAAATACTCCGGGGAGACCAGCATACTATGATGTGTCCTGTTTGCAAAAAAGGCTGCATTCAGCCCGCCCAGGAGGTCCTGGCAGAGATAGAGCAGAGATATCAGGCCTGTCCCGCTTGCGCGCCAGAGCTCAATTTAGACAAGAGCGCAGGGGCAAAGCTTCTTTTGGAGAGGGTGGAAAGGTGCCGGTCCTGCGGCAGAGCTACGCTTGACGGCGTAATGCTCGATGCCCTGCGCCTGCTGCAAGAATTTGGTCTGCGCGAGGAAGATGAGACGCTGCGTAGCGTGGGCTCGCCGCTCATAGAGGTGGGCTATCCCCTGGCGTACTCGCCTAGGCTTGGGCCCAGGAGCCTGATACTTTCCGGTGAGCGGTACAGCAAAGAGGCCGCAGAGGCGATGCTTATGCAAATTCCGGAGATCAAGGGGGTGATTCTGAGCCGGGGCGTTGCCGGCGTGGTCGACTCAGGAAAAAAGCCCCTGGAGAATGTGCTATTGGCCGGCTGCGACCTGCGCGCCGACATCTCTCAGAGTCTCTTTGGGGAAACGGTGATATACAAGAACCAGTCGCGAATGCACATTGAATTTTCCCGGCAGAGCGCCCCCAAGATGAGAATTTTAGAGCAGTTGTATTTGCAGGGAAAGCTTCGCGATGTGGTGGATGGGCTCTCTGGTCCGGGAACGCTGGGGCTGATGTGCGTTTTAGCCGGGGCCAGGCGCGTGGTGCTCAATGATGCCTGGCTTGCCGGCGTGCAAAATGTGCTGCTCAATCTGGAAGCTAATAGAAGCTTGCTGGGAATCGATGAGATAGAGTATCCGGAAACATCGAAGAGTGCTGTGGGAAAGGGACCGGTGCTCGTCGGTCGCGCCCACGGATTCTGTGAGATCGAGGTCTATCATGGCGACCTTTTGAGACTCTTTTCCAGAGCGCGGCCCGCCGACATTTGCCTGATCGATCATTTTCCCGGTGCGAATACAGCGGAGATGGAGAAGGCCTGCCGCTGCTGTAAAGAGATAGTAGTCGTGTAAAGGATGAAGATGATAATTAGTGGGACAGCGCGGATTCGAACCGCGGTCCAAGAGTCCCAAACCCTCGAGGATAGACCAGGCTACCCCACTGTCCCAAAAGGCAGTAGGCCTACTGGTCTGTGGTCTTTAAAAGCCTTTTGCTAAGCTTTAATCACAACCTTTTTAAATCCTGCTTTAATAGGAACATCTCATGGGAAAGACAGGAAGCGTACAATGGGTCAAGATCAAGGGTAGAAAGGGTCAGGTCCGGCAGGTTACCAAGGCTGAGGCCACTCACAAGAAGCCCGGTCCGATGCAGAGATATTCCGCAGCAGGTTCTAGGGTCAAGAAGATAAAGAGATCTGCGAAGGCTACTCAAATCAGAACATGATCTCCCAGGACGTAGTCTTAGTTCGCTACGGGGAGATCACACTAAAAGACAAATGGACCAGGCAGAACTGGGAACGCATTTTAGCCGGCAATATAGCTTTTTCCTTGCATCGAGCCGGGGTGGAGCATAGAATGGAAAGGGGCGAGGGCAGGATCTTCGTCCATACCTCTGACTCCCGGGCAAGGGAGATTGCAGCACGGGTTTTTGGAGTGGTCTCAACCAGCTCCGCAATAACGGTGGCCTCCGATATGGAGGAAATAAGCCGGGCGGCGGTGAAGCTGGCAGGCCAGGAAAAGCCGATAACTTTTGCCATCCGGCCCAGGCGCTCCGGAGTCTCATTCTCCAGCGAACAGATAGGACGGGTCGTGGGTGAGGCGGTTAGAACTGCCACGGGCTGTGGCGTAGACCTGGATAAGCCGGAACTGGAGATCTTCGTTGAGGCCAGGAAGGATCGAACATTCATCTTCACCGAGGTGGTGAAAGGCGTGGGTGGCCTGCCCCTGGGCTCGCAGGGCAAGATGTTAGTGCTCATTTCCGGAGGCATTGACTCGCCTGTTGCCGCCTGGATGATGATGAAGAGGGGCTGTCCGGTCACCCTCCTGCATTTCGACTCCCGGCCTTATGCCGATGCCATAGAGCAGTCCATGAGATGCGCAAAGGTTCTGGCGGACTGGACGGCAGGCAGGAAGATCGATTTTATAACCATCCCCATCAGCCGGGGAATTGAGAAAATCGCATCTCACTATCCTCGAGCCACCTGCGTTCTCTGCCGGCGCTTAATGTACCGCATAGCCTCAGAAGTCATGGAGATGCAGGGCTGCCTGGGCATTGTTACCGGCTATTCCATGGGCCAGGTGGCATCACAGACCGCAGATAACATCCTGGCTGAGCAGGCGGCGATAGGAGTTCCAGTCTTCCATCCGCTCATCTCTCTGGATAAGACGGAGATCACTGATCTGGCCAGAAAGGTCGGCACCTACGGCATTGCCGCAGAGACCAAATCCTGCACAGCCGTGCCGAGCAAGCCCATGACAAGGGCCAAGAAGAGGGAGATCCTCCAGGCAGAAGAAGATCTGGGGTTGAGGGAAATAGCCAGGGCTCTGGTCAAAGAGATGACTGTAACCAGAATCGGATACCATGATATATGATTTGTCCGTTAGCAATATCAACATTCATTATTGATAAATTCTGATCTGTAAGTAATGAACTAACTTAAGGATTATAAACATAGATTAATTTTTTTGTCCGGCGCAAAAGCCCTCAAAAGCAATCGATCATTCTCCCAAAGAGATCAGATGATATTCGATGCCAATCACAGACAAATAAAGGCGCAAAACATAAATATTGAAAGAAGATAGTATAGACAACAATTGCAAATTAATTGATATTGATCAATTCGGGTTTCCTTTGTATTAATTTTAATAATAAGTTTCGGGGAGAAATGGATGGCTGAAGATAAAAGAAGTTCCAAAAAAGAGGGAAAGGGCACGATGACAGTTCAGGAGGCAGGCAGGAAAGGAGGCATGAAGACTGCTCAAACACATGGAAAGGATTTTTATGAAGAAATCGGCCACAAAGGAGGTCAGAGGGTCAAAGAACTGATTGAAGAAGGAAAGAAAGCTAAGGCACTGAGTGCAGAGAGGCAGTAGCGCCTTTTTCGCTCAACGTTATTGTTATTTCATCCTTCATCTTGACCATCGGTCTCTATGGCCAGGCGTCTGTCCCTGGAATCGAGGGAAGGGCCTTTGGGAACGGCCCAGGACTTGAGGACGCCGTCTACCTCCAGGCGCAAATCGTAGTGCAGGCGGCGGGAGCTATGCTTATGAGCCGACTCCGCAGAAAGAAACAATCGTCTTGCCTTCTCATTAAAAAATTGTTTGATTATGTTATATATAATTTTTATTTCGCGCAATTCGATATATCCAAAATCATCATCATCAAACAGATTTTATGGGGCCACGGCGATTTGAACGCCGGTCACAGGACCCCCAGTCCTGTAGGATACCAGGCTACCCTATGGCCCCGCATGGCGCACCCTAGGATGCAGAGGTGGCATATAAGGATTTCCCATGGTACCGGGGACAAGGCTTCGCTTCCTCTCTGATCCTGAGTGCTACCTGACTGTGATATGTTTCCGCGGACAGGTGACCAAAAATGTTGTAAATGTGCTAAAGAGGGGACCGAAAACCCTGGACCATAGTGTTTTTGTTCGCCCCTCTTGCACGACATCTGCCTCTTAATAATACTTGGGTTTGGGTGGCTCAGGCTGAGGATTCAACTGGTTGATTGGTTTCTTTGACAATCCTTGAGTAGTCTTTCCTATGACGTTTGGCACTGCTCCTGGGTTTATGATGCCGGATGCGTCCGCCAATACCCCAGTCGTGGCGCTGAAAGACGCAAGTCCTACATCTGAGATCCAGGTGTGTCCAGGCTGAGACCTGACGACTGTATCGACCAGCGTTGAGAGGTCCAGGCAATGGATCTCATTGCCCCAATTGGCATAGTAAATGCTTCCATCCCGGTAGGCCATGCCGGTTATTGGAGCGTTATTGCTGGTATAGATCCTACTGACAGTTCTGCCTGATACTCGATAGATAGAGGCAGGTATCTGGTTTCCTGAGCTGAGGTAAAGATTGCCATCCGAGTCATGGATGAAATCTCCTGCCCAAAAACCATCGACATCTGAGAGCCTCACGGTATAATAAGGAGTTGCAACTCCCCCGGATAAAAGGTAGATCTGGCCATCTCCTCCGGCTCCGCTAGACTCGCTAAAATAGACTTCGAGTCCGCCGGAAGCAGTTGGGTAGTATTCCAAATCCCTGATATAAGTGCTATGCGTGTAGGCCACCTGATCCGTAGTAGTCCAGGTCCCGCCTGTGGTCCTTGTGGCCAGGTAGATCTTATTATCATTAGCATTCACATAGTATAGTTTCTCTGGCACATAAGGATGGAATGCAAAGGTGTAGATATTTCCGGACGGGCGGGTGAAATAAACGTTCTCACTTCCGCTCAGAGCAGATGAGTAAACCTTTCCTGGGCTCTCCATTGCATCTGTGAAATAGATGGTTGCAGGACCCTGTCCCATAGCTGCAATTGACATCAGTGATATAAAAAAAATTAGCAATACCAGTATTTTCTCCGGAGCAGAAATTCGATTCATATTCTTATCCCTTCTATTGATATATTAATTGTAAATAATGATATATAAATTTATTCTATTATCCGTTCTTCACTCCCACATACATCATCCATCCGCCCACCAGCACAGTCATTCCGAAGAGCACCAGGCTTTGCAGTCCCATGCCGTTGGGCAGATCGAATATGACCACCGCGCCCATGATGACGCTGCCGGCACCCATGAGAACCACCCCAAGCCTGGCCGAGAGGAGATAGGTTATGAAGCCGAGAGCAATGAGGGCCGCAGCAATCAATAGCGGCGTTGAAAATAGCGGGATGGACAGATTCATGATTTTCCCGTCCTTTTGCTGCATACTTATAGTTTCTCATAAGTTCGCCATCTATTTACCCTAGCATCTCATATTTCTCAGCGATGAAACGCATTTACATGGACCACTCCGCCACCACTCCCGTGGCGGCGCAGGTCTTGCAAGCCATGCTGCCCTACCTTTCCGATAAGTTCGGCAATGCCTCCAGCCTGCACAGCTTCGGCCAGGAGGCAAAAGAGGCTCTGGAAGAATCCCGGGAGAAGGTGGCAAAACTCCTGGGGGCGATGCCGGCGGAGATCATCTTCACCTCGGGGGGCACAGAGTCCGACAATTTAGCCCTGAAGGGCATAGCCCGGCGGAATAAAGAGAAGGGCAAACATATTATCACTACCAGCGTGGAACATCCTGCCATCCTGGAGACGTGCAGAAAGCTGGAGAAGGAGGGCTTTTCAGTCACCTACCTGCCCGTGACAGGCGAGGGGCTGGTAGACCTGGCAGCTCTTGAGGCAGCCATTCGCTCCGACACCATCCTCATCTCCGTCATGCATGCCAACAACGAGATAGGAACCATCCAGCCGCTGGAGGAGATAGGCAGGCTGGCAGCGGAGAGGGACATTTACCTGCATACCGATGCCGTGCAGAGCGTGGGCAAGATTCCTACAGATGTAAACGCCCTGGGTGTTGATCTGCTCTCCCTTTCCGCCCATAAGCTCTACGGGCCCAAGGGCGTGGGAGCGCTCTACATTCGCCGGGGCACAAAACTGGAGAGCATAGTGCAGGGCGGCGGGCACGAAAGAGGCCTGCGCTCCGGAACGGAGAACGTGGCGGGCTTAGTCGGCCTGGCAAAGGCGGCAGAGCTGTGTATGGAGAACATGGCCGCAGAGGGACAGAGACTGACAAAGCTTCGCGATCGTCTGGCGAGCCTGGTCCTGGAAAAGGTCAAGGATGCCTGGATCAATGGAACCATGAAGGGAAGACTTCCCGGAAGCCTGAATTTCGGCTTTTCCTATGTGGAAGGCGAATCGCTGCTGCTCTTCCTCGACTCCAAAGGAATCGCGCTGTCCACGGGATCGGCCTGCTCCTCTCACAAGCTGCAGCCCTCCCACGTGCTGCTCTCTTTGGGCCTCCAGCCGGAACAGTGCCACGGCTCTTTGAGGATCACCATGGGCCGCTCGAACACAACGAAAGATGTGGACTATGTGGCCGAGTGCATAGCCGAAGCGGTGGAGAGGTTCAGAGGCATATCTGCTCTGGGAAGAAAGTGATTAATGAAAAGAGCTGTCTGATCAGTGCTCGGCAGCCTTTCTGGCCTGCACTGCCAGCCCGCGCTTGATCTGCAACATCTCCTCAGGCGCGAGCACGGCTGTTCCCGTGGCCAGCAGCCGATCCTGGGAGTCCACAACCAGCACCTCTTCCCCGGCTCGAATCTCCGGATCCACGTTTAAAACGTGCTTGGCAAAGAGATTGCCGCCTTTGGCAACGAATGGCGCGGCGTCGTCCGAGGCCACAACCCGGAGATGCGGGCTTTGGAACAGGACGTGCAGCCGCCGCGCGCCCATCATGCTGAGCGTCAAGAGATTGTCGCTGGCCCGAACTGTAGCGATCCTCTCCTTTTCCGAGTAGAGGTACCTCAGCCGGCGTGTTTTGGAGAGGCTGTAGGTCGTGTCATCAAGAAAAAGGGCCTCACCTGCACCTCTACCAAACTGGTAATCGGCAATAATCCTGGCACGCTTTAGCATCTCATGTCCTTCCAGCAATACCCATCAACATCTGACAATAAAGAGTTATGGCTCGCATCCAAAATGGCGTCGGCACCATAATCTATTTTGCTCTCCTCATTGCATCTCCTCCAATCCTGATTGCATGATATACCGGTGATTTGATTGAAACCTTTGAGCGTTGAAGATCCCGAAATCGCAGCCGCGATCCAGGCTGAGCTGGAGCGGCAGCGAAATAACATAATTCTGATTGCCTCTGAGAACTTCGCAAGTAGAGCGGTCATGGAGGCCCAGGGCTGCGTCATGACTAACAAGTATGCGGAAGGCTACCCAGGCAAACGCTACTACCGCGGCACGGCCAATGTGGACGTGGCAGAGAATCTGGCTCGCGAGCGCTGCAAGAAGCTCTTTGCCGGCGCAGAGCATGTCAATGTGCAGCCGGTGAGCGGCACTCAGGCCAATATGGCAGCCTACTTTGCTGTGCTCAAGCTTGGCGACACCATCATGGGCATGAATCTGGCCCATGGCGGCCACCTCTCGCACGGCAGCCCGGTCAACTTCTCGGGCAGGATGTACAAAATAGTGCCCTACAGCGTCTCGCGGGAGACGGAGACGCTCGACTACTCCGAGATGGCGGCCATTGCCATAAAGAACAAGCCTCAGCTCATCGTGGTGGGCGCCTCCAGCTATTCCAGAACCATCGACTTCAAAGTTGTCCGCGAGATTGCCGACGAGGTCGGGGCATTGGTCATGGCCGACATCGCTCACATCGCGGGCCTGTGTGCCGTAGGCGCGCATCCAACACCTGTGCCCTATTCGGATATCGTTACCACTACCACCCATAAGACCCTGCGCGGACCGAGGGGCGCTCTGATCATTTGTAAAGAAGAGCTTGCCTCAGCCATCGACAAATCCGTCTTCCCGGGCACTCAGGGCGGGCCTTTTATGCATGCTATAGCCGCAAAAGCGGTGGCCTTCAAGGAGGCACTGGCACCCGAGTTCAAGGAGTACCAATTCCAGGTGGTCAAGAACGCTCGCGTCCTGGCGGACAGGCTTCTGGAAAACAAATTTGATCTGGTCTCAGGCGGCACTGACAACCACCTCATGATGGTCAAGCTGATCAAAGAGGGCATCACCGGCAAGGTTGCCGACGAAACCTTAGAGAGGGCGGGCATAACCCTGAACAAGAACATGATACCCTTCGATCCGGCCACACCCTTCGTCACCAGCGGCATTCGCATCGGCACACCCGCCATGACAACCAGGGGCATGAAAGAGAAAGAGATGGTGCAGATCGCCGATATGATTACCACGGTGCTGCGCGACATTATGAACGAGGAGACGATAGCCGACGTTCGCAGACAGGCCAGAGAGCTGTGCGATCAATTCCCGCTCTATCCGCATCTGGCATGATTGAGGATCTGACAAGATGGATCTGACATGATAATCGATGGGAAATCTCTGGCGGCAGACGTTGAGGTCGAGACGGCCCGGAGGGTAAAAAAGCTGGCCGAAAGGGCAATTGTTCCGGGCCTGGCCACGATGCTGGTGGGTGAAAATCCCGCTTCGCAGATGTACATCCGGCTCAAGCATTCCGCCTGCACCCGGGTAGGCATTCGATCCGAGAATGTGGTGCTTCCTGAGAACAGCTCGGAGGAAGAGCTCATAGCCAGGATCCAGGAGCTGAACGATCGCCCGGACATAAACGGCATTCTCCTGCAACTGCCGCTGCCCAGGGGCCAGAGCCCGCAGAGGGCCATGATGAGCATAATGCCTGAGAAGGATGTGGACGGATTTCATCCCGTGAATATGGGCGCTCTGCTCCTGGGCGCGGAGCGCCTTGTGCCCTGCACACCACGGGGCATCATCTATGCCCTGGAGCGGCTGGGCAAGAATCTGGTGGGGGCGGAGGCGGTGATTGTGGGCCACAGCAACGTGGTGGGCAAGCCTCTGGCGGCCATGCTGCTCAGCCGCAATGCTACGGTGCAGGTCTGCCACGTCTTCACCAGGGATCTTGCCGAGCACACCAGAGATGCAGAGATATTGGTGGTAGCTGCCGGCGTTCCGGCGCTCATCAAAAAGGATATGGTCAAGCCGGGGGCCATAGTCTTTGATGTGGGCATCAACCGGGTAGGAGACAAGACCGTGGGCGATGTCGACTACGACGCCGTAAAAGACATTGCCTCGGCCATAACCCCAGTTCCGGGCGGGGTAGGGCCGCTCACGGTGGCCATGCTGCTCTCCCAGACGGTTTTAGCGACGGAGAGCCAGGCCTAGGTAGGCAATCAACGAATATAAATGAAGAGGAATTGATATGTCCCTGGTCATAGCACTGGCAGCCAGCCGGGAGGCAGTAATTGGAGCCGACCGGCGGGCCATCGCTTTTTTGGGTTCTTGCCACGAGTTGGAAGAGGAGCTTTACAGTGGTCAGATCAAAAATGACCAGGAGCTGGCAGACAGAGCCAGAGAGCTTGGCGCTACTTTGCAGATCTCTGATGGCAGGGAGAAGGTCTGGAGGCGCGGAGATCTGCTGGTGGGGGAGGTCACTGAGATCTCGGCCAAGCTCTCCCGGCGCAGGAGGATTTACCTTGCTCCCGGAGCCAGTCTGCAGGTAGACATCACATGTGGGGAAGATGCCGGCACGAGGAGTGCAGGTGCAGAGAACGCAGGTGGCGAGGCGAGGATCAGAGCCTGGGACGGCGTGGGATGCATCGTCTTTGGCAACCGCTTCACCCAGAAGCTGGCCTACGAAGAGGTAAGCCTAGCAGGGGGAAGGGTAAACGAGGCCCTCATCAAGAGCATCCTGGAAAAAGCCGGGGAGAGGACGGCATCGGTAAGCCGGGAGAGCACAGTTCTGCGAAGCGATGTCAAGCAGTCCGATCTCAAAGCATACCTCCTGAGGGCTCTAGAAGAGGACTGCAAAGAGAGCGGCTGGAGGCTATGCGCTCCGCAGTGATCCTGGCCGGCGGAAACAGCCGCCGCCTGGGCGCTGAAAAGTCGCTCCTGGTGTTTGAGGATAGGCCGCTCATCTGCTGGACTGCGGAGAAGCTCTCCTGGGCGGCGGATGAGGTCGTAGTAGTGGCCCGGGATGAGGCTCATGCCTGGCGCCTGGAGGAGATCATGGCAAGATTTATTCCTGAGCCTGAGCTAAAAGTCACCTTCACCTGGGACAGCGTGGCGGGATTTGGGCCGGTGGCGGGCATCTCTGCCGGGATGAAGCGGGCGCTTGGGCACTTTGTCTTTGCCACGGGATGCGACCTGCCTTTTTTGAATCTCCAGGTTATCGAGAGGCTCTTCGAGCTGGCCGGGGAAGTGGATTATGAGGCGGCAGTCCCAGTGCAACCCAACGGCTTTTTCGAGCCGCTTCATTCTGTTTATCATCGGGAGAAGATGCTGCTCGCCTGCCAGAGGGCTATTAAAAAAGCGGAGCGCAGAATTCATGCGCCGCTACAAGAGCTATGTGTCAGACGCATCTCTGTGGACCTGCTGCGCCCCCTGGACACGGATCTACTCACCTTCTTTAATCTGAATACCAGAGAAGATCTGGAAAAGGCCAGAGCACTATGGCCGGATTGCAGGAAGCAATGCAGTGCTTCAGATGTAGTGCTTTAAGATCTGATAAATCATGTAAACTACCATTATGAAGAGCACTATTCTCATCAGCCACCAGAAGGTGTTCCAGAGCAGCACCGCCGTTAAAACGGCCAGCAGTATCAGGACCAGATTCTTCTCGCGGCTTAAGGCAGGGCGTGGCAGGCTAAAATTACCCCTATGCATGGCAGCCCATCAACAATGGTAGTATTAATTGTTTTCCTATGAACCAAAAGCATTATACATCCCCATTCCTCTGTGAGGATGGTGAATGTGCATTGGATAAGCTTGAGCTGGTGATGAGGAATACTGAAGAGATAGTGACGGTAGACGAACTCAAGGGCCTTTTGGAGCAGAGCCATAGGCCGCGCGCTTACGTCGGCTACGAGACGAGCGGCAAGGTGCATCTGGGCCACATGCTCACGGTCAATAAGCTCCTGGACCTGCAGAAGGTGGGCTTTGACGTCGTGGTCTTGCTCGCCGATCTGCATGCCTTCCTCAATGAGAAGGGCACCCTGGAAGAGGTACGAAAAATTGCCGACTACAACCGGGACTGCTTCATGGCCCTGGGCCTGGACCCGGAGAGAACGGAGTTTGTCTACGGCACAGACTATCAGCTCAAGCCGGAATACATGCTCAGGATATTGCAGATGGCCAGGAATACCACCCTAAACCGAGCCCGGCGAAGCATGGACGAGGTGAGCAGAAATGCGGAGAACCCCATGGTATCGCAGATGATCTACCCGCTCATGCAAGCGATCGACATCGCCGACCTGCGCATCGATTTGGCCGTGGGCGGCATTGATCAGAGGAAGATTCACATGCTGGCCCGTGAGGAGCTGCCCCGCCTGGGGCTACCAGCCCCGGTGTGCATGCACACGCCTCTCATCGCCGGCCTGAATGGAGAGAAGATGTCCTCCTCCAAGGGAAACAACATCGCTGTGGACGAGCCGGCTGAGGAAGTGGAGAAAAAGATCAAGAGCGCCTTTTGTCCTGCCAAAGTGGTGGAGAACAATCCAGTGCTGGCCATATGCAAGTACCACGTCTTCCCCCGCATCGAGGCCGGCATGACCATCCGACGCCCGGCCAAGTTCGGCGGGGATGTTTCTTATCAGAACTACGAGGCACTGGAGGCGGACTACGTGAGCGGGGCCCTGCATCCCATGGATCTCAAGAAAGCCTGCGCAGAGTGCATGAACGAGATACTGGCGCCGGTGAGGGAGAAGATGACGGGGTGAAGAGCCAACATCATTCTTATCACGTTCATTTCCTTTATTTTATAAATCAGTCAGGATTGCCACCTGTGACTTCTCCCCGCCCTGAAGGACGGGGCTTCTAGCCGTTGATTGGCAGAGATTGAAGTCCCAATCTCAAAATGTTTATGGCTGCATTCCAATCTCGATCCAGAGATAGCCCGCACTCGGAG
>Ga0247842_10002669_pt1 | contig 25833 bp, 24 predicted proteins | sample LaCruzMarch2015__3_FD_192411 | JGI IMG/M metagenome (GOLD analysis project Ga0247842, IMG submission 192411) | Freshwater microbial communities from meromictic Lake La Cruz, Castile-La Mancha, Spain - LaCruzMarch2015_19m | ecosystem: Environmental > Aquatic > Freshwater > Lake | place: Spain...
ACGTTTTTATAAACCTTCAGCCCGTGTATTTCACCACCTGCGGGATGCAGGGGGTAGATTCTTCCTTTGTAGCCGAATTTGATCAGGCTCATTAGATACCACTGGGCGGGGCCGGGCTTCCCGGTATCAGCCGATACACCTGCCAGTGCGATAGACCGCGGCCTGAAGAGGAAATCAAGGGGGGGATGTGTCATCTGTTTCTCCTGCTCGCTATATTCGGCTGATTGTATATCGAAAGCGAGGCTGTATTCAAGCCAGTGAACGTTCTGTTAATACGCAGGGGTGAACAAAATCAATCAATGGATACAACGAGGAAGTCGACTTGACAGTACGATGGCAATAAAACTAATATAAAACCTGCTCATGCGGGTGTAACTCAGCGGTAGAGTGCTTGCTTCCCAAGCAAGACGTCGAGGGTTCGAATCCCTTCACCCGCTCCAAAGCCCTCTTACGTTTGTAATAGCTACGACTGACCTTCATTCCTTTGTTCATTTCATTGTCACCTTTACCATTATATTGCTAAAAATTAGTGAGTAGTTGAACGTGATCTTTTAACAGTTCAGGGGAATTGCGCTTCCAAGTACCATTCCGTGGGCACCAATATATCCAAGAATGCAGCGCTTACCGAGTTTATGGTCAGGACAGCGAACGATTCTGCAGTGGAATTTCGTAAAATGCGAATGTCTGCCTTGGACCTATATACTCATAAAAGTAGCATGACCGTACCCTCGATTTTATGAAAGTGACTTCCCTTTTCAGCTTAACTTAGCAGTGACCTGTAGAACTTCATGCTATCCTGGTAGGAGGGTAGATTAATATTATGGATTATGCAAAACTATAATAGGATATTAAAGCATGAAGGCAACATACGATTTAGAGGAGGGGCACCAAGTATTTAATACGGATATGGCAAAGCAACACTCGAACATTCTAAAGATCATAAGCTGGATACTAGCATATGCAGTTTGGATATTTATTTTTCTTATTCCAATAGTAGGGATAGTACTGATTGTTATTTTTCTATTGAAGAATCAACGAAAGTCAGACGCCAATGGGGATTTATAGAACTTCATACTACCCTGGAAAATAATAGGCGCGGGGGATTAAGTACATGAATAAATCGGTTTTCCATCATATGGTTTTGATATTCTATCTGCTATTACTGTTTGCTTTTCAAACAGCTTGTACTCCTTCGGTTCCTCAGGCGCAATATAATGATTTACAAAAAGAATTATCTACTATAAAGGATCAACTCGCAGTTTCACAAGCTGAACTAATAAATCTTGAGAATCAAGCTAACACACTAAAAAATACTGTAAACAACTCGAATAAAGCACTTATATTAATGATGCCATTTATAGAAGTCAATAATTTATTATTAGAGAATGCTGAATCTCGCAAGCTAAAGGATGCTAATAAAATAACAGCAACTGAATTGAATGAGCAGATAACCGAACAAAACAAACGTTTTAATGAGGCCGTTCATAATATAGACGATCCGGAATTACTTTCCGCCTTAAAACTGACGTCAACTACGGCATCGACCACAAAAGCCAATGAATCCTGGGCTACTGCATATCACATTTTACGCCTGAAAATACAGAGTGGAACAGATAACTTAACCCAGCTACTAAAGTCTGAATGATTTTTCTTATTGTTAGGCTGACCTGTGAAACTTCATACTATCCTGAAAGATGCTTCCCGCATTATAAGGGTCGTTTTATACTGCAATGTACAAGTTAGTTAACAAACCAGTATGATAAACATATAATTAGCTGAACATATCCAAGGAGCGAATAAATTATGAATCTGTTTCCTTACATACTCATATTCTTAGGTGCACTCGCATTGACCTTTTTTCTCATTTTCAGAGACCGTAATGGTAGTGTGAAGGCGCTGCTTCTTAAGACCATTACGAGCTTCCTATTCATATCAGTAGCTTTCGCCTCTTTTATGGTCAATTCAGGCCAGGGAGTCTCCACATTTGCCATGCTAATTATGATGGGTCTAATATGCGGCCTGATAGGGGATATACTTTTGGACCTCAAGATAATGTACAAGGAATCATCATCACTCTACCAGCATGGTGGGATGGTGGCTTTCCTTGCAGGCCATCTGTTCTATCTGTCGGCGTTGATTATTTATTTCGGTTTCAACTGGATACCCGTTGTAATTGCCTTAGTCCTGGCAATTATCATAGCTTGTGTTAGCAAGTTCATTCTGAAATTCAATTTCGCCGAACATACTATTGATACCTATGCTTATTCATTCATATTGTCCTACATGATGACACAGGCTTGCTATGCAGCAATTACTCAAGGCTTTACTGCTTGTACAGTGTTATTAGCCATGGGCGCTATACTGTTCTTGTTATCAGACCTTGTCCTGGTTATGACGTATTATGACGACAAAGACTCCAAGCCATTTATTGCAGTTAATCACATCCTGTATTACGCTGCTCAATTCTCAATTGCCTTAAGTATTTTATATCTGGCAGTCCCTGCCTGAAATATTCAGGGAAAAGGGCTACCAATCTAAAAGTTGAAATTGACCTGTTACCTGGCAATACTTACCCAGGATTTAAGCAACGCTGATTGCCCGATACGTTTTCATCGTTGTACTTTGGTGTTGGTCGTGGAATATGGTAAACTTTTTGCTGTTTCCCGGGCCGTTAGCTCAGTTGGTAGAGCAACTGACTTTTAATCAGTGGGTCACAGGTTCGATTCCTGTACGGCCTACCACTTCCAAATCACCCACTTGGAGTCTTGTGAAAACAGACGAATCGGGGTGTCTCAAAATAGAACCTACCGACACCCTGATTGTAATTGAGACGCTGATTTGTTTCAAGCTGCAAACCGGCTTTTTACCCTGTACTTCCCTCAATTCCGGATTTCTTCATATCCTCTGTTTCGCATAAGATCAGGGCAGGTCAATACTATACAGATTTTCGGGGTTATTGCTTACTACCTTTAGCCTTGGTTATACGCGATTGCGTACCCCCAGATAACCAACCAAAGGTTAATTTTCTCAGTTCAGCAATATAAAAAGTTTCGACTTTAATAATGCCCTCAATATTTGAAAGTTCTTTCTTAATGAATTCGGTTAACAAGTCAATGGATGGGAAATAGACAGAGATTAATATGTCGTAGCGCCCAAACGCGACTGCAACCAGGTGCACGGCATCGTATATTTCTAGCTTCTTGCAAGCGTTCTCGATTTTATTGACTTCCATGTTAATTGCGATAAGCGCAATACCCTTGTAGCCTATGGCGGTTATATTAGGCACGCCTATCATCCTGATTATGTTTTCCCTCAGCATCCGGTTTATTCGCCGAGATATGGTTGATCGACTGATCTGCAATTTTTTAGCCACAGCAGAATATCTGAGGCGTTTTTGGCTCTGAAGCTCATATATCAGTTTACGATCGATATCGTCAATCATGATTAACTCCAAATAAGGATTTTACATAACCGGTACAGAACATATTTGTTTTAACTGGAAAGACTTTAAGTTTTGTTTTATATTGCTAAAGAGACCTAAAAAATAGGATGTCGCTCAAATCGCCTTTTGGCACTTCTGACCAGGCCACTTGGACCCTCATGCCCACCTTAATTTTTTCCTCGACTGTATCTATTAATTCTGCAAATATATCGGTATCTGTGCCGTCGAGGTGTACAAGGATAAAAAGAGGCCTTTTTTCTGGCGCTCGTGCCTGCAACCCGTCGCCAACAGCCAAATATGAAATGGAATAGGCTATTACTGTGCCCATATCAGATACCCATATCCAGTCCTGGTCTTTATCTAAGCTCATTCTTGAATGACATCTCGTGCATACAACAACAGGTGGAACGAATACCGTCCCGCAGTTGGAACATCTTGCACCAAATATTTTCTTTTTAGCCAGGTTTGCAGTGAATCTATCTAAGAACCGCTCTGTTTTCCATGTATATGCAGAGAGAGGCCATTTGCCCGATATCGATATGTGCTCTTCGATCTGATCCATTGGATTACCTCCTATTTGGCTTGTCACCCAATACAGTCACGACATTAAAGTTTGCCTGACCACCCAAGCCATGAGCCACAGCATTGTGTACTTCTTTTGTAACTTGACGTTGTCCAGCCTCACCTCTGATCTGCAGCGCGCATTCGGCAATTCGTATCATGGCTGCTGCACCTATAGCGTTACTGGATACAACGGCACCTGATGGACAGGTCGGTAAATTGCCCTGAAGATCCATTACTCCCTGATCAAACAATCTTGGGGCATGCCCTTCGTCACAAAGAAGTAGTCTCTCAAAATATATGAATAGCTGATAGGCGAAAGGCACATATGGTTCTGCTAGATCAATTTCTTTCCAGGGTTCCTTAATACCAGCCATAGAGTAGGCTTTGGTTGCGGCCAATTTGCAGCTTCTTTGTTCAGCGGGGTCCACATTGACAGAACCAGCTCCAAATAGCCCTACGATCGCCGGTTCTTCACTACATGCTGCCCATCCATTGACCCACACAGGTTTTCGCGATAGTTTTCTGGCCTTTTCCTCTGTTGTCACAACCATGGCGCAGGCACCATCTGATGCAGGGCATGTATGCCCAAATCTTAAGGGATATGAAATCATAGGGGTTTTAGCGATATCGGCCGCAGTTACACCCGATTGTTGTAAATGTGCAAAAGGGTTTTTAGCTGCATTGTTCCTTAACATGGCAGCCGCCCTGTCTATATGCTCCACGGTGCATCCTGATTTCGCCATATAACTTGTTGCCTGATAGACAAATAAACCGATAGCACCACTGGCCTCGACTACTGGTCCACGCAAACCGTATGCGGTCATATTGGCGACATCTGCCATAGCTGTAGAATTAAGCCCTATGGTTGTATTGCCATCGGATTGTTTTTCAAAAGCAAGGGTTAGTACAGTGTCGTAAAGACCGGATGCAACCATGTAAAATGACCCTTGTGCAACCGATGCCCCGGTTGACCCGCCAGTGGTAATGCGGATTAACGGCTTTTTATATCCGCCCCAGTAGCCTCCACCCCAGAGTTCCGGGCAATTTATGCCTTCGAATGCGGGCATATTACCGGTTACCAGCGCATCTATATCCTTGGGTTGGATACCGGCATCATCCAGAGCTGTTTTAACAGCCTCGTATACCAGCTCGGGGATATTCACGTCACGACGTTTGCTGACATGTTTGGTTATCCCTATTCCGACTATCGCTAAATTTCTCATCTGTCACTCCCCCTTCAGGGTAAATACAATATTGTCTTGTGCGCATAGCCCGTTCTGTCCGTGTGCTAAACCAGTCTTGACTTCGCGTTTAACCTGATGCTCGCCCGCTTCACCTCTAATCTGCATGGCGACCTCGCACAATCTGATAAGGCCTGTGGCATAAACGGGATTGGCTGACAGGGCTCCCCCAGACGGGTTCACAGGCATCGGACCGTTGGGTTCGGTCCTCTTGGAATCAATAAGTTGACCACCCTTTCCTTTTTCACACATTCCCAGAGCTTCATAAAAAATCAATTCCTCATGAGAGAAATTTTCATGCAATTCCCAAACCTGAATTTCCTTTTGGGGATTCGTAATCCCGGACATCTTATAGGCTGTTTCAGCTGCCCGCTCAAGGGACGCACATCCATACAATTCTCGTTCCCCTAAAAAATACGTGTCATGGCAGCACCCTGCGCCTGTAATCCATACCGGCTTGTTCGTTATCTGGCGCGCCTTGCTTTCGACAGCCAAAATGATCGCGCAGGCGCCGTCTGTCAGAGGATAAGCGTTTAACTCCCGTATGGGTTCATATAGCAATTTGGAATTAAGCACAGCGTTCTCTGAAATCCGCGGCATTTTTCTTACTGCACATGGATTTCTATCTGCGTTCTTTAAATTCTTAACAGCCACTTTAGCAATTTGCCTCTCGGTGATGCCGTATTTATGCATGTATGCCCGAGCCTGAAGGGCCGCAGCCGATATCTCATTGAGAAATCCGTTAGGCCGATCAAAAGTCGGATCCAATGACCATATACCTGGCAGATAGGGAGGGTAACATGATGCCATGCTTTCCCCGATTACCATCGCCACATCGTGATTGCCGGTTAGAATTCTCATATAGGCATAGAAAGCGGCAAAGGCACCGTCCATCTCAATTTTAGATTCATCTTTGAAATAAGCTCCTGAAGCTGCAACCGTCTTCATATTTGAAATGGTTCTTCCATCGAGATAATCGTTTTGAGCATTTATCACGGTATCCACATCACCCTTAGATATGGCGGCCATTTTAAGCGCCTCATGTGCAACTTCGTGGATCATAACTTCCCTGGAACTGTTCCTGTTTTGCATATATTTCATTTGTGCATAGGCTACGATGGCAATTCTTCTCATCTTTCCCCCTATTTCACAGGCTTAAAGTAGTTTATATCTGCCAATTTACCTGCAGTCTCGTCAGCCCATACGACTTCAACCCGCATATCAACCTTTAGGTCTGCGATATCTATCTCCTTTATCCTGTGCACAATACAGGAATCCGCTTTATCCAGTTGTATTAACGCGATAATTGCGGGTTCATCCTGATTCTTCAAACCGCCAACATCTGTATCTACTGAAACGTTGCCATAAGTATAAGATCTAATGGTTCCACTGGGCCCAACTTCAACCCAATCCTTCGTTTCTGCGAAGCAATATTCGCATATCATACGCGGCGGCACATAAACCTTTTTACACGCAGCACACTGTACACCGGTTAGCTTCCTGTTCTTCAACTCCCGAAAAAATCTCTCCATACAGGCGCCGACGGACCAGTTATATTCGGCATTGATAGTGGTCTTTAATTCCTTAATATCGCTTTCCCATGATTTGGTCATATGCCACCTCCACAGAAAATATGGTAAATGTCTGAGCGCCAACGCTTATGTAAAACTGAATCTTACAAATATCTCGCAATCAAAAAGAGGGATGGAATGTATCATAAGTATTGACTTATTGGCACATAGTGTGCTTTAATTTTATGATAGATGATACAAATGTGTCAATTAACAATATAATTATGCGTCAATAAAGCCGTTTTCCTTTAAAAGAATTGGTAATACACTTGGTTGCATCAGGCTAAATAAAAAATATTCGATTCACGGAGGTGGGGGCTTATTTATGCGGTCAGGCAGTTTCGTTACTACTGCCAGCCCTTTTAACCACGCCAGGTATTATCAAAATACCATCGCTCGTAAACCAGGATAGGTCACAATGGTCAATTGATCTTGGGAATTTGCATGAAAATATAAAGTTAAAATTTTATTGGAGGGGTGAATTATGAAGGATCCGTACGCAAGCAGGATATGGCTAAAGTGGTATGACAGCAGGGTATCCCGGAAGCTCAAATATCCATCGATTTCGGTTGCCGGTTTAATTGGAAAGACAATAGAAAAATATCCAGATCGGATTGCAGTTCATTACATGGGCAAATCAATAACATTTAAAGAACTGGACATTTACTCAAATAAATTCGCCCATTTTTTATACAAAGCGGGGCTCAAGAAAGGTGATGTAGTTGGGGTGAATGGCCTTAGCATCTTGCCATTTTATATAGCCATACTGGGGGTACAGAAGGCAGGATGCATCATGACTGGTGTAAGTCCGCTACTTACGCCCAGTGAACTGGAATACCAGATGAGTGATTCTGGTGCCAAGCTGCTTTTAACGATGGATCTCTTCTGGGGAAACGTAAAGCAGATAATTAAGAAAACGAACGTAAAAACTGTCATCATGGCCGGGTTGTTCGATTTTCTGCCAAATGCTACTGAAATTGCTGACAGTACCTTGCAGGAGATCCCCGAAATAACGATGGTTCGTTTTACGGACATCATGAGGGATATGCCCGGGGATACCATCAAAGTAAAGATAGATCCGGACGCCATTTGCCTCCTTCAATATACGGGTGGCACAACGGGTCGCTCGAAGGGAGCAGCACTCACTAACAAGAATATCGTGCATCACATTGTACAATGGTCGAACTGGACCGATGCCCGGACCGCCGAGGAGCTAATGGTATGTCCCTTCCCTCTCTTCCACCTGGCCGGATTGTTTAACGCACTATTGGCCTACGCGAAGGCCACAACTCAAGTGGCCGTGCCTAATCCGCGGGATCTGGATTTCATGATAGCCGCCATCAAACAATATAAGCCTTCTTATCTTGCTGGAGTCCCTACTATATATTTGGAACTGATGAAGAAGCCTGAATTCCAGGCGCTGGACTTCTCAGGGATTCGTTTCTGCGCCAGTGCTGCCGCGCCGTTTCCCGCTGAATATATACATGAGTTTGAAAAGATAGTGGGGGAGGGCAAGGTAATAGAAGTATACGGTATGACTGAGACGTCACCCCTGTTAACAGGGCAGCCACCCAATAAAACCAAAGTGGGGTCGGTCGGTGTGCCCATTACAGACACCGATATCAAAATTGTTGACCCCGTCACCAAAGAGCCAGTGCCGCTTGGAGAGGTTGGGGAGATCGTGGCCAGAGGGCCGCAGGTATTCACCAAGGGCTATTACAACAAGCCTGAGGAGACTGCCAACGCATTACGCGACGGGTGGATATATACAGGAGATCTGGCCAAGATGGATGAAGATGGATTTATTTTCATAGTGGACAGGCTAAAGGATATGGTTATTGTATCCGGTTTTAAGGTTTTTACACGCGAACTCGATGACGTAATCATGGAGCATCCGGATGTGGAAATGGCAGCATCAATCGGGATCCCCGACCCTAAACGACCTGGATCAGAACTTGTAGCATCTGCGATTGTTTTGAAGACAGGTACAGAAAAGAACGACGCTGAAAAGGATAAGCTAATTACGTATTTGAAGGAGAAGGTCGCTCCATATAAGGTGCCTAAAGTCATTGAATTCATGGATCAGCTCCCGACCAGTGCTGTTGGTAAGGTTCTGAAAAAGGATCTAAGAACAATAATGTCCAAAACAACTTGACGCAGAGAGTGATGTTAGCTGTAGTGAATGTTTAATATCCATCTAAATAACCGTCAATTAATTTAAGACCAGCCTGAGAACGGCGGAGCGAAAGGCAACCAGAGATACGGGTTCAATGTATTTTGTGTGTAGAAAATCTTCAGCAATATCTAGTGGGTCTTGATATGAATGAACGCAAATTAAAAAAGCGCTACGGAGGAATACGGTGATCTATTTCGATGATGTCAAAATGGGGGAAAAGATAATTACGCGAGGGAGGACCATAACCGAGGCAGATATTGTAATGTTTGCTGCTCTTAGCGGAGATTGGTATGAACTTCATGTGAACAAAGAAGTCGCGAAAAACTCACCCTTTGGGGAACGAATCGCTCATGGTATGCTGGTGCTTTCAATAGCGACCGGTTTTATAACGCCCTATGAAACTGCCGTTATCGCTTTCTATGGTATGGACAAGGTACGGTTCGTAGGGGCAACTAAGATCGGTGATACCATCCATGTAGAATCCGAAGTGGTGGAATTAAAGGATAAGGGGACTCACGGAGTTGTATCCCATGTTGTGCACGTTAAGAATCAGCATGGGGAGGATGTGGCCATCTTAACTACAAAAGTTGCTATGGGTAAGAAACCTTAGTATCCGTCATAATTCGTATTCAGTGGCGGATATCGGGAGAAATAAATTTCTCGCATTATTCGATGCTACCAATGAAGTCCATGCGTGACTAATCATGCTGTGAACTTGTTTATGCGGCAACTTAACGGACAAGAAAAAAAACAAAGCAGAGCTTAAATAATATTTTACTTCCAGATATTGTCGATGGTTTAGTTATTCCAGAGGGGGATATAGATGAATTTTACGTTTAGCAAGGAAGAGGAAGCATTCAGGCTGGAAGTCCGTGACTGGATTGCACATGAAGTGCCTCCCAAATGGCATGAGATAGATGCCTGGTTGTGGGAGGAAACTGATGAATCCTGGGATATTTCCCGGGAGTTTCAACGTAAATTGGCTAATAAGGGTTGGCTTGCGCCTGCGTACCCGACCGAGTATGGCGGCGCAAATATGGGGCACATTAAACGTCTCATTTTGGCAGAGGAATTAGCTTATTATTTTGCACCGGTAGGTGTGGAAACGGAAATGGCCGTGAATTGGGTGGGCATGGCGCTGTTGCATTTTGGGAATGAAAAACAGAAAAAAGATTATGTTCCAAAGATTGCCCGTGGCGAGATAGTTTTTTGCATTGGGTACAGCGAACCCAATTCAGGTTCCGACCTGGCTTCACTGCAGGCCAGTGCTGTAGAAAAAGGTGATGAGTACATAATTAACGGTCAGAAAATATGGTGTAGTTTTGCCCACCTGGCTGACTATTGCTGGCTGGCAGCAAGAACAGATACCCAAGCTCCCAAACATCAGGGGATTAGCATATTTGTTGTAGATATGAAAACTCCTGGTATCACCGTCCGTCCGTTGATAAATATACTAGATCGTCATTCTTTCAATGAGGTTTTTTTCGACGACGTCCATATACCCAAAGATAATTTGGTGGGCGTAAAAAATCAGGGATGGTACCAGGTAGCTATGGCCTTGGATTTCGAAAGGTCGAATATTCAGACAGCAGCGGGTAATAGGAAATTACTGGACATTTTGATCGATTTTGTTAAGACGACAAAACGCGATGGCAAGTGGCTTTCTGAGGATCCCATCATACGTAATGAACTTGCTGCAATGGCCACCGAAATCGAGGTTTCCCGAATGATGTGTTACCGCATTGCATGGATGTATAGTGCAGGGATGCATTCAAATTACGAATCTTCTATGGGCATGCTCTTTGCAAGTGAATCCTTTAGGCGCATAGCTGATCTCGGCGCGCGCATACTCGGCTACTATGGTTTGCTGGATCAAGACTCTAAATGGGCAGTAGCCAGGGGGAGGATAATGCGGACCTGCCTTGCTGCGCTATCCATTGGGGTTGGAGGGGGTACCAACGAAATACAACGAAATATTATCGCCATGAGGGGGTTGGGACTGCCAAGAAAATGAATGCTATTTTATTAAGAGAAACACATCCTTTGATTGCTGGAGGTTTGAAGTGGATCTAGGCTTAACGGAAGAACAGGAAATGCTGAAAAAGTCGGCTCGCGAATTCCTCATTAAGGAGTGTCCCAAGAAGCTGGTCAGAGAACTGACTGCAAATGATGAGGGCTACTCACCTGAACTCTGGAAGAAAATGGCAGATCTGGGCTGGATGGGTCTTGCGTATCCTGAGAAATACGGGGGTTCCGGGGGCAGCTTCCTTGATCTGACTATCTTGCTTGAAGAAATGGGTTATAACATAGTGCCGGGGCCATTCTTTTCCACCGTCGTTCTGGGTGGCCTGACAATACTTGAAGCGGGTAATGAAGAACAAAAAAAACGATGCCTTGAGAAAATCTCCAAGGGTAACCTGATTGTGTCTCTCGCATTGACAGAACTGGATGGGACATACACAGCCCCGTCTATTAAGACTGCAGCCAAGTTAAAAGACGATACTTACACAATAAACGGGATTAAACTCTTTGTAGCCGATGCCAATATCGCCGATTATGTACTCGTCCTTGCCAGGACCAATTTCCGGGCCAAACCTGAAAAAAGTTTGACGATCTTCCTGGTTGACACCAAGTCTCCTGGTATTCAGGTTACTGTGCTGAAGACGATGGCCAGAGATAAGCTGTGCGAAGTCGTTTTTAATGATGTCTCTGTGCATAAGGTTGACATTGTGGGTCAACTGAATCAAGGATGGCCCGTTATAGAGAACATCCTTAAAAAAGCGGCTGTGGCCAAGTGTGCTGAAATGGTCGGTGGTGCACAGGCATCCCTTGATATGGCGGTAAATTATGCCAAAGAAAGGATACAGTTTGGCCGGCCGATAGGCAGTTTCCAGGCGATACAGCACTACTGTGCCAATATGGTCACTGATGTCGATGGCTCCCGTTTTATTACTTACAAAGCTGCCTGGACAGTCGGGGAAGGACTTTCCTGTGATATGGAAGTATCAATGGCAAAGGCCTTTGTAGGCGACGCATTCAAACGGGTCGCGGCGTTAGCCCATCAGATTTTTGGTGCGATTGGTTTCACAATGGATCATGATATGCATCTTTATTTCCGGCGAGCCAGGTCGGGAGAAGTAGAATTTGGTGACGTTGATTACCATCGAAAAATTATAGCAAACCAACTGGGTCTTTAAATTGTCATCATTCAATGTAAATATTTCATCAGGCTGATTACTTTTTTAACTTGAGTTGCCACCTATTATTTTAAAGGAGGAGCGTTAATGGGAGTTGAGCAGGTACTTGAGGTTGGAGTGGCCGTAAAAAATTTGGATGAAGCAACCAGGCTTTTCACAGATATCTTGGGAGCCAAACATGAGGGAACTATGGAAGTGGCAATGTATAACATGCGTTTTAGCTATTGCCAAATAGGAAATGTCATGTTCGAACTAATGGAACCGACTTCGGATAATGGAGTAATGGCTGATTTTATAAAACGCCATGGCGAAGGTTTGCATCACATTGCCCTAAAAGTTACAGATTTAGAGGACACTTTAGCTAATATGAAGCAAAATAAAATTAGGCTCATAGATGAGAATCCAAGGTTTTTAAAGATGCATCAAGGGGAAGGAAAATTTGCCTTTGTTCACCCCAAATCCTTCCATGGAGTAATGTTCGAACTCATTCAAATATTAAAATCAAATTAAGCAAAAAAAGTAAGATCAACAATAACTAAAATCTTCTTTGTTTTTTATCAAACAACTTGGAGTGAAGTGATAAACGAAAACGAAATTGGTAACTCGGTTTTATAAACGCTACCTTTTAATCAGTGGGGCATAGGTTCGATTCCTATGCGGCCTACCAAAAGTTTTACGATTGGAAATTCTGATTTTACCGGCTCCTCTTTTCATTTATTCACCCCTCATTTTTTTCTTAATGGTTAACAAATAGCTATAAATTTTACCTGATAGGTTAACAACTTACGATTGACTCGTAGCTAAATTCCTATATCCTTAAGGTTTCCTTTTCTCGTATGCTCCAGACTTATTACAACCTTTTTATCAGCCTCTTAACCTCCTAAGGGTTTACCTGTAATCAGATAATAAATAAGGGATGCAAACAAGGACAATATAGGTAGACACAGAACTGCAACTAGGATTGTTAAGACTACTAACTTCCATCCATGTAGTTTCTTTCTACGGATAATCCCTATGATGAGAATTACAAGACCAATGTCCACAATGAGTACACCTGGCAGGTCTGAGTCTATTCCCCAAAGTCCATATAGAAGTGGTGTAAGAAGGAAAGTAATGACACCAATCCCCATCACGAAAAAGGATGCTGTTATCAGTTTGCCAAACTTTTCGACTATTCTCTTCATAATACACTCATCCTAACGCTTGCTAATTCTCTTAGGTTTCCTCTTCCGCTGGTAATCCAGATTAAATACTACCCAGTTACGCCCTAACCTCTTACCAGCTACCTGGCCGCTTTCCAGTAAACGCCTGATATGTGCTTCTGATAGCTTGAGCCTGGCTGCCGCTTCCTTTGTGCTATAAATGTTATTCATCTGTATCTACTATACACGCATGCAATAACTGCCAATATTCCCCTTTTTATAGTTATAAAAACCGGAGGTATTTGTTAACGTGATGCCTTGACAGTGTTCTTTTGTATTTAATAGTGACGTCAGGGTTCATTCAATTTTTTTAGGGTAGTTTTATATAGCTTGGTTCCTATCTCTGTAAGGGTATTGATGTGGCCTATACTGGCATCTCTGTCATCTGAGAATTTAAAATTATATTCCAGTTTATCTAATAATGCGACAGTTATATCCAACGCAATTTCAGAAATGTCCATGCTTGACCTCCACAACTATATTTATCTGATCAAACTTTTTGCGTAATAATACTAATGCAAGGTCTTTTTAATTTCCATACAAAGAGGAAGCATATATGTAGTAATAGCACATGGCACCAAACAAACCGAGGCGGTAATCATCTAATTGACCTGCCCCCGATAAGTTGACCTTTTAAGTTAGAGCCATTGCCATGATAGCCTCGGGAGCGGGTGGGCGGTTCAAAAATAACAAGGCACTTTTTCAATTCATATGGTCCTGTAGTGCTTTAAGGCTTTCTCCCGCCAGTGTTTGGTGGAAAGACACTGGTTGAAGGTATATATATGAAATCCGGCTACAACCTGGCCTCCGGTTAATCCTGTGATTTTTTTTACCAGACTATCTGGGTTATACATATCATGTTGCAATAGTCTGGCCACCATGCCCAAGTGATTTTTTAAAAACCGTGTGGAATCACCCACACCCACTCTAAGTGATATCTCCAGCAGCTTAGGACGCTTCAATATGCCGGGAATGCCGATGTATACAGGTAGTGTAATACCTTTTGCCCTAACGTCCGCCAGCCATTTGCCGATGGTCTGCGGGTCGAAACAAATCTGCGTGACCATATAATTTACAAAAGGTTGTTTGGCCTTAAGCGCCTGCATTAAGGCTTCACGATTTATAAGCGGATGCCCCTCAGGATAAGCGGCCACTCCTATACGACGTGGGCGGTTGCCCATCATAACCATATCAGCTATAAGCGCGCTTGACGAATCATAAGTCCCCACCGGTTCGGTAATATCACCGCCGATTATGAAGACATCCTCAAACCCGCCTGCTGACAGTCTATCTACAATCTCATGCAAATGAGACTTATCACGTACCTGCCGTGCTGTGAGGTGGGGCACCACGCGAAACCCGCGTCCCGCCAGTTCCTCAGAAAGCGTGAAGGTGGCTTCAATGCCCTTGCGGGGCGAGGCAGTCACTGTTACAACCGAGCCAGCGGGTAGTGTCACTGCCTCATCAACCACCCCTTTCATAGGGATGACTTCAAAGCGTGCGCTTTTGAGCATATTGTTAATAGAAAGCTGGGATTCCTGGTATAAATTCATAGTTATTACCGATTCATAATGAAATTAAAGTGGAGTTCTTATCAATTGTGGCGTGAATAAGTTGACCTTCTCTCGATAGTTGTACTACCTGTTAAATTAGAGCCAGCGCCACAATAGCCTCAGGGGTGGGTGGGTGGTATTTGAGCGCACTGTGTGGCCTCACCTGATTATATTCCTTCCTCAAATCCTCAATCAATACCCTGGCTTCATTAAGTTTTGTAAAGACCTCTCCGTTGAACAGCTCAGTTCTTAAAATTGAAAAGAAACTCCATTTGCACTATATTGAAATCACAGGGCCCCAGTTTTGGGGCCCGAGGTATTTTATGGAAGGTTGTTAACCTGATCATTTGAGACTAGGTTGACCTGATTATTAAAAATTTAATACGGTTTCCGGCCGATTCCTGCTTCAAGACCCGCTGAAATTGTTCGAGATACTTTAAATCAGTGGGTCATGGGTTCGATTCCTATACGGTCTACCACTTCTAAACCCACCAGGTCTGCCTTATTTTGACAGTCTAGTCAGCCGATTATGCTGCTATGTAGGAAGGCAGTCCTTTTTAACCCGGTAGTCAATATTCAGGCAAAGATGCCCGCCATTCTTTTCTCGATTCCCTCCGCCTCCCGCACTATCCTGTCGAACAGTTCCTTGACCGTGGGCTCGTCTTTTATCAGGCCGGTGCACTGCCCTACCGGCAGGACACCTTTCTTAAGGTCACCCTCTTCTGTGGCCAGCTGGAAAGCATGGGAAGCGTTCGCCAGGTAGGCAAGCTGTTTGGTGTTCTTCCAGCCGGAAAGCAACACACCTATGAAGAGCTTGTGGAAAGGCAGGTGCAGTGTCCTGGCAATATCCTGTGCATTGAAGAACGCAGCGGGCAGGTCTAAACCCCGTCTCTCTGCACGCTGGGCAGTGTCTGTCTTCATAACACGGCAATACAGGCCGTCGAAACGCTTTGAGTACAAAGTGTCTGTGACATCCTTCGTGAGGGCGAGGTCTTTGTAATTCTTGTGCAGGGGGCTTTCTTTGGTGGCCATGAGCCTGGTTCCCATGGCGACGCCTTCCGCGCCCAGGGCCAGCGCCGCAGCCAGTCCCCTACCATCCGCAATTCCTCCGGCAGCAACGACCGGGATGGAGAGGGCATTCACCAGACTCGGGATGAGGCAAAAAGTTGTGATGAACTCACCGTGCGCCGCGGCCTCGTTGCCCGTGGCGATGACAGCATCACACCCATACTCTTCTGCACGCTTAGCATGACGGGAGTTTACCACGGTGGCCATGACCCTACCGCCGTATTTGTGGGCCTCCTGGACTATCCAGTCCCCCTTGCCCAGGGCGAAGTTGATCACCGGGACCTGCTCTTCAAGGAGCACCCTGGCTGATTCAGCGGCGCCGGGAAACAGCAGGGACGCATTGGCCCCGAAGGGCTTATCCGTGAGCTTGCGGATGCGCCTGACGGATTCACGGGTCGTATCCTTGTCCAGGGGGCCTGTAGCGAGGATCCCCAGACCGCCCGCATTGGAAACTGCAGCCACCATCTCTGGAACACTGATCCAGCTCATCCCCGATAAAAAGATCGGGTACTGGATCCCCAACATCTCCGTAATTCTTGTTTTCATGGTACTCCTCCTGATAGTTAAATAATCAATCAACTGTAATTAACGCTCAATCTTTAAGCAGGTTGTTAATCCCCCCGAGCATGTACGATACGGATTTCTGAGCTAAAGCATCGATATCCTCCGGGGGATCCTGCCACAGGAAGTAATGGCAGGCGATCCGTTCGTATATCCCGAGTATGCATACGGCAACCATCTCGGGAATAAATTCGTCAACGGGATCTATTCCCTGTTCCCTGCTTATTTTTACGAATGCTTCCTTGATATCATCCGTAAGATTGATGAATAGTTGCCTCCTTTGTTCTTCAACTTCTGAACTCTGGCCGACGGATTCCCTGAAAAAAATGGCAATCCACTCCGGGTGACTCCCGCAGAAATTTCTTAAAAATGCAAACGAGATATTCTTAAATCTGTCAAAGGAAAATCCGGTCCTTTTAAACTCCTCCGCGAGCAGTTTCCTCAATTGATGCCCTATCTCCTGCATCAATATGATAAGCAAATCTTCTTTGTTCTTAAAATAAAAATATACGGCGCCCGTCGAAACCTCGGCCAGGTCAGCTATCTCCTCGATGCTTGTCTGGTGGTAACCCTTCTGAGCAAAGAGAGTCTCGGCGGCCTTGAGAATGGTATTGTACTTCTGTTCTTTTTCTCTCAGCCGCCGTAAGGCGCTGCGTGAAAGTAGACTATTGCTATCGTTCGACTTGGCCATACACAGCTCTACTGCGTTAAAAACCCTCAATCCGTGAGACGATCTCAAGCATGACCTCGTCCGCGCCGCCGCCGATGGACATGACCCGGACGTCCCGGAAATAGCGTGAAATGAGGGTCTCGTTCATGAAACCTATCCCGCCGAACATCTGGAGGCAACCGCTGGCAACTTCAGAAATCAGCTGCCCTGCCAGCAGTTTGCCCATGGAGACTTCCCGCGTTGCGTCCAGGCCTTCAGTCTTCATGCGAACGATATGGTAGGTCAGCTGTCTGAGGGCTTCATTCCTGGTAATCCAGTCTGCCAGCCGATGCCTCAGTACCTGCTTCGTGATCAGGGGTTTGCCGAATACGATCCGCTGGCGCAGATACTCTACCGTCATGGCGATCATATCCTGTATCGTCGAACAGGTACCGGGCAGCACGGCGAACCTCTCATGCTGGAATTGCTTCATCTGGATGATGAAACCCTGCTTATCGTCTCCGATCAGGTTTTCCGCCGGCACCTTGACATCGTCAAAAAAGAGCTCTGCTGTATCGCTGCTCCAGAGGCCGATTTTATCCAGCTTTTTGCTCACCTGAAAACCTTTGAGATTGGTCGGCACCACGAAGAGCCCGAAGGAATGGTACCCTTCTCCTTCATCGGTCCTGGCAAGCAGGGTGAGGAAATCAGCCTGCACGCCGTTGGTAATGAACGTCTTCGATCCGTTCAGCAGATAGTAGTCGCCTTTCTTGACCGCTTTACTCTTCATGGCACGGACATCGGAGCCTGCATCCGGCTCGGTCACGGCGATGGCACAGACCATATCTCCGGCGATGGCCGGCTTCAGATAGGTCTCCTTGAGATACTCGCTCCCGGAGGCCGCGATTGCCGGTGTGGCCATGTTCGTCTGGACGGCGATGGCCGTTGAAACGCCCATGCCCTGGATATGCCCGATCTCTTCCAGCATGACCGTCTCAAACCAGTAGTCCAGTCCCCCTCCCCCGTATTTCGGATCATAGCGGACACCAAGGAATCCGAGATCGCCCATCTTCTTGAAAAGCTCGTGAAGCGGGGCGGTGGTCTTTTCCCATTCATTCATATGGGGGTTGATCTCCTTATCGACAAATTTCTTTATCGATGCCCTGAAAGCATCATGCGTCTCGTTGAAATACATTTTCAATCTCCTTTTGTCTCGATCGGATTCGCTGCGCTATACTCTGAGCGCCTTTTTGTCCACCTTGCCCACAGCGGTAAGGGGTATCGCCTCCATAAATTCAATCAACTTGGGGATCTTGTAGGGTGCGAGGTTTTCCTTGCAATGTTCGAGTATGTTTTTCTTTATTTCTTCAGGATCTCTCCCCTGAGCATCCTTGGTGAGCTGGATGACCGCTTTCACGATCTGGCTGTCGGGTCGCTCCGGGTTGGCTATTCCTACGATCGCGCATAACTCGACTGCCCTGTGCTCGCTGAGCACATCCTCCACCTCGCGTGAGAACACTTTGAATCCCCCCACGATGAGCATGTCCTTTGTCCTGTCGGCGATGTAGAAATACCCGTCCTCGTCCATCCGCGCCACATCGCCGGTATACAGCCATTTAGCATTCTGGAATTCACGCAGGGTATTGATCGTCTCTTCCGGCTTGTTGTGATACCCTTTCATCACCTGGGGTCCACGAACGATGATCTCGCCAACTTCACCCAGGGCGACCTCTTTCTTTCCCGTTTCTACATCGACCAGCTTGACCTCGGTGCTCTGGAGGGGAACCCCCACGGAGCCGATCTTCTTCGTCCCCCGCAAAGGGTTCATGGTGATAATCGGGCTCGCCTCGGTCATCCCGTAGAGCTCAACCACTTTGCCCTTGCCGACAATAGCTTCGAGGGCATTGATGGCCTCTTTGGAAAACGGCGATGCGCCGGAAATGCAGGCGTTGCATGTAGAGAAATCGATCTTTGAAAACGCCGGATCTTCCATCAGCATCTGGTAGAGGGAAGGTACCTGGAGCATCAAACTTGGATGGTGCTCGGAGATTTCTTTGCATATGTGCTTGGTGTTCCTGGGGTCCGGGATCAGGCACTGGGTAAATGACATTGCCATGGAAATCATGCCGAAATAGAGGCCCGCCAGGTGGAAGAAGGGGAAGCCTGAGCAGACGGTGCCTCCACCCATCACAAGATCGAGCCACTGCCTTCCCTGAGTGAGATTGGAAACCATGTTCCTGTGGGTGAGAACCGCACCCTTGGGGGTGCCCGTAGTCCCGCCGGTATATTGAATGAGGCAGGTATCGTCGAGCTTGACGGACGCCTTCGGGATATCGGGCAGGTTTGTTGAGATGAGATTCTTGAAAGATATCACTTCCTTTCCCGCGATCGACTCCACCTTTCCGGAGGGTATCTTCTTCAAAAGTTTGCCCAGGATGCGCTTGGCCGGGGGAAGATAATCTGCAATATTGGTTGTGATAATGCACCGAACTCCTGGAATATCGTCTTTAATCTTCTGCACCCGGTTTTCGTAGATCGCATCCAGTGTTACCAGCACTTTGGCGCCGGCATCATTCAACTGGTAGGCCATCTCTTTGGGGGTAAGCAGGGGAGATACACCGGTGACCACGCATCCCGCACGGAGGGCGCCTGCCAGGGCGAAGAGATACTGAGGAAGGTTGGGAAGGTTGATGCCCACCACATCTCCCGGATTGCATCCCTGTTTGCGAATGTATGACGCGAATCTCATCGAGAGTCTGTCCAGCTCTATATATGTGAATGCGACCCCCAGAAAATGGAAGGCCACAGTCTCCGGCCGGAACTTCAGGCCCTTCTCCAGCAGATCCACGTAGGTCTCATCGACGGCTTTCATCTCCGCACTTAACCGTGATTCGTAGAACTTACCCCAGGGCCTCTCATCGTATACTGTCATCTAACAACCTCCTTTTCCGCCGGGCGGCTTCTTGCTTTCCGGCGATATCATACCCGCGATGAACGGGAATACTCACGGAACAATAGACTCCGGCGCCTCGACCATCTTGGCGCGCAGGTACTCGCCCAGGGTCTTAGCCTGGGGATCGCTTCTCAGCGATGCAGCCACGCCTTCACCCAGAACGCCCCTGATATAGAAGTTGACGGCGAACAGGTTGGGAAACTCGTAGCGTTCGATTTCATACTGACGCATGTCCTTGAGCAGTTCCTTCAGTTTTTTAACTGTCAGGAACTCTCTGAGAAAGGCATATGCTTCGGGCGTTTTTCCCCAGACACCGAGATTTGCATTGCCCCCCTTGTCTCCGGAGCGGGTCGCATAGATGCGGCCGAAGGGTATTCTCACCGTCTTACCGGTTGGCACAGGTGGTACCGCTACTTTCTGCACCTGCGGAGCCGATGCCGGAGCCCCGGACGGAGTAAAACCGACGGAGTACTCGTCTCCGTTGATCATAATTTTCTGGGTGACGTTGCGTTGGGGAATGAGCGCCGGCCAGTGGATGATCGCCATCGTCCCTTTGGCCGGGGGCGCCGTTAAGGTGAAACCGGGGACGTTTGCCAGCGCGAGCTCGATGATCGTCGAAGAAAACCTGTCGACCTTCTTCTGGTCGCGGTCCATGACGGATATCCGCAGATAGGCAAAGGCCTCTTCATTTATCTCGGGATCGTCTTTGTTAGACCTGGCAAGCTGTACTTCTTCCAGGGCGTACTGACCTCTCCCGCCCAGGCTGTCGAAGACCGCATCCTCGACTATTTTGGCCTTTTTTTCGATATCGAGACCGGTCAGTACGACGGTCGTCGAATTCCTGTACCCGCCCAGGCAATTGATGCACACCTTGGTGGTCTCCGGGGGCGGAGCGCCCAGCACACCGGATATGCGGACGCGGTCGGGCGCTTCCTGCAATATTTTAATGGTATCGAAGCGGGCCGAAACATCGGGAGTCAAATAGCTTGGTTCCTTGACCTCATAGAGGAGCTGCGCCTTCACGGTGTCAATAGAAACGAGACCTCCTGTGCCGGGATGTTTGGTGATGACCGATGAACCGTCATCAAATATTTCGGCTATGGGATATCCGACCTTGAGGAATGACGGCACCTCGTCGATAAAGGAATAATTCCCGCCCGTAGCCTGGGCTGCGCACTCAACGATGTGCCCCGCCACCGCTGAGCCGGCAAGCTTATCCCAGTCATTGCGCTTCCACCCGAACCACCAGGCCGCGGGCCCCATTACCAGCGAGGCGTCGGCGACGCGGCCGCTCACCACGATGTCTGCGCCTCTTTCAAGGGCCTCGGCAATGCCCCATCCCCCAAGGTACGCATTTGCGGTGATGGGCACCAGGCCCCCGTCTTTGAGAGAGATACCTTTATCAAGGTGAACGAGGGACTCTCCTGCCTCCTGCAGTTCAGCGAGCCGCGCCATCAGATCATCCCCCTCGATGCAGGCAATCTTGGGATGCAGACCCAGCTTCTCCGCTATCTTGCGAAGCTCCTGCGCGAGCCCGCGGGGGTTCAACCCGCCGGCGTTGGATACCACCTTTATTTTCTTGCCGAGGCATTCTCCCATAATCTCTTCCATCTGTTTGAGGAAGGTCGGGGTATATCCCGCCTCAGGGTTCTTCATTTTCAGGCGGAATAGCAGCGCCATGGTGAGCTCCGCCAGGTAATCCCCTGTAAGAACATCTATGGGGCCTCCCCGCACCATCTCCGCGGCGGCAGACAGCCTGTCTCCGAAGAAGCCGCTGCAATTTGCAATGATCACCTTGTCCTTTCCTTTTCTGCTCTCAGAACTCATGGTAATCCTCCCGCTCTTTCTTAATATGAGTCGTATATGTCAGGTTCATTAAACGCAGCCATTATTTCCCCATGAAGTTGGGCTGTCTCTTTTCCATGAAGGCGGTTATGCCCTCTTTGGCATCTTCCGTACCGGCAACCTCCTTGATCCTTTCAGACAGATATAGAAGGGCTTCCTGCAACGGCAGGTTCGCCACTGCGTAGAACGCCTGTTTGCCCATCCTCATACCGATAGGGCTCCTCGAGGTGAGTATAGCGAGCACCTTTTTCACCTCTGCTTCAAGCTCCGCAGCAGGTACCACCCGGGTGATCAGCCCCATGGCAAGCGCTTCCTGCACCGAGAGTCTTTCTCCCAGGAGGATCATCTCCATGGCCTTCTTCTGAAGCACGTTGCGGAATATGAGCGCGCCGATCATCATCGGCCACAGCCCGACATTGACTTCGGGCGTCCCGAATTTTGAGTCGTCGCTGGCAATAACGATATCGCAGGCCAGCATAAATCCCATGCCGCCAGCCAGGCAGAATCCTTTAACCCGGGCGACGGTCGGTTTGGGAAACTTCACGATCCGATTAAGGAGGTCCGCATAGCTGGCAAAGATGTCCTTGACGCCGGCGGTGACCCCCATACTCAGCTGCGCCCCCGTGCAGAAGGCCTTCTCCCCTGCGCCGGTGATCAGGACGGCCCGGACCTTTTCATCTTTTTCCGCCTCATCCAGGTATTCATGGAACAGAACGAGCGCTTCCGGTGTTATGGCATTTCTCTGCGGCTCCCTGTTAATGGTGATGTATCCCACGCCTTCTTCGACGCGGTAGAGCAAGTGGCGGTCCTCCATCTATTCCCTCCTCATTAAATATAGCCTTGCATGTTATCAGCCCGGCTGCTATTCCTATCCCTTTGTGGCTCCCTGGTCCTTGTCGATATCGATCAGGATCTGGCCGGGCATCACCTTGTCTCCCTCGGCGACATTCACCGCTCTCACCGTCCCGTCCGCAGGGGCTGACAGCGTCGTTTCCATCTTCATTGACGAGACTACTATCACGCTATCGCCCTGTTTCACCCGGTCTCCTTTAGAGACCAGTATCCTGACCACCACCGCGGGCATTGGTGGAGTAACGTCCTGAGGAATGACCTGGTCTCTCTTCTTTCCCCTGGACTTGGTATCGAGAACATCGGCATCCCCGATGGAATAGGGAATTCCCCTGATGATCACCGTCTTTTCGTTCCCGTTCCGAGCAAGATAAGCGTTCACCGGACAACCGTTTACTACCAGGTGCTGGTGATGTTCCGAGATAAGCGAATATTCAACATCGAGAACATGGCTGTCATGAGAAAGAGTAATGCCGTGGTCTCCTTTCTTTTCAGCCTGGAAGGAGACAGTATCTTCGCCTATCTTGAGCCTATATTCCATATCTTATCTTTTTCTCCCGTCCCTAACGCCCCCAGGGGCCGAGCGTCTGCCATGGCGACGAACCGGCGCCTTCCTGCGCTGTATCGGCTTTAGCCTTCCCGACACGGGACAGTTCATCGATGATGAACGCCGCGCAGGCAGCATCGACATCGCAGCGGTCGGGCTTCCAGCCGGTGAAATGGGTGTCGATGAAATCCGTGAAAGTATCTCCCCTGGTAAAGGCCTCTGATTTGAGCACGTCGATGAGGAATGGCACGGGGGTCTTCACTCCCAGAATAACATAGCCCTCAAGCGCCTGTATCATTCTCTTAATAGCCAGGTCCCTGTCTTCCGCGTGTACGATCAGTTTCGACAGGATGGGGTCATACTCCACAGGAACCTGAAAGCCCGAGTAGATGCCGCAATCGTTGCGGATGCCTGGTCCTGAAGGTTCCTCCATATATATGATCCTGCCGGGGGAAGGATAGAACCCTTTTTCCGGATCCTCCGCATAAATACGGCATTCGATGGCATGACCCCTGCTGCGAACGTCTTCCTGAGCAAGGGTCAGGGGATTGCCTGCTGCGACTTCCATTTGGATGCGCACAATATCAAGGCCGGTGATCATTTCGGTGATGGGGTGTTCCACCTGGAGGCGAGTATTGACCTCGAGAAAATAGAAATGTCCCTGCTGGTCCACGAGGAATTCCACCGTGCCGGCGTTCACATACCCGGACGCCCTGGCCACGGCGACAGCGGCGGCCCCCATGCGCTCCCTCAGCTCGGGTGTCATGACAGGTGAGGGCGTCTCCTCGATAATCTTCTGATGGCGTCTCTGGATGGAACATTCCCTCTCAAAGAGGTGGACCACATGTCCGTGCAGGTCGGCGACGATCTGAAACTCCACATGCCTGGGTCGGCTCAGATATTTTTCCAGGTAGATGGAGCCGTCGCAGAAAGCCCTGCTGGCCTCGCTCGATGCTGAGACGCAGGCCTCCTTAAAATCCTTGGGCGAGGTGACGACGCGCATTCCCTTGCCCCCGCCTCCCGCTGCGGCCTTGATGAGCACAGGGTATCCTATGTTTCCCGCCTCCCGGGCTAGTATCGCGGGGTCCGATTCGGGCCGCTTCATGCCGGGGATGACAGGCACACCACTTCCCGCGACGGTGCGTCGTGCAACCGTCTTGTCCCCCAGCTCGCGTATGACGCGCGAAGGAGGGCCGATGAAAACTATCCCCTCCTTTTCGCAACGCTCGGCAAACAGAGGGTTTTCCGCAAGGAATCCGTAGCCCGGGTGGATAGCCTCAGCGCCGGTCTGTTTAGCCGCCGCGATGATCTTGTCTATGTTGAGGTAGCTTTCAGAAGGGTCTGAGTCCCCCAGGAAGACGGCCTGGTCGGCTTTCAATACATGCACGGCCCTGCGGTCCGCCTCGGAATACACTGCCACTGTGGCGATTTCCATCTCGCGGCAGGTATGCATGATGCGCCGGGCTATTTCTCCCCGGTTGGCCACGAGTACTTTCCTGAACATGGGAGAGCCACCTTTATGAACTTGTGCCTTCATCTAATTACATCCGGAATATGCCGTAGCCGAACACGTCGTCGGGGATGGGCGCGTTGAGCGAGGCTGAAATGGCAAGTCCCAGGGCATCACGGGTGTCCAGTGGATCGAGGATGCCGTCGTCCCAGAGTTGCGACGTGCTGTAGAGGGCATTGCTTTCCTTTTTCGATGCCTCGATGATAGGATTGCGGATGGCGTCTTCCTCCTCCCTGGTCATGGGAGGCAGCCCTTCTTTCGCAAGCTGGTCCTTGCGCAGAGTCACCAGGACACCGGAGGCCTGTTCTCCGCCCATCACGGCGATCTCAGCATTGGGGTACATCCAGAGAAATCGTGGATTATAGGCGCGGCCGCACATTGCGTAATTCCCCGCCCCGAAGGATGCGCCCACAATTACGGTGAACTTGGGTACAGTTGCGCAGGCCTGGGCCATGACCATCTTGTGGCCGTGCTTGGCGATGCCCTGGCGCTCATATTCCCTGCCGATAATGAATCCGTTGATATTCTGAAGGAAGATAAGAGGGATCTTCCGTTTGTCGCAGATCTGGATGAACTGCGCTGCCTTCATTGAACTGTCGGGAAAGAGGACGCCGTTGTTGCCGAGTATGCCGACTGGATATCCGTGGATGTAGGCCCAGCCACAGACCAACGTCGGGCCGAACAATTCTTTAAATTCCAGGAATTCGCTCCCATCTACAATCCGGGCTATCAGCTCGCGCACGTCATAGGGCACCTTGAATTCCTTGCTGACGATTCCGTAGATCTCCTTTGGGTCGTACAGGGGCGATTTCGTCTCGTGCATCGGCAGGCGCGTCCTCTCCCTGGCAGGCATGCACTCCATGATGTTACGTACAATCTCAATGGCGTGCGCATCATCCTCGGCG
>Ga0247842_10002674_pt1 | contig 25814 bp, 24 predicted proteins | sample LaCruzMarch2015__3_FD_192411 | JGI IMG/M metagenome (GOLD analysis project Ga0247842, IMG submission 192411) | Freshwater microbial communities from meromictic Lake La Cruz, Castile-La Mancha, Spain - LaCruzMarch2015_19m | ecosystem: Environmental > Aquatic > Freshwater > Lake | place: Spain...
GCTAGATGTACTGAAATTATGTACGGAGAACAATGCAGTTGGAATGCTGCAGAATGTAGCGGATTTAGTGATTATTGTAAAAATTCTGCGTGTAATAAATGTATGGAGTGGTGCACTGAAATGCCAGAGGGATTTGGTTCAACCGGAACAACAAGTGGAAGTCTTGAACATTGTGCAGATGTTATAGAACATGAATGTTGTGCTCCTGGACAAACCTGCGATGCAAGTCCTAACCTTAATGATAGTGAAGATTATACTAGGGGTAATTGCCAGGAAATGGGGGGAACCTATAATAGGACCACAGAACAATTCTTGGGATATGGACTTGTAAGATATTGGCTTGATTTAAGCAATGCAGAGGTTATAGCATTTGCAGATCAACTTGCTGTGAATAATTTAACAGCGACATATATTGAATATTTTGGAATGGATGTGCATGTTGGGCGATATAATATTATTAATAAACCTCAAAATGGTTATGCCAAAGCAAAATTTCTTGTTGAAACAATGAGGGCAAGAAATATTACTACATTTATTAATTATGTTAATTGGAATGCTCCAGATATATGCACCAACAACCCATTTACCGATGCATGGTTTCAAAATGGACTTGGCGGTTTAATACAACAAATAGGAACAGACCATGTAATAATGCAGACTGCTGTTGAATGTGGAGAACAATGCACAGACAAATTCCACAAATGGAACAAATGGATGGATTTGAACTGGAATGGCATGAAGTCTTATAGCATAAGTGGAAGTGTAAAAAACTCTCCTGGACCGGAGTGGTTTATTAGCCCTTCTCCTGATGCACCAAATGGGGCATTTGCAACAGGTGCGATAGTAACAACAGATGATGGCACGACATTAAGATATTTTGCAGATAGGGAAGGGCAAGGAAATGCAGATCCTACAAAACTTGAAAACTATGCTGGAGGAATAAATATCCCTTGTCATTCAGGATTTATTTATTATGATTTTGGATATGACGGGAAAAAACCAGATATAGGGGCAATTCGAGCTTTAGGCAGAGTTGCTGCTCACAAACCTACACCGACGCCTGCAACACCTGCAACTATTATTGTTACTAGCCCTAATGCAAGCCAGGTTTATAGAACATTATCTATTCCTATTAGCGGAACAGCAAATCAAAATATAATAAGGGCAGCGTATAAAATAAACGGCGGTAGTTTAATTAACTTTAGTCTTCCACATAGCATCACTGCAAGAGAAGGAGAAAATCTATTTGAGTTATATGCCGAAAATAATCAAGGAATTACAAGTAGTGTTAGGGTTACATTCAAAGTAAATCTTACTAATGAAAACCTTCCGACGATTACAATAATAACACCTGCAAGTGATGGTTATTATGAAGCGAGTGTATTTCTAAATAAAACATTATTAAACGTAAGTTCAAATCAGATAATCGCCTCTTGGAAATATAGTCTAAATGGTGGAGTAAATAATTTATCTGTTATTAATAATCAAATATTTGTAAACAACGGAGAAAACAATCTTATTGTTTATGGAACAAATGCAAATGGCACTGGTTCTGCTTCTGCTAAATTTAATGTTTTATTATTTAATCCAGCTTATCTTCCAAGAATAACAATTAGTATCCCTTCTCTAGCAGTTACTTATACTTCAAACCAAATATATGTCCAAGTATCAGCCAATCAGACAATAGATTACTGGAAATATAGTCTAAATGGCGAAGAAAGAAAGGATTGCAATAGCTGTAACTCACAAAACTTTCTTGAAGCTTCAGATGGAAGAAATAATTTGACTATTTTTGGAACAAATGCAAATGGCACTGGTTCTGCTTCTACTTATTTCTTTGTTAATACTACCTCGGCTTAATTCTTCCACAGAAAAGGTTTAAAAGACAAAAAATCCTATTAAGAGAACAATGAAAACAGTACGAATGAAAATTTCAGGACTTGTCCAAGGAGTTTTTTTCAGAAAGTATATAAAAGAAGAAGCTGAAAAACTTAAAATAAACGGGCATGTAAGAAACCTTGAAAGCGGGGAAGTTGAGGTAATAGCTGAAGGTATTGAAGAAAATGTAAAAGAAATGATTCTAATATGTAAGAAAGGCGCCCCGCATAGCAATGTTAAAGATGTTGATGTTCAAGAGATAAATCATATTGGTTTTGATGATTTTAAGGTACTAGATATATAATTCTAGAGATATTTTGAGATATATTCGTTATTCTATCTATATGCTTATATATTGCTTTCTTTAAATTATAATAAAATGAGGATAAATCCAGTACAAAGAGCTGAAGAATTAAGAAGAACTCTTCTTGAACAAAGAATTTATGTGGTAGACTTCTCTGGTACACTTCAGGGAAAAGATACTTCTAGAGTAATAGATTTAATGCCGAATATTAAAACAGGCGAGTATGTTTTTAGAACAAAAGTGAATGTTAAGGCAATAGATCCCATGGCTGCAAACGAATATAAAAATGAATTTTTCGATGTGGCTCAAAAAACCGATGCAGAAATAGAAGGATTTATTAGAAAACAAGAATTTGATTTCCCTCTTTGGTTCAAACATAATTCAGATTTCTCAATGAAAAGAGTTTGTGACTATAATACTCCTTTTATTCTCCAAACTGGTGGGTGTAATTTTCATGATGGAAGCTCTACTGGCGGATGTTGGTATTGTTTTGTCGATGATAAAAGCAATGATGGAGTAAGGGGAAAAGGGAAAGCATCTCTTTCTGCAACAGAAACAATAGATAGCATGTTAAATGCAAGAGAAAAAATAAAAGAAACTTATGCAAAATTGAACAGAGAAGTTAATATAAGAACATTAAGAACCTCTGGAGGAGAACCGACTATTGTTCTTGACTGGATTCTAGGACTATGGAGAGAAGTAGAAAGAAGGGGATTAAATTTTGTTGGGCAATTAGATAGTAATTTATCAACAGGAGCGGTTGTTGATGATTTTGAATCAAGAGGAATTTATGAACCGCATATTCTTGAAAAATTAGCAAAATATCCTATCAAGGTCCTTACTGCACTCAAGGGCAGCGATGAAGAAAATCTTCAGGCAAATGTCCAATCAACTACTACAATGGCAGCACAAGAATACTCTCTAAGAAAATTTCTAAAAGCAGGTTTTGATATTTACCCTCAACTTTATAATCCTAATCCTGCAACTCTTGAAATATTTCTTGAAGACATGGATGCTAAAGTAGAAAATCTTTCATTAAGAATACATATTGGCCCATTAAAGTTATATGGCCCAAATAAGCAAAGACTTGATTTTGAAGCAAAAGCCAGAGGAATAGAACCACAAGTTTTTATTGCTCAAAAGAAAAAAGAATGGGATGAGAATTATGCAAAAAGTTGCGAAGTTATTGACACGTATTTAAGAAAAACTTATGGTGTTGGATACAAAGATGTAACAAGGTCTGATGTTCAGTTAAAAATAAAATAAGAAAAGAAAATTATAACGATTTCTTTATTCCCTCGATACTATATCCTCCGATTTGATCAGAAAAGAAAAACATTGGTTCAGGGTATCCGCTTTCCAGAGTCGGTTCTATTCTTAGAAGGTTTGTCTTGTATCTTTTACAGAATTGATCTATCTGGGGCATACAAGATTGGACCATAAGCTTAAAATCAGAATCTAATGGTATGGTCTTAACAATTGCACATAAATCTCTAAATATTATTGTGTTCATACAATCTTCTTATTTGAACAATATAAAAACACTTATTTACCCTATCACCTATATTTAGTAATCTATTTAAACGTGATTTTTCTTTAGATAATATGGGTAGAGAAGACGAGATAATAGAACAAAGAAAGAGGAAAATTGCAGAACTAACAAAAGCAAAGATAGAACCATATGCATACAAATTTGATAAAAAAGATAATTCTTTAGACATACAAACCAAATATTCAAAATTAAAACCTGACGAGAGAACAAAAGATATTGTTAAAACAGCAGGACGAGTTATGACTATAAGAGACTTAGGAAATCTTGCATTTGCTACAATTCAAGATGGATATGGAAAAATTCAGATAGTTCTTCAGAAAGATGAAACCACTGAGAAAGTTTTTGATTTTTTCAAGAAATATATTGATTCTGGGGATTTTATTGGCGTTGAAGGAATAGTTTTTAAGACAAAAAGAGGAGAGGTGAGTATTCTTGTAAAAAGTGTTGAAATATTAAGTAAAGCCATATTACCCCTTCCTGAAAAATGGCATGGCATTCAAGATAAAGAAGAAAGATATAGAAAAAGATATTTGGACTTAATTGTAAATCCTGAAGTTAAAAAGGTCTTCTTATTAAGAGAAAAAATAATTGATGCTATTCGAGAATTTTTAAAATCAAAAGGATTCAATGAAGTTGATACGCCCTATCTTCAAACAATTTATGGCGGAGCAGAAGCCAGACCTTTTAAAACACACCTTAATGCGTTAGACATGGATTTATTTTTATCTATTTCGCCTGAACTCTATCTAAAAAGGTTGGTCGTTGGAGGATTTGAAAAAGTTTTTACCATTGCTAGAAATTTCAGAAATGAGGGCATAGACAAATGGCATAATCCGGAATTTGTTATGATGGAAATTTATCAAGCATATGCTGATTACAATGATATGATGAAGCTTACAGAAGACATTTTTGAGTATACTTGCAAAAAAGTTTTGGGAACAACTAAGGTAAATGTTCAAGGACAAGAAATTGATTTTAAGGCGCCATGGAAGAGAATGACTATGGCAGAAGCAATAAAAAAAGATGCTAAAATAGATGTTCTTAAGATGAATGAAAAGGAACTTTTAGATTTTGTCAAAAAGAATAATATTGAAACAAAAGGAAAAACATGGGGCTGGCTTGTGCAGGGTTTATTTGAACACTATTGTGAAAAGAACATAATTCAACCAACATTTATAACCGATCATCCAAAAGAAACAACACCTTTATGTAAAGCACATAAAAAAGACGATAGATTGATAGAAAGATTTGAACCATTTTGTCTTGGTGCAGAAATAGCAAATGCTTATTCTGAACTTACTGATCCTCAAAAACAAAGAGAATTGTTAGAGGGGCAGCAAAAAGAATTGGGAAAAGGAAATGAGGAAGCAAATCCTTTTGATGAAGATTTTGTTAATGCCCTGGAAATAGGAATGCCTCCGACAGGCGGACTTGGAATAGGTATAGACAGAATGATAATACTTCTTACTGGCTCTGAATCAATAAGAGATGTTATAATGTTTCCTTTTATGAAGTTAGAAACACCGAGGATTGAAAAGAAAGAAACACCAGTTATAGAAGAGAAGCCTAAAACAAAGAAAGTAAAATCAAAATAAAATCCAGAAAAATCATCGCATGACAAAAGACTGCATAATAATAAAAAGCAAAATAAGAGAAGTTGTTGAATCAACAGGCACAAAAGAAGTTAATAACATCTCTGAAGATGTTGCAGACGCCCTAAATAAAAAGGTTAGAGAAATGATAAAAGAGGGTGTTAAAAGGGCAGAGAATAATCATAGAAAGACGCTTTACGGAAGAGATATATAACTAATCTTTCAGATTTCTTATAAAACGAAGAGCTTATATACTAGCCGTATAATTATTTAATCAGATGATACTATGAAAAAAAGATATATCTTTTTGGTTTTAATTTTGATTTTAGCCGGGTGCTATATGCTCGCACAATGTTTTGGACCAACAATAAAGGGTCCAGCATCTGATTCTCTGGTTTTTATTCCAGTATCGGGAGACAATGCGACCGAACTACTATTAAATGGGGGAATTGATATGTACCTCGCCCCACTTACTCTAGAACAAGCAAACAGGCTTAAAGGATCAAACGTCAATATTTACACATCACCATCTCAATTCTTTAGTCTGCAAATTAATCCTGCTCCCTCAAATAATAACACTATAAATCCTTTCTCAAGCAAAAAAGTAAGGTTTGCCTTAAACAACCTTATACCAAAACAAAAAATGGTGGATGAATTATTTGGCGGATATGGTTCTCCAAAAGACACCCCCTTATTCAAGGAAAGTCCGGATTATACTCTGCTCAAAGATGTATTAACCAGGTTTGATTTGTCTTATAATCCTAATGAAGCAAATGGGGTTATTACAGAGTTTATGAACGAGAGCGGAGCAAAAAAAATAGACGGAAAATGGCAATTCAAGGGAAAGATTGTTGAAATAAATTATTTAATCTATAACGGAACAGGCTATGACTATATGATTGAAGTTAATGATTATACTGCCAAGGTGCTAGAAGATTCAGGATTCGAGGTAAACAAAGTATATTATGATTCTTCTAACTCGGCACAATTTTCTAAGAGCAATCCTAAAGATTTGAAATGGAATTTACGTTCTTCAGGCGGTATTTATTATGGCGCAAGCAGGTATGATGATTCTGAAATAATATACGAGGCACCCTATCAAAAAGGCCTTATGGGAAGCAGTGAAGAAGGTAATTGGAACTATGAAAATGAAGAATTAGACAGAATAGCTAAAAAATTAGAAACAGGGAACTACACTGATGAAAAAGAATGGGACTCTTTATTTAGGGAAGGAATGGAAATTACACTTAACGAATCTTATAATGTTTACATATTAACAAAAGAACAAATTTTTGCAGCAAACAAGAAAATAGAAGGCTTAACTATAAGTGATTTTACTGGAATTAGATTGCTTCAAAATTTAAGGGAAACAAGCATTCCTGGAAAAGATACATTACTTATCGGAACAAAAGAAACATATAATCAAGAAGACCCCCTGAGTTATAATTATTTTGCTACTAACATTTACAGGATGGATATAAAGATGGCACTTATGGATTTTGGCGTATGGTCAAACCCTAAAACTCTTGAATATGAGCCATTAAGATGGGGTTCTGAAATAGGAACAGCAGGTCCAAACGGAAAACTTGATGTTCCAGAAGATGCATTTATGTGGAAAGAGGAAAAATGGAATTATGTTGGAAAAGATATTAAAGCTACAACAAAAATTTCTTTTGATTTGTCTAAATACGTTGGAACAAATTGGCAGAATGGAGAAAAAATAACCTGGGCAGATGTTTTATATTCATTGGCATATAATTATGAAAGTGTATATAATAAAAGATGGAATGAAATAACTGAATCTGAAGCAGCAGGATTAGATAAACTCCGGGGTTTTAGAATTAATGGCAATAAACTGGAAATGTATGTTGATGAATGGAGTTTTAATAAAGGAAAATTAGCAGATAATAACCAGTTTTCTGTATATCCTTGGGTTTTATGGTCAGCTGAAAATGAATTAGTTTATGAAGACAGAACTTTGATGTATACCTCTGCCAAATCAGCAGAGTACAATGTTTCAGCTATGAGATTAGTAAACAAAGACCATATGGATTTAGTTTTAGAAAAACTCAATAAAACTAACTTTGAAGATTTAAAACACTTTTTTACAATTGGAGATAAAGTGTATTCCAGTGAGGAAGAGTTCAATACAAGCAAGACAGCAATTAAAAAATGGGCTGAAGAAAGAAATAACCTCTTAATTGTTGATGGACCTTTCTATCTATACTCATTTAACGAAGAATCAGGTGCAGTAACTCTAAATGCAGTTAGGGATAAAACCTATCCTCTTAAGAAAGGCGATTGGCTAATCAAATAAGATTAAATTGATTCTGTATTAATTTTTAAGAGTATCACTTTTTATTCTTTTCTGAATAAAAAAGAAAAGTCCGACCCCAAATACATTTCCGACAATCATTGGAATATATATCTCACTAACAATACTAAACGCTTTGGAGAATGGATTTCCAATAATTAGTATTAAAAACATATGCAGAAGTTCAACACATGCTACGAGCAACACTGCATTAAGCACTAAATGCTTGCTTTTTATAATCTTAAACGATAACAATCCTGCAACTGTTCCTGCAATTATTGTTGCAAGCGCGCAGGGTATAGCAGTAAACCCGCCAACAAAATATCTTTGAATTCCTCCAATTAGGCCTGCAATTATTCCTGTTATTGGACCGCCTATAAGTCCTGCAATCATCGGCGCAGTATCTCTTACATTCACGATAGCATTTTCCAATTTAATGCCTCTGATTGTCCCGTATATAGCAAGCAAACCGAAGAGAATACCTAAAATTATTTTACTGCCAACAGCAGGTTTTCTGAAAAATCTTATAGAAAAAATTAAAATTGCAATTCCTGCCACAAACGCAGCTGTTTCGGCTACTGGCAATATACCATTTAAAACTAGTTCTTTTATCATCACTTTTAATTAAAAATTAGGATATATAAGTTTTTTGCTATCATCCCTGCTCTTTTTATTTACTTCTTCAAAAAGAGACTTAAGCTCCAAGAAAGAGAGTTTGCTTGACCTGTACATATATCTAAAGTGAGGTATACCTGATTCATGAGAACTTGCTGGAAAATTATAATTTTTCCCCACCCATTCCAGATACTCTTTTATAACAGGCATATTTGGAGAGCCATCTTCGGCCAGCCATGTATTTGCATTATTTGGAAGCTTTAAACTAATCTGCCAAGGTATCATTTCTCTTGGGCATAATGCTCTTAATTCAGCGGCTGTAAGTCCGCTGTCTTTCATGATGTGAAAATAGGGGATATGCTTAAATTTTTTCTCATCTAACAAACTAAAAGGCACCCCATATTTCTTATCTGTCCACGCAAGATATTCTCTTATTTTGTCTTTATTTGGAGAGCCATCATTATTCCAAAATGTCCCTCTTGGCAGAATATTTAGTTCCCATGGCTGAATATCATATAATGGTCCGTCTAAACCCTGAATTAATCTGAAAAAATATGGCCTGCTTTCTTTACTGGCTTTTTTAGGAACTCTTTGAAAATTCTCTTTTTTAGCAGCTTTTATCATTGTCTCTTCATCATTCAGAGCATTAATCACATCCTCCCGAGTTCTGCACCCCAGCACACGGGTAAAAAGATAGTTTCTTCTGAATTTTGAGTATTCTTCTTTTGTTTCTTCAGGAATTTTTTTTCTTGGATACTCCTGCCATCTGGCTGGATGCCAGCTTGGATGATTCTTCATCTCAGGAAATCCAATAAGAAAATAATCTCTAAATCCGCTGTTTCCTATTTTTGACAGAATCCTTATCTTAAATTTAATGAGGGCACCATCAATGTTTTTTTGAAGTGGAAGATCCTCTAAACTGCATTTATAATGATCAAGGATATGATTTTCTGTTGCATGTCTTATTACTTCCTGAAGATTTATTTTCCAATCAAAAAATGAATTATGATTATGAAGCAATCTTTTCCAGCTGGACACTTCTCCTGTCCTTACTCTTTCATAAAGGTCTCTGAGGCTAGTTGCATAAGCATTCCTTAGGGGATAATATCTTCTTTCAGAAGATTGATGAAGAATCTTTCTTATTTTTTCCAGCCCTTTGCCAATCGGCAAAAGAGAGTCTTCTTTGCCCGTATAGCCGATGACTCTGCTAAGCTGTTCTGGTCCGAATACTTTTGCCATTTGAAAATCTTCTGGTGCAAGCACTTTTTTTAAATCTTCCATGTTGAATGCCCTAATCTCTTGCTGCTGCAAGCCGCTTTCAATTTCAGGCTCGCATACAAAAATATCCATTAATCTTCTATCCCCAACATCTTTATCAAAACTCGGCATAAACTCGAGCTCCCTGCCTTTTTCATTAACCTCTTTTTTTACTTCCCTCAAGAAAACTTCTCTTTGCAAAGGATTATTAAGAATATCGCTTAAATCTTTTTCATTGCCCACCATTGTCCTGAATGCAGTTATTCTCGCTGCCTGCAGAAGAGTGTCTCCAAAAGTTCCATGCTCAAAACTATAATCAACATCATAAGCGCTTCTAAGCGTATCTTTCAAAATTGTTTCTATTCCGACAGGCATATTAATGAGAGTATAAAAATAATACGGGGCCTATTACTATAAATATATTTCGGGGCTTGTGGGGGCTTTCCGTCGTTCGTAACCCAAAAATCAATTGCGTATAATTATGTTAGGCTCTTGTTTCCTCGTGAGGCTCCTCCAATTTAGGGAGTAAATTGAGAGCTGAGCCGATAGAGATGAAACAACGAGGAAAATTAATTTAATCCAATTTCGTGGGCGGGGGACGGAAAAAGCTTTTTGCTTCTTTTTCCTAAAAAGAAGAGTTTGAGGGGGCAGTAGTTAGTTGATTGTTATTAGTTTCTCTTTTTTATAAGTCCAATTATTAAACCAATTAATGCTCCAAGAATAAACCAACCTAGGAATAAGGCAGTTTCGGAACTTATTGGAGAATTTAAAATTGAAATAGTGTTTATATTTTTACCAATAAAAAATAGGGGGATTGACAACATAAATCCAGCAAAACTTTTAATCGAATTGCCCGTATAAGAACCAATATCCAATACTGCCCCAAGGGCATAAACAATGAAAAATACACCATAAACTGCAATTCCAGAAATCCCTCCGACTATTAAACCTTTAAGCCAAGTCTGCAAATTTTTCCATTCCATAGTGATTATTCGAGGTATTTATCCCGTAGGTAGTGCTGGCGGTTGAGGTATTGAACTTCCACCATTGGCTATTGGAGAAGAATCTCCCGTTAGCCAGAAATAAAGCCCAAAGCCTATTACTAAAAGGATTAAGATTATTAAAATCCAAATCCAAACTGAACCTCTTTTGTTTTTTATCATTTTAAATTAATAATCCTGATGTTTTCCAGTCAGACATTTAGTATATATGGGACTCATTTGCGAAGTTATAGAAGGGGTTTTTTCTCGATAATAACCGTCACCCATCTCTCCACCATGTGCTTTCATATAATCAGCTAAATCTTGTAAATCCCCTTCTGGAATTAGATTAGCATAATCTATAGCTATACATCTCCAAGCGGATTCGCAATCAGATTTAGAGGTATATTCTTTGGCATTATTTAAGGTACATTCCTCATAAGAATATTCTTGATAATAATAATCTTCTATATTTTTTCTTAAACCTGTATTAATTGCCCCACTATTACCGGGCAATTGTGGAGGATTTACCGAGCTTCCACTTGTTGCTAATTTACAATCCGAAGATACCTTAAATAATATACCATAACCAACATCAGAATCTGAATCAGATAAAATTAAATCTTCCCAATTTGAAGGCAAGTCATTATAATCCCCTTGTAATAAAGCATTTGCGTCCAAAATTATCCAATCATTACTGTTATATATTGCAATTTGATTAATGCTACAAGTCCCTTTAAATTGACTTAATTTTTTCATTTTAAATTCAGAAGTCATACTTACAAAATTCCAACCATTTCTTAATTGTCTTTGACTTAAAGGAAGAACGTCGTCAGTTTCAAATTTTAATGTTCCTGCTTTATTTGAATAGACCCAAACAGCTCTAGATTCAATCTGAAAGTTTTCTTCGAGTTGTTCTTCTCTTTCAAAAATAGAATTGTATTCTTGTTGCTCATTTGTAGTTTGTGGATAAGGGTAGATTTGTAAATATTTATTTTGTGACGGAGAATAATAAAAAATTGCTCCAATATCCGAAGATTTTATCTCAGAATCTGATAAAATAGTCTGGTTTTGAGCAAATACGCCTGAAGCAACTATATTCCAACCTTGTTGCAAATTAACTTCAAAAGTAATTCTATCGCTCGTTCCTTGTTGAGAATTTGCTGTTACAAATAATGCAAGTCCCAAGACTATTACGAAAGTAATCGGCAAAATATATCTTTTGTCCATTGTAAAATAATAAAATGAAACTCCTTTATAAAGCTTTCTACATCTTTGGTACAAAGGTTTGGATATTGTGCTATAAAGTATTTGGTATAAACCTTTGTATATGAGCAAATACAAAGAAGTGGTGCTTGAAGTTTTATCAAAAACTAAGATAAAAAGTACAAACGAAGTTTTAGACGAAGTGCAGAAAAAAGCAGATAAGGTAATAAATTGGCATCTGCTTTATAGGGTTCTAATGGATTTAGTGAATGAAAATAAAAGTGAAAGATTAGAGAGTAAAGCGGGTTTTTTCTGGAGAAAAAAGTAGTTCGTCGTCTGCCCCCTCAATTATCGAAATCCAAAAACTGAAAGTTTTTGCTATATGTTTTCTGAAAGAAAACCAATCGTGCTTTTTCCGTCGGGCGGGGGAGGTATAAGATTAAATTAATTTTCCGAAGAGTTTTCTCAGCAGAGAAAATTGAGCCTAATTATGTTAGGTGACCTCGCCCTCGAGTGAGCTCGAGGAAAAAGCTTTAGCTTTTTCACTCCTGATGAACTCAGAGCGGAGAGGCTTGTATCAACAAGAGTTTTTTCTGAGGCGTTAAGAAATTTAAATCTCCAAAGTTAGGGTGGGGGACGGAAAAAGCTTTTTGCTTCTTTTTCCTAAAAAGAAGAAGTTATGGGGCACTTTTAGTTTTAGTTAGTTTCAATTAGCCGAATAAGTTTTTGAACCAAGATAAAATCTTTTGCCAAAGTCCGCTACTTACACAACTTCCATCTATACATAAATTAGAACTACATTCAAAATTATTATCACAATTCACTTCCTCTACTAATTGAGAAATAAATGTGCTATTGTCTGAGCAATATTGGCCTGATTTTCTATACCCGAGAGGATAACATTTGTCGTCTAATTCGCAACCATTACAGAAGTAAATAGTTTGTGTTTCAGGTATTTCTGCAGGTTCTGGAATTTGTATTGGGCCTGTTTCCTCAGTAGGTTCAACATCAATTACTTCTCCTAAACAAATTCCGTCTTTACATCCATACTGACAATCAAAGAGTATTACAGAGTATCCTTCTTTTTCGCATACATGTTCAAATAATTGCTTATCATTATAGCAAAAATCAGCCATAGAAGAAGGGTCTTCCCTAATATCATCAACTCTTCCATAGACATAAGGTTTATTTCCATTATCGGTATCGCTACAACTTACATTTAAAGACTTACAAGCACCAGAAGAACAGAAGTATCCTTGCGGACAAGCATAACTTTGAAAAGAATTAGATAAATCATCTACGCAATGATGTTCTATCAAGTAGCACCCTACACCCTTACAAGTATTTACTTCTTTTGCTCTATCAGAAATAGCATTTTCTCCTTGCATAGCAGGATTTAAGATACAATAATCTCCTTCTTTTTTACCAAAATCTGCATAATTAAGATTTAAATTTGTTCTTTCGCCAAAAATATAAATATCCTCTCCGTTATCAGTATCTTCGCATTCCAATTGTTTAACAATAAATTTTACGCTTCCGTCATTATTCACCATAGAAATATCTTTTAGTTCTAAATAAAGAATAGGGGATTGGCTAAGTGTATGTTTTTCTCCTTTAGAGAGCATAACTGGATTGTCTTGGTCGCCATTGATTATAAATCCAACCTCATCTATTAAGAACGGGTCTATTTCAAAACTATAAACAACTCTTTCATCTCCAACCCAAGTACTACTATTAACATATGCCTTACTTCCTTCAAGCAAAGTAATTTCTTCTCCAATTGAATAGGTTTGTGCAGAAACAAAACTTGCTAATACAAATACTAAAAGCAAGGATAAAATTATTTTTATTTTCATCTTGAAAATAATATGAGATTGGTATTTAAAAAGCTATCGTTGACGTTCGTAAAGTGCCCCATAGTTATTAAATCCTGAAATAATATTTCAGCTATCTTTCGTGCTTTTTCCGTCGGGTGGGGGAGGAAATAAGAGATTTAAATTTCAGCCGAAAGAAAAAATTTCACCTAAGGGTGTTTAGTCGCAATTGCCAAAATACCCTCTGAATAAAGGCTAAAATAACCAGATTTTAAGAACGCCTTGAGGCGATTTGCTATTTTTGAGTTAAAGCGCAGATATTTATATTTTAAAACCGGTTAGATTATATGGCGATGGATGTTGCATCAGCTATTCGGAAAGAATGCGAGAGGAGAGGATATTCTGAAAGAACTATTGAAAGCTATACCTCCTGCGTGCTGAAATTTATCTCATTTACTGGAAAAAGTGTTGATACTCTTTCAAAACAAGATGCACTTAATTTTCTTACTAATCTTTCTGAAAGAAAGGTTGCTGGAAACACTATGAATGTTTATCATATGGCCATAAGATTCTTTCTTGAGGACATCATGCGAAAAAATATGAAGCTGAATATTAAGTATAGCAAAAGGCCCCTGCGGCTTCCTGAATTCCTGACAAAAGAGGAAGTGAAAAGTCTTATTGGAAAAATTCATAATTGGAAGCATAGATTAATGATAGAAGTTCTTTATGGCGGAGGGCTTCGAGTTTCAGAATTACTTAACCTGCGAGTTAAAGACCTGCTTATTGAAAAAGGATACGGATTCATCCGACAGGGAAAAGGCAGAAAAGATAGAATATTTGTTCTTTCAAAAATTGTGCAGGAAAAAATAAAGAACCTAATTGATATGGAGAAACTTAATGCTGATGATTTTGTCTTTCTTACTAACCGCCATGAGAGATATAGTGTTCGAAGTGTGCAGGAAATTGTTAAGAGAGCAGTAAATGATGCTAGAATAAGAAAAGAAGTTCATCCGCACACGCTCAGACATTCGTTTGCCACTCACTTAATCCAAAATGGTGCAAGCCTTAATGAAGTTCAGACTCTTCTTGGCCATAAATCTCCTGAAACATCTATGATCTATGTGCACATGGCATCTCCAAACATGATAAATATAAAAAGTCCACTGGATAATCTATAATTATAAAAGAGGAAATAAAAAATGCCAGGTAACAAAGCCAAAGGAAGTAAAGCAGAACGTGAACTCTATGATTTATTCGTTAAGAATAACTTTAGAGCAGTCCGTGTTGCTGGCTCTGGAATGATGGAAAACACTGCATGTGACCTTATTGCAGGAAAAATAGGCCAGAAATATGCTATTGAAGCAAAATCTTCAAAGTCTCCTTCAAAATATATCTCAAAAAAGCAAATTGAAGAGTTTATTGTCTTTTCAGAAATTTTCGGACTTGTCCCAGTTGTTGCCCTAAGATTTAACCGCGAAGGCTGGCTTTTCATAAAACCTAACCAGCTTAAAGACTCTGGTAAAAATTGGGTAATAACCCTGGATGATGCAAAAAAAGATGGAAAGAAATTTGGACAATTCTTCTCAGTTAATTGTTCTGAAGAAGTTATAGACAGAATATAGCAAGAATTATAAATCTGGGGCAGATAGCCTATTAATGAACAAAAAGAGTTTAGTTTTTTGTTTTATTGTAGTACTTCTTACTTTGTTTTCTCTCAGTTTTATTCTTGGTGAAGTTAGGATTAATGAGGTCGAATTAAATCCTCCCGGATCATCTGATAGCGGAAATGAATGGATAGAGTTATATTCAGATATTGAAATTAATCTTACTAACTGGATAATAAGAAGCAGCAATGGTAGAAATATGACTTTTAATGCATCATTCTCTGAATATTACACCCTAAACACTTCTACTTATCTTTTAACAGATAGTGATAATACTCTAACACTAAGAGATAATAGCGAGGTTTTAGTATTTACCACCTCTTCATTATCTGATTCTTATAATGATGACAGAACATGGCAGTATTGTTCTGGAAATTGGAGTTTTATTAATTCTACCCTCAGACAGATTAATAATTGTACAACAAGCCAAACACAATCATGCATCGCTACCTCAACATGCTCAAACTCATCTTGCACAAATGGGAATATAACTCAAACGTGCATAAATACTCTATCAAACTGCACTAACTCTACTACAACTCAAAAAATAAATTGTTCTAATTCAGGCACAACAAACCCAAGTATATTCCTTAATCTAACCTGGACAAATGAAGAAATAATAAATTCGGAGAATTTTAATATAGAAGTAAAAGCTTTCAATCTCTTAAACTATAATTATGATCTAAAAATATGGCTAGAATTTAAGAATAATGAAACAGTTATATCTGATAGGTATGATGAAAACGAAGAAGGATGGAAATCTGGAACATATTTTGTAACTGGATTTTTTTCAGAAAATGGAAATAAAACTAAAGATATAATGCTCCGATTGAGAGAAGATTATACTAATTTTTCTGGGGAAGCAAGAATATTTGCAAAATTGAGAATGGATAATGGTATCATTAATCAAGTAAATTATACTATCACCCTTCTTGAAAAAACAGAGTCAGATATAGACGATAGTTTACTTACTACATCCAACAGCCCAACAAATATCACAAGTGAAAATACTAATGAAAGCAGCATAATAAAAATTGGAAGTAAAACAAGCAAAGTAATAGGAGAAACAGAAGGTATAAAAACAGAAAAAAGCACGATTTATAAATCAAAAAATGAGTATATAAAAGAATACGCAATTTATGGTTTTGCCATACTATGCGTTCTCTTGATAATACTACTATTGATTGATAAAAAATAAGAAACTCATGGAACCAATAAAAGCATTGATGATTATTGAAATGATTGGGAGGCCCAAGGAACATTTAGAAGAAACTCTCAAGGAGTACACCAAGAAAATTGGCTCTGAAAAAGGTATAACTATCATAAATGAAAAGGTTCATGAACCAAAAAAGATAGAAACCAAAAAAGATGAAAAAGAAAAAACTGAAGACAAAAAAGAGCAAAAAATTGAAGCAGAATTATTCTCAGCATTTACCGAAATAGAAATAGATTCAAAAGATATAACCACTCTGATGAGAATAGTATTCGTCTATCTTCCGTCACATATTGAAATTATTTCCCCAGAAAGTCTTGAACTTAAAAATATTGATTTTAATGATTTATTTAATGAGGTGATAAGAAAGATGCATGAATATGATGGAATAGCAAAGTCTATGATTATGCAAAATAAAATAATAAAAGAAAGATTTCAAGAGATTTTATCAAATCTTCAGAAGCCCAAGGCTAAAGATGAAGGAAATTTAACCCAAGAAGAAAAGAAGGAAGAGATAGTTGAAGAGGTTAAAGTAGAAGAGAAAGTTAATGCTGAACCTAAAAAATCAAAAAAGAAGAAAGAAAATAGTTAAATCTTACTTAAACTACCGCGTACTTCTTGAGGATTCATTCTTGCTTCGAAGTCCTTTGTCCTGCTTTTCATTATCTCGTTTGAACTTGATGATTTTGAATCTTTATATTTTGAATAAAAATAAAAACCTCCTATCCCTAAAATAGCTAGAAGAATTAATCCAACAATCCATTTTGTTGAACTTGATCCTGCTTGGCATGAACCATAACAGCAGTTTAAAAGGCGAATATCTGCATCCAATCTCCCATTACAGCTTTCTCCTTTTTTGCATGTAACTCCGCCATTTTCTATACAAGTAGGATATTGTTGATAATCTTCAATCTCAATTTGTTCCTCTGATTCATTATTAGTTATAATTCCATTAATAGGCAGGAAGATTTCCTGATTTTCCCATTTTGCGATTAAAGAAGTATTAACATCTTCTTCTGAATTTATTGTAACATTTACATATATCTTTTTATAAGATTTTAATAAATCTACTTTTGTGGGGGTGAATTCTATATTTTTATCTTCACATGAGAGAGTTATGTCTTCAATGTCTTTTTCACCGATATTAGCCAGGATTATAGAGTATTCCTTGTCTAATAAAAATGTTCCGCTCATTTCTTCAGGATAAAAAATTAAATTATCAGATAAAATATACTCCTCTTCTTTGTATTCTCTAAAATTAACGGGCAAGACAATAGTCTCGTTATTATAACTAATTTCTATTTGACTTTCTATTGTTTCATTAGTATTAACCTCAAAATAAATGGTCGTGTTTTTTCCCGTTTTTATGCTGCTTATTGAGGTTGTACCAAGTTTTATTTTTTCATTTTCACATGAAATCTCGATATCTTCGAGAGTTTTATTTGCTTTGTTTATTATTGTAAAATTAAACTTATATTTCTGACTAAAATTAATATCTTCATCAAAATGTTCCGGTGTTATAGCAATAAAATTTGTTTCTACATCAACTTCTGATTGGTGTTGAGTGATGTTTATTAAAATTGGAAGATAAATTGACTGAGTTTTATAAGCTAAATTAATGCTGAAACTTAATGGTTGTGTAAGTTTGAAGTTCATTGAAATTAACGTAGAATTATAGCTAGAAATCTCACTTATGCTTTCCCTATCCAGAGTGATTTCGCTTGAATTAGAAGATAGGACCAGATTTTGAATTGTTTTATTGCCCTTGTTTACAATTGAAAAATTAACCTCATAAGAAGTATTGTTAAGAGCAACCAAGTTCATTGATTCTGGAGAAAATTTTAGTTCGTCTTTTATAATTATTTCTTCTTCGGTTGTTTGATTTAGGGTTTGGTTCTGTGTTTGGTTTTCAGGAGCAGGTGGTAAGCTAAGATAAACTGGGACAGTATAATCATTAATCGTTATAGACGAAACTATGTTTCCATAAAGGCCGTTTGTACTCAGGTATGAATTTTTTTCTGTTCCATCAACCAAGGTAAAACTCTTTGTTTCTGATGTTGCTAAAAAATTTAAGTTAACATTTTGGACTCCTGCAAAACCACGAGTTTTTATTAAAATTTCATTGTTATTATTTAAAGACTTAACAAAGCCCGGATTAACTTGAATATATGGCTGGTCTGTCGCGGGAATAATTTTTAGAGATTTTGAAAAAACAATCCCGGATAAGCAAGATGAAGTTGTTGTTGATTTTATCTTTAATGAATAATCTCCTGCAGACAAAGAAGAGCTGGTTATAGCATAAAATAAATATTTATCTTGAAGCTGCACTAAATCAGATGAAACTGCAATTGGATTAACTTCGTTTCCTCGACATAAAAGAACTTTATTTGCTGCAATTCCTCCTGAAAAGGGTCCAAAAATATCTGCTTGAATTGTTTCACCAGGATAATACTCTGCTTTAGAAAGTTGTATATCTGTAGCACATATCTGCGGAATTAAGAACAATGAAAACATTACTAATAAACCTATAAGTAATATTTTTCTTTCTCTCTTTTTCATAGGTTTTAGAGATATTTTAGATTAATAAAGTTTGTTGTAGTAATCAATTGTTGGACGTAATATTAATTAATATAAAAAATCAAGTTCAATTCAAAGATTTAGAATATTAGAACTACTTGCCCATATTTTTCAATTTGGCAAGTGTTTCATTCAATTCTTTATCTTTTGGAAAAGGTCTTGCTGAGGGCATGCTCGGTCTCGTTGGCATTCCTCTCTGAGGGATCATACCTGGCCTGTTCATTCCAGGGATTATTCTTCTTGGCATACCCATTCCTGCAGGAGGCATACCTGGTCCTGGACCAAAAGAAGGTCTTCCTTGTGCACCTTGACCTGTTGCTGATCCTTTTTCTTTCTTTATTATTCTATAATAATACTCTTTTAATTTTTCTCTGAAAACTATTCCTACAGCGATAATGACTATTAATATTAAAAGAACCCAGACCCACCAATAACTTTTTGATGCAGGTGCACTATTGGGTATACAACATTCTCCAGAATCACAAAAATATGAACCAGATGTTTCACTAGATGTACATGAACCTTTACATGTTCCGCCTTTTGATGTGCAAGAAGCGATTACATTTCCTGCAGGCTTACATGTTGTATCACAGCAATTATTGGTATTACTTGCGTCGATTAGAGTTCCTTCACATTCTTCATCATCTCCACAGATTATTCCGCCCTCATCATAACATGTCCCGGTTGTTGGTGAAGAGACGATAATATTTTCAGAACAACATATTTTTGGAGCAGATACACTATATGGGCAAGTAAATGCATCTAATTTTAATCCATCCTCTGTCTTTGTTAAACAATCGCTGCTAGAAAGACAATAACCATTCCCGGCACAAGATTTTTGTGTGGTACTAGTAGTATTAAAAATAAAAGAGATTATCTTTTGTGCAGAATTCCCATTACTGTCTGTACAGATTGCAGTTATGTTATGGTTTCCTTCAGATGTAACGTTAAGAGGTGCAGACCATTTTAGAGGATTACTTTCATTGATTATAGTCATTGAAATATCACTTCCACTATCAAGGGAATATGCACAAATACTTGTTATGTTTGTTGTTGTTAAATTAACAGATTGAAGAAGAGATAATCGTTCATACCTTACAGTATTAACTGGAAAATCAATAGTTATACCCAATGACCCATTAGTTGGTGGGTCTGGTATTTCAAGATTAACATTAAATTCTTCTTTTTTTGTTATTTCATTTCCTAATGTATCTAAGCAATAAACAGTAACACTATGCTTTCCTCTATCTGGAAAAATTGATACTGGTATGATTCCTTGTCCAGACCATAAATGATAAGATGAATCAGTCATATTATATCTTTTTGATTTATCATCAAAAGAAAAAGTACATGCTCTGCTGTCAGTATTAATCTCTGCTGAGATAGTTGTTGTTTGAGATGTTATTGCCGGGTCTGTTAATTTTGGTTTTGTTATTGAGATGTTAAGAGGAGTAATTGAAACATTAAATTCTTTCGAAGCTGTCTTGTCTTGCCCGGCTATATTCTTACAATAAACATTTATTGAATGCTGGCTGAAATAACTTGAAGGAGCAGGAGTTATATTAGTTGAGCCTGTCCAAATTGTTCCGGAAGATGATGAAAGATTTACCAAATTTCCGTTATCAATTTTATAATTACAATCTCTTGCTATTCCTCCTGTTTTTACTGTTACCCCGATAGTTGGATATGCTGTACTAAGCGTCGTTGTCTGATTTGGGAGAGTGATGTTTATGTTTACTGGAATAACCGGTACAGGACCTAAACCACTAACTGCAAATAATGCAAATGCAGTCTCACTTATTGAATCACTTAAACAACCAGTTGTGCTTGCTCTTAACTGTTCGTTAATTAAATAATCTCTTGCCGCAGATGCTTCAGTAGTATCTTTTCCTAAGACCCATACTGCTAAAGAAGTGTAATAGTTTCTTTCAGAGGCAGTAGATGGTTGCCACCATTTTCCCATTGGATCTCTCTTATTCACAAGTTCAGTTTTATAATATGCTTGTGTGCCTGAATTTGAAATCTTAAAAAGAAAAGCAGATGGCAAAAGCGCAAGATAATTTGGATAGGCAGTGTAAAGATAAGGTTTGAATTTTTCAATATCTCTATTTTCTTGTTTTAATGCGGTTGCTGCCCATAAACTTCCCTCATAATCGCTGCATGTTGTTCCAAAACAATAGGCATTAACTTTTTCATTAGTCTGCCCGCCCGCACCTGCAGATTTTGCAGTGTTAGGTATATAATATACGACTGAATCAGATTTTTTATAAATTAATGAAGTTACAAATGTGCTATTACATATAGTAGTTATATTTGCATCATAACAAGACGGAGCTATTTTTAACCAATAACCATCAAAAGGTCCTCCAAAATTCTGTGAGAAACATCCAGATAAGCTTCCAGATATTTTTTTATCTGCACCAATAGTTATTATCCCTTTTTCATCATTTCCCGAATATATCTTACAACTTGCAATACCTGAATCTATTTCCAGATACCATTCTGTATTTTGATCCACATTTGTTTGGTTAGAAAGCCAAGAATCTAATTGAGATGTATCTCCGCCGGTTAATGCTAGTGCTAAAAGACCCATCCCCGTTAATTTAAGTGAACATGAACCAGTTGATCCTAATAGACAACCATCTTGGAGAGAAGAAAGTATACTTGATTGAAGAAGAAGCTGCTCTGTGGCATTTGATGAAAGAGCAAGAAGAGAAAATACTTTTTCTTCATTTGAAAGAGAAGAATATCCGCCCTGATCTGCGATTTTTTGTCTGAGACAAGCATAGGATTTTGTAAGATTATCTTCTGCTAGAACTAAATTTATTGAAACTATAACCAATGCCAGCATAACCAATGCCAGCAATATTCTCTTTTTTTTCATAGAAAAGATAGGAGAGGGGTATTTAAAATCCTTTCTATGTTTTGTCTATTAATTAGAAGGAAATTTAACTATGTTCTCAAACACTCTTCTCTGAGGTCGCATTTAGAACACTTACCAAAATTTGAAGGCATTTCAGGAACATTCTTATCGATATTTCTTATTTTTTCTGCAATATCTAAAACAATATTCTTATTTTCCTCTTTTATTTCTGTGTTTTGCTTTTTTCCAGAGCATTCAATTACTCCACCAGTTATTTTTGTTTTGTAAGCTTCCTCAAGAAGCATTGCATAAGCAGTCAACTGTATCTCATCTGAAAAGAAAATTTTATTATCTCTCGATTTTAGTTCATAGGGAATAATTTTATCTTCATTAAATTCTACTCTATCTATCCTTCCTTTTAATCCCAAAGTTTCTGATTCAAGTTTCATCTCTGAGATATATTTTGGCTTTAAATTTTTCCATAATTCTTCAGCAAAAAAGCCTTCTGAAATTCCTTTTTTTATAGATATTACCCTTATTTTCATATCTTCTTCAAAGTTTTTGAGTATCTTCTTGAATAATTCTGTTCTATCAATAGAGAAAGACTCTATTAGGTTATTATTTTTAATAAAGATTTCTCGGGCAATATCTCTTAAAAATACCTGATAGAGAGTTAATAGTTCTTCTAACTCCTGATTCTTTATTATATTCTTTACTAAATTTTCTTCTTTATTTGAAAAACTCTCTAAAATATTATGTCTTAATTTACCCTCCATCATGAGTTTGTTTGGCGGTCCTCTTATTCCTTTAACGACTGAAAGATAAAGTTTTCTCGGACAATAGAGATATGAAACAATATCACTGATGGTAATCATTTTTTTAATCTCTGTCATTATTTTTTCCACGCGATTTAGAATAATCTCTCGAGAAACTTTTCCTAATAACATAACTTACTGGATTTTTGGATTTTAATTCTTCACTTGTGGGGTTTATTCCTATATCTCGATAATATACTTTATCAAAATTTGGTGGAAGTTTTGGTGTTGATTTTGCATACCAAGAAAGTTGTGATTTTACATAACCTGACTTAAGAGGTTCTTTATTCTTTTTATTCCATTCTTCGATTATTTTTTCTATTTCGCTGTCAGATAGTTTAAGTGATTTAAAAAAAGAAAGCAGAATAAAAAGTGCTCTTTTTCTTCCGTCGCCGGGCAATCCCTTTAGTATAATCTTTATAGACGGAGGATACAAGTCAGGTGTTAAATTTGTTATGGTTACATCTTTAAATTTTTTCTTTCCAAAATTATTCTGACTTGTAATATTCTGTGTTTTATTTTCAGGTTGTTTATAATCTAGGGCTTGAAGAAGAAGTTGCGTCGCTTCTCCTGGCTCTGAATCTGGAAGAAAGTTCTGAGGACTTACCTTAAATGGGTCTGCGTCTTTTATGTCAAAATTTTTTATTTCATCTGCATTAATTACTACTGAAGCCAGACTTGTCTTTTCATGAAGAGAATAGGGCATTCTAAAAAGATGTCTTGGAGAAACAAGAACCAGGTCTGCATCTATGTGCTCAGATTTTACTTTTTCTTTAAAATTATTTTTATTTGTCTTTGAACTAATATTACATGTATTGCAGAAATAAAACTCCTCTTTTTCTATCCTCTCTTTTTCAATTGATTTTTTTTCTCCTATATTCTGAAAACAATTGGGGCAAGAAATTTTTCTTTTCTTTTCAAAAACTTCTCCTGCAATTTTTAATTCTGATTTGCATGAAGGACATTTAATGATATAAATTGATTTTTTTACAGCATTATTTCCACATTTAATGCAATAGGTTTCAAGTGCCTGTAAACTACTTTTTGAAGTTTGAATATCTCCAACTCTTTCTGCAAGTTTTTTGTGTATTTGACTGCTAAGATATGAACAAATGAGACGGGGCCATTCGGGAAACATTTCTGGGGTCTTTTTTCCTGAAACTTCAGTTGGAAAAGCTTTCCAGGGAATTATCAAATGAAAACCTTTTGATCCTGAAAATTTAATTCCTATATGTTTTATTCCATTGGCCCTAAGAACATCAATAAGTAACTCTGCGTATATTTTACTATAGTCCAAATATTTTGAGTCTATATCTATAATCAAATCCCAGCCTATTCTCAAATTTTTCAGCCCTTCTTGATTCATATCTGTTGAAATATTTAATGGATCACTCCAAAGTTCTTCTGAACAATGAAAAGATGTTGCACCTTTTTTTGCAAATTCAGGTATATCTGAGTCATATTGAAAAGCATCTGGTCTTTTTCCAAAACCATCAAAATATCTTGGAACACATTCTCTATTTTTAGAAAATTCTAGCATATTCTTTCTTATTTCTGGTTTTGAATAGTAAAATAAAGCAATTTTCCTTATTCTCTCTTCTTTTATACTTATTTTATCTTGGTTTTCTTCATTGCCTAAAGCACCAGGGTTCTTTTTTGCTCGCAAGCTCTCTTGCTTTATTTGTGCAATTGGCTCGTGAACTTGCTCGGCTTCAATCTCCTTTGTTTGTTCTTCCACCATACCTAAAATATCCTAATTTAACTTTAAATATTTATAGAAGATTTTGTTGAATATTTTAGTGGTTATAATAAAGATAAATTTTAACTAATTTATAACCCAAAATTTAATTGTTTTCAGTATAACAATATTTAAAAGCCAGAGTGCTTTTTGATAAACATGTTATTAAAATTAGAGAGGCCAAAACTATTTTCAGATATCATCGGGATAATTTCTGAATTAGTTTTAGAGGTAAAAATAAGAGTAAACAAAGAGGGTATGAGCATGATTGCTATTGACCCTGCAAATGTAGCCATGGTTATCTTTAAGGTTCCTGCAAATGCTTTTACACAGCTTGATGTTCAGGATGAAACAATTGGAATTAATCTTGAAAGTTTTAAAGCAATTTTAAGAAGATGCTCGCTTACAAGCTCACTTGTCTTATCAACAGAGGATAATACTCTTAAGATAGAGATAATAGATAAAATCAAAAGAGAGTTTACTCTTACCCTTCTTGATTTGGACTCTAAAGACAAACCTATTCCTTCTCTTGAATTCACAACTAAAGTTGAGATGAACTCTATTGATTTCGCAGAAGCTGTTGAAGATTGTTCTATTGTTTCAGATTCATGTGGTTTTGAGGCAGAAAGCGATAAATTTGAAATATTTGCAAAAGGGCCCCTTAATTCAGCAAGATTAGCTTATTCTTCTGATGAAGTTAAAATAGAGTCAATTGAAAAAGCAAAAAGCAGATATTCTTTAGAATATTTACAGAAAATGGTAAAGGCAACAAAGATAAATGATAAAGCCATATTGAACTTTTCAAAAGATTATCCCCTTAAACTTGAGTTCAAGACATCGATGATTGAGTTAGCATTTATTCTTGCTCCAAGAATAGAGACCGAAGATTAGCATTTAAGTAACTTCTTAATAATCTCGAAATGCTAATCTGAGTCGAAGACTAGGACTTGCCATCTATTTTTTATCTTTTTGTACCGAAATGTTTAAAAACCTTTTATGACTAATAGTCTTAATAATAAACCTACTATACACAATAATATTCATACTAATATACATATGAACATTCATAAAGATATAATTGAATTCGTTAAAGAAAAAAAGTGGTAACTAGTTCTGAGCTAGCAAAGCATTTAAAGATAAGTTGGAATACTGCAGATAAATATCTTCTAGAAGAAGTTATAGGTGGCAATATAGAAAGGATAAAAAAAGAGGGGGTTAATTTATGGATGATAAAATAAGGGAGAACAAGAGGGCAAACTCGCATTTGCATTTCAAAAATATTGAAACAAAACTTAAATACAAACGCTCGCAAATTACGCTTTTCGTAATCCTCGCAATAATTATTGTCACAGCAATCATCCTTCTTTATATTTTTGTGATAAAACCATATTGGGACGCATCAAGAATAAGCGACCCAAAAGCATTCATAGAA
>Ga0247842_10002678_pt1 | contig 25796 bp, 21 predicted proteins | sample LaCruzMarch2015__3_FD_192411 | JGI IMG/M metagenome (GOLD analysis project Ga0247842, IMG submission 192411) | Freshwater microbial communities from meromictic Lake La Cruz, Castile-La Mancha, Spain - LaCruzMarch2015_19m | ecosystem: Environmental > Aquatic > Freshwater > Lake | place: Spain...
AATTATAAAATCCGCGCTTGTGCACATTTTGTGCATCTGATCTGAATCTTTTGTGCAGCAGGATTAATTGACAAAGCCCTGCCGGTTAGTCTATATTTGCTGTATTCGCATAACCGAATGATTTTATGAGAAAGAAGGAAAAAAAGACCGCGGAAGAGAATCCGGATAAGACATTATCCCAACTGATTGATAAATTGAATGGAGAAAACAAAGTCCTGAATGTTTTAAAGTACAAATTAAAGGACAAGGGTTTGACTGATCAGATCACAAAATCTGACAAACACAATTAAGGAGCTTTTCCATTAATGTATTAAATGATCCCGAAACCTGTCATACTATATACAGCAGATAATAAAAAACTGAATGTTGACCACAGAATCAGGGAACCTGGTTGTTTTATCCAACCTGCGCCCTTTTTCAACAGGGCACATGTGTTTTGAAGAGAATAAATGATAAATTTTAGTTTAATCTCAAAACCTATATAAATATGGTATATGAAAAATCTGACGATGTACTTTCAAAGAAGAATTAAACCTTGGGAATCAGTTATAATGGCTGTACTTCTGGTTTTTTGCATGGGGTTCAATGTCGCCGAAGCTGGTAACGTCATTTATGGTGGGACTATCATGAAGGTGTTACCGGGAACCAAACTGATATCAGTTGAGAATTTTGTAATTAAAAACAGCGCCTCCCTTGACAATTCAGGGCTGGTGATTCTCAAAAAAAGCCTGATCAACGAAAACACAGTTCCAAATTCATTGGGCAATGGTACCGTTGAATGTTCCGGCGCCTTAACCCAATCGGTCGATGGACTGAATGTTTTTCAAAACCTTGTTGTCAATAACACTGCTGGAGTTACGGCAGGCGGCAGCACCAGGGTGAATGGAACTCTTAACATGACCAACGGCATGATTACCCTCGGCGCAAATAACCTGCTGCTGGGACCATCAGCCATGATTGCAGGCACTCCTTCGGTGGCGGTCATGATTGTTGCTTCAGGAGCTGGAGAACTGCGCAAGGAGTTTCCTTCCGGATTTACGGGCAGTTTTACTTTCCCGGTTGGCGATAACACAAATGCACCGGAATACTCACCGGTTACACTGACCTTCACAAGCGGAACTTTTGGTGTCGATAATTACACGGGGGTAAGCCTTGTGAATGATAAATACCCGGATCCCAACATCACCGGAAATTACCTGAACCGCTATTGGACCATTTCCCAGTCCGGCATCACTAGTTTTATCTGCAATGCAACTTTTCAATATGTTCCGGCAGATGTTACAGGTACTGAAGGCCAGCTATCATGTTCAAAGGTCAATCCTTTACCATGGATTACCTTTTCGTTGACCAATACGGTTTCTCACCTCCTTTCAGCAACCGGCATCGTAGCCTTCAGCTCTTTTACAGGGGTTAAAAGCGACATACCTCCCGTAAACCAGGAATTGCAGAATATTACACTCGCCAGCGGCGTTACCAATTGTTATGATGCAGAACAGCATCTGACAGTAGCGGGGAACGGAACTTCATTTATCGTGGAAAACGGCGGTTTTGTAACGCTGATCGCAGGAAACATGATTTCAATGTTGCCGGGAACAATGGTCAGCGCAGGCGGGTATCTCCATGGATACATCACTGAGTCAGGCAATTTCTGCAGCACTCCGGTTCTGCCAATTGCTGCAAATCATCCGGATGGGGCAGGCGAATCATTGGACGTGGCACATCCGGTTCAAAATCAGTGGATAAAAATTTATCCGAACCCCACTGCCGATTTTGTCATCCTTGAGATCAGCCAGAACGAGAACACCGACAACATAAAGGTGACCATGTACAATATGCTGGGAAAAATAATTCTTCAGCAGGTACTTAGTGGCGAAGTCAAGCATCAATTGTCTCTTTCAGGGCAGCCGACAGGGATATATATGCTGCAGGTAAAGGCTGATGGCAGATCGGAAATTGCCAAAATTGTAAAAAAGTAAGATAAAATCACACCTAAAGCCATATCGTATGAAAAATGTAATTCTGTTTTTGATCATGTTTTTTTGGATCGCGATCCAGGCCGGCGCTCAGGTTGGCATCAACCTCGACAACAGCCTGCCGCACCCTTCAGCAGGATTGGACGTAAAGTTCACCGACCGCGGATTTTTACCCCCACGCCTGACATACGCCCAAATATTTGCAATTTCAGACCCGGCGGCCGGGCTGATCATTTATTGCACGGATTGCCAGCCGAACGGATCGTTGCTCGTATATTCCGGAGGAGGCTGGAATACGATGACCACTGGCTGCCTGATCCCGGGAGCCACCACACCCGGGGTCCACGTGGCTTCGCCAACGCAGATAGTCTGGAACTGGAACACTGTTCCCGGCTCAACCGGTTATAAATGGAATTCAAAAAATCAATACAGTTCGGCGACAGATCTGGGAACAGCAACTACTTTAACCCAAACGGGACTGTTTTGCGACAACAATTACGCGATCTACGTTTGGGCGTATAATGCCTGCGGAGTATCGCCTTCAGTCAATATGACCAAGCCGACAACGATGTGCTGCGACGAGCCGATCACAGACCCCCGCGACGGGAAAGTTTATACTACCGTATTGATCGGATCGCAATGCTGGTTTAAGGAAAACCTGAATTACGGCACGCAGATATCTGGAGCGGGCGGTAGTGATCAGACAAACAACGGCATCCCGGAAAAATACTGCTTCAACAACGATGGTGCGAACTGCACGACCCGTGGCGGATTGTATCAATGGGCCGAACTGGTCCAATACCTCAACGGTGCAACCAACACTGCCTTGTGGAATCCCGCCCCTACCGGCGACGTACAGGGGATGTGCCCGGATGGATGGCACCTGCCGTCGGCTGCGGAATATGATCTGCTGATGACTTCGCAAGGGGGAATGAGCCTTGCCGGCGGCCCGTTGAAAGAGACCGGGACCACGTACTGGCAAACCCCGAATACAGGCGCCACCAATACCAGCCATTTCTCTGCCAGGTCGACAGGGATGCGCAGATCCGACGGACTAATGAATCTCACAGCCTTCCCTCAAAATGGCTTTTTGTGGTCTGCATCACCCGATCTTGCAGGTTCTTTACCGAACGAATGGTCGTTCAACTACAAGCTCGTGTACAACAGCACAACGGTTACTAAAACCGGAACCACCAAAGCAAATGCATTTGCCGCCCGCTGTATCAAGAATACCGTAACCTTTGGCAGCCTGCTGGCCCCTACGGCCGGAACACATGTCCCATCCCAGGACCAGATCGTATGGAACTGGAATACTGTTGCCGGTGCAACAGGTTACAAATGGAGCGCGGTGAACAATTACAGCACTGCAACCGATATGGGTACCGCAACAACAAAAACACAAACCGGGTTGACCTGCGGCACTCCTTACACCAGCTACGCATGGGCATATGATGCCGGCGGCGCTTCCGCTTCGGTAATGCTTGAACAAACTACATCCCCTTGCGGAACCTTTGCAACCCTGACTACCACCGCCGCATCCGGCATTACCTCCAACTCAGCGCTAAGTGGCGGAAACATTACATCAGACGGAGGAACACCAGTTACGGCAAGAGGTGTTTGCTGGAGCCAGTACGCCAACCCCACTGTTGCTGACAGCCACACAACCGATGGCACTGGCACGGGAATATTCGTAAGCAGCCTGAACGACCTTACGCCAAATGCAACCTATTATATACGGGCTTATGCAACGAACAGTGTGGGAACAGCTTATGGCAACGAAGTTACTTTTACAACTTTAGCCGGTACTTTTATAGCAGGCCAGTATTATCAGGGTGGGATCATCTTCTATGTTGACCCCTCAGGCCTGCACGGTTTAATTGCCGCCACCAGCAACCAGGGCGCGCCATCATGGGGTGTTGGTTCCGTGCCGGGAACATCCACAGCTATTGGAACAGGCCAGGCAAATACGACCGCCATTGTAACTGCAATAAACACCCCGGGCATTGCTGCCCGCGTTTGTGACGACCTTGTGTTGAACGGTTACAGCGACTGGTTTTTACCGTCTAAAAATGAGCTTTACGAGATGTACTTAAGAAAGAGTTTGATAGGTGCGTTTCCAAGCATACATTATTGGAGCTCCTCAGAATACAGCACTGGTGAAGCCTGGGTTCAAAACTTTGATAACGGAACCCAGATCTACGTTGTCAAGAGCCCAAGTACCGCCTGGGTACGTCCGGTCCGGGCATTTTAAGTGACCTCTATTTTTTTAAAGTCGCAATTAATTTACCCTAAACCTTCCAGGTCAATAAGACCTGGAAGGTTTTCTTTGATTTCCAGGTAGATCTGTTCTGGAATTCCTTTTATGATGTTTTAGTTATATCCCGGAAATGAAAAAAATATTTGTTGTCTTTTGCCTTTGCACCCTGTTTATATACCGGTCATCCGGTCAGTCTGAAAGCCAACCACCGTTGAAAAGGGGTGAACGGCCGCTGGTTGATATGGCCATGGTTTCGGATGAGGCCATGCACCCGGACATGATCAGCATCAAGTTCAGCGAAAGGTTCTCGGCTTTTTTCCCTGTTAAGCAGAGCCCGGACATTGACGGGGGAGCCTTTTTTGGGATTCCGGCTGTTGACGCGCTGAATGAAAAGTACCACGTGCGGCAAGCCCGCAGTACCTTTTTAATAGCTCTCCGCAACATGCAGTTCAGTGAGCGGCACCGGGAGTGGGGGTTTCATCTATGGTACGACCTGATTGTCCCTGATGGTACCGACATCCGGAAGATGGTTACGGACTACAGCGGATTATCCGAAATCAGCATTGCTGAACCTGTTTATAAAATTCACATGATTGGTCCCGTATCTGACAGTCAAACAACTTCGTTACAAAAATCCAACTCAGATTCTCCATCAGATTTTCTACCCAACGACCCCCTATTTAGTTCCCAATGGCATTACCATAACACCGGACAGGCAGGCGGAACCGTGGATGCCGACATCGACCTTCCTGAAGCATGGGATATCATCAAAGGGAACCCCAATGTAGTTGTAGCTGTCCTTGACATGGGAATTGACAGTTCGCACAGCGACCTTTCTGCAAATATCTGGCCGGGCATGGGCTACAACTTTTGTAATGACACCTCCCTTATCGTTCCGGGCTTTCATGCAACCCATGTGGCTGGCACCATTGCTGCCAATACAAATAACACGGCTGGCGTGAGCGGCATCGCGGGAGGAAGCGGTACAGGTAACGGAGTGCGTCTTATGTCGTGCCAGGTATTTAACCCGGTATCGGGTGGCTCAGGGCACGCTGAAGCCCCAATCTGGGCTGCCGATCACGGGGCATGTATATCGCAGAACAGTTGGGCATATACATCCGTGGGTGTTTATCAGCAGTCGGTACTCGATGCCATCGACTATTTTAACATGTATGGAGGCGGGACAGTATTGAATGGGGGGATTACCATTTTCGCGGCAGGTAACAATTTCTCTTCCGGTCAATTTTACCCCGGATGTTATGCAGGGACTTTTGCTGTTGCAGCTACGAATAACCAGGATATGAGAGCGTGGTATTCCAATTTTGACACCTGGGTGGATATTTCGGCCCCGGGTGGAGAAACATCCTCCGTGGCAGAAAACGGTGTGTTAAGCACAGATCTCAATAATTCATATAATTATTACCAGGGAACATCCATGGCTTGTCCCCATGTGTCGGGTGTTGCAGCCCTCATCATTTCCCTGGCCCCAGGTTACCTTTATGCACAGGATGTTCGTGATATCCTCGGCAACTCGACCGATAATATTTATCCACTTAACCCTGGATATGTCGGCAAACTGGGCAGCGGACGTCTGAATGCTTTCAATGCATTGCAACTTACACAGTTATACCTGAGCACTCCAGCGCCACAATCCTTGACAGCCACTACAACCGGTGTTTCGGTAATCAATCTGGCATGGATGGCCAATGCAAACAATGACTCGGTATTGCTTGTTTACAACACGGTCAATACCTTTGGAACGCCTAGCGGGAACTATCTCACCGGACAAACCATTGCGGGTGGAGGAACCGTGTTGTATAAAGGAAAACTCGCTGCATTTGACCATACCGGCCTTAATTTTGGTACAACCTATTATTATGCCATCTGGACGAAAAACGGTTCATTTTATTCGGTTTATTCCCGGAAAGCAAATTCAACAACTTTTTGTGGTACAGCTTTACTGCCTTTAAGTGAATCATTTGGCAGCAATTCGATGCCGATTTGCTGGACCCAGCAAACGATTGGCACCGGAACTATAAGCAGCTGGTCGGTTTCTGCCACTGCCAATGCCGGAGGAACTATGAATGAAATGAAGTCATCGTTCCAGAATGTTTACAATGGAACTACCAGGCTGGTCACCCGGGCATTCAATACGGTAGGGATATCGCAGATAAATTTGTCGTTCAGGCACATGCTCGACGCTTTCGGAACCGGTGCAACCCTCAGGGTTCAATCTTCAGCCGATGGCATTACTTTCACCGATGAAGCATGGGCAGTTCCTACCTCATCTTCAAACATCAACGCAACCCTGGTAAACACAGTGGTATATTATAACATGAACAGGGACACAACCTATTTGGCATTTACCATAACCGGGAATCTCGGCAATTATGATTACTGGTATATAGACAACGTGTCAATGACAGGCGTTTCAAGCAATGTCCCGTTGGTTTTTACCATACCTGTTTTCGGAATAACGGCAACAACCGGCATATCAGGGGGCAATGTCACTTTCGGCGGCAGTTCGGCAGTGACAGCACGCGGCGTTTGCTGGGGAACATCAGCCAATCCCACTTTAAATAACAGTCATTCGACAGATGGCAGCGGAACCGGGACCTTTTCAAGCAATATGAGCGGTTTATCTTCAAACACGGTTTATCACCTCAGGGCCTACGCCACCAACAGTGCGGGGACTTCCTACGGAAATGACATCCAGTTTACAACTTTATGTTCAGTCGTGAACGCATTTCCCTGGTTTGAAGGCTTCGAGCAGGCAGGAGCAATGCCTTCCTGCTGGACCCAGGAACAGGTTAACAATTCCGGGGTCGGCTGGACTTTCATCACGGGAAGCGGGAACGGGAACCCGGCAACTGCCAAAGGCGGCACCCGCAATGCCTGTTTAAAAGACATTACATCCGCCGACAACAAAACCCGCCTTATCACGCCGTGCATCAATCTTTCATCAATTCCCTCCCCGAAGTTGACATTCTGGCACACACAGGCAGCCTGGGACAGCGACCAGGACCGCCTTTCGGTTTTCTATAAGGCTTCGGCAGGAGGTTCTTGGTTATTGCTGGCAAGTTATCAAGGCAACATCCCAACCTGGACCCAGGAAACAATTTTACTGCCGAATGCATCGGAGACCTATTACATCTCCTTTGAAGGCAATGCAAAATGGGGATATGGGGTGTGCATTGATGATGTTGAGCTGTCAAGTGCCTGCCCTGCCATATTGCCTGTATCCGTATCCATTGTTGTGTCAATGAACCCGGTAAGCTCCGGAACAAGCGTAACGTTTAACGCAATCGCCGTCAACGGAGGGTCAGCGCCATCCTACCAATGGAAAGTTAACGGCACCAACGCTGGTGATGGGCTGCCCGAGTACACATATATCCCGGATTCAGGGGATATCATCCAATGCGTAATGATTTCCAGTGAAGTCTGTTCTACCGGTAATCCTGCATCATCGAACAATATTGAAATGACCGTGTTGAATGTACCTTCCGTTTTGGCGCTTCAAAATCTAACAGTTTTTGATAACCAGTGCTTTAATGCCATCCAAACGATTACTATTGCCGGTACCGGTACTGCTTTTACCGTACAACCCGGTGGAATTGCAACCATTATTGCAGGCAGCAACATCCTCTGTTTACCGGGAACAACGGTCTTAAACGGTGGCCACCTCCATGGTTTCATTACCAATACCAGCACCTATTGCGGTACACAGACACCTGCAATGGTCACGAATTCACTTTCAGCAGCAGATAAAAATCATTCTTTTTCACTGGAATCAAAATCCTTCACCATATACCCGAATCCGGTTTACAACAAGTTCACCCTGGAATCAGAGGAGTCTTTTCAAAAAGCAAACACGATTGTTCAAATTTTCAGCGCTTCAGGAAAAAGGCTCATGGTTGAAGAACTCCAGGGAGAAACACGGCACGAATTCTCCTTAGCCGGTCAGCAGCCCGGGATATATTTTATCTGGATTGTGGCAGGCGATTATTCAGAAACAATAAAGCTGATAAAGTATTAACAAGGCGTGCCTGCCTGTTGTCATCCTTTTCTTTCATCGGTATATGAGGTTTAAAATGATATTCTGGTCAAATAAACCCGCAGAGACCGCAACTCTTAACACCTTTTGGCCCCTGATGTGTTTTTCATTAAGTTTATCCGGCATTGAAAATTTGCTAAAAAATTTCAACATCTAATTTTTGGGATTCAGTTTACGGATTTTTCGCTGAACTTCTCCCATTTTTGCTATTCGCAGGGGTCAACCATTAACATTCTAATCCAGTGCCAACTTTCTGACTATTTTGCTACACAAAAATGATGATCCCCACCAATTTCCTGAGTTTCTTTGCCCCCCATTTTTTCCTCTGATTTCCCCGATTAATTCCAAGACTTTACACATTTCCGATGCGTTTTTCTACATGTTTGCATGATTGAGATGAAAAAGAGTAAAATTTCTATGCAAAGGAATAATCTCATTCCGAAAACAGGTAAGTAAAGGATTTTCTCGGCATATCCTCATTGTACTCCGGTATTCCAACTCCTCCTTGACTTCCCCTCCATGAGATTTAATATTCATGCACATAATTTAACCCTAAAAATCTCAATTATGAAAACTTTTGAAAAAAATTACATCGGAAAAGGCACCCAGGTCGCGAATTTATCAATCGTAAAATTCAGTTTCAAACTGTCAGAAATTGCAAAACTCTCTCATGTATTCAACGGTGAAGATTACATCACTTTTGAAGTAGCGAAATTGAAAAATACAGACAGTTTCGGCCACGGATACACCGCATATGTAAATAAAATGGTTGAAACGCCGGAACCTCAGGCAAGCCTGGTAGAAGATGCTCCCAAGAAAAGCACCCGCAAACCAAAAAGAACAGCAACCCCAAAAACAGCAGCTTCAATTTTCCCGGACAACACCGATTATCACATGCCGGAGAGCACCGACGAACTTCCCTTCTAAACAGCCCGAACAGCACAAAAAGAGCCTTGGAGACAAGGCTTTTTTTGTGTCACTACTTCACGCTTTTTCTTTGATGGCGTAGGGCAATGAAAAAGCGTGGCAAAAAGAAACCCAGTGAAACCGGGCGACTTTTTCCTTAAAAAGTTGCAAAAAGCCAACGCACTACTACTCAAATTTGATGCGAAGGTAACCTCATAAAAATCTCATGTCTCAAAATGCGACCTCCTGATGGAACTGTCTCCCGCTGGGTTCATTCAGATTGAAAGACAATCTGACCCGAACATTTGTTCCAGAATTTTTATTCCGGTTTGATAGGCTGCATAAATTTTTCACTGGCGGGCCAGATGCCGAAATAAGTCCCCTGGGCGCGGGGCATTACAAATGAACAATGCTGAAGTGTATGCTGCGATTACTGAAAAGATCATTGCCAACCTGGAAACGTCCGGAAGCTGGCAGAAATTCTGGGACTTGCCATCACCGGTGAGTCTGAATGGCCATTTTTACCGAGGGATCAACTACCTGATTTTATCAAATGACCAATTTAAAAGCCGGGTTTACGGAACATTCGGACAAATCCGCGTCAATGGTGGACAGGTTCGCAAAGGCGAAAAGTCCACGCTGATTGTCTTCTGGAAGAAAACTGATCTAAAAAACGCCAGTACAGGGGAAACAGACAACAAATTTATCCTCAGGTATTATCACATTTTCAACAGCGAACAGGCTCACTTCGATGATACCGGCAAACAGAAAATTGCCGAGCTTGACAAAGCGACCATCGACCGGAAATCCGCGCTACATGTACCGGCAGAACAGATTATTTCAGGTTATAAAGGAAGACCTGAAATTCATTATGCCAATCTTGACGTCTCTCCAAATTATTCACCGGTGGCTGATCTGATCACCATGCCCTCGGAAAACCAGTATGCCACGGCTGAAGATTTTTTTAGAATTATTTACCATGAATATGCCCATTCGACTGGCCATCCCAAACGATTGAACAGATTTGAGGCATTTCATAATAAGTTTGGCGACGAACTATATTCCAAAGAAGAACTGGTCGCTGAACTTTGCTCTTCATTTCTGGCCGACAGAGCGGGATTGAAAAACAGACAGCGTAATTCAAATGCCTATATCCGCAATTGGGCAGAATCTCTCCGGGATAACCAGAAATGGATCATGTGGGCTGCATCCCGGGCTGAAAAAGCTGCTGAGTATATTCTGGGCAACGAGCAAGTCATCCTTGACGAAGAAGAAGTTCAGGTGCCTGAGTTAGCTGAAGAGGTTGCACCTTTCTAACAGAATCATAACCAGCCGTGGACGGGAGTTCACGGCTTTTTTATTCATAATTAAATACCCACAAAATGAGTTACAAAGGAAGATCACTCGACCCTAGGCAAATGACATCACGCTTCGCCGGCACATGTTACACCTGCAAGAAACCGATCAAAAAAGGCGAAGAGATCATTTACTGGCCAAATGGCAACCATGCCGAACATTTTGCATGCGGCGAAGGTGATTACCGCCATTCGCTGGCATCATTCGAGGATGAAGAAAATTACAATAATCAATATCCATCCTGGTGACTGAAGGCAGTCCCGGTTCCGAACTGCCGGAACCGGAACTGCTTTTTTTTGTTCGTACTTCACTGGAAATACGCTTTTTCTTTGTTACTGCACCGGCAAAGAAAAAGCCTGGCAAAAAGAAAACCGGATGAAAACGGGGTGCTTTTTAAGTAAAAGCAACCAAAAGCCAACGCACATTACTCAAAATTTATAGCAAAGGTAAATTCATAAAAATATTTCTCGCTAAGTGTGACTCCCGGAGTGGCCATCCCGGATGTCTGTCACCCGTTGGGATCATTCAGATTTTTGAAGGAAAAAATCTGACCTGATCACTTGCTTAAAATTTTCATTTCATTTTTTTTCTGGGCATAAATTTTTCATAAACCAGGCGGAGCCAGATGCCTAAATAAATCTCCAGGGCAGGAGTGCAAAACATGTCAAAATTATCATCAGTTCTCAAGCCGACAAACGGTAAATCACAGCCAGGACAGATCATGGTTGTCAGGCCAAGTTTCTCATCATTTCAGACTGAACCAGCCGAAGAAGCTGCAGTTGCTGAAGTTCCCGAGCCAGTCGCAGAAGTTATCCCGGAACCGATTGTCGAAGTGAAGCCGGAGCCGGTCGCAGAAGTTAAACCAGAACCGGTAAAAGTTGTAAAGCCGGAATTGACCCTCCTGGAGAAGATTCTCAAAGTTGAAAATCTCCAGCTCATCATCGAAAAAAGGGCAAAGTTGGTGCAAACCCGCTCTGAACTGGAACGTTTCCAGATTTCATCCAACGATTTCAACTGCTCCATGCGGCTGAATGACTCAGATGGGAATGTCTTCACCACCAGCTTCACCCCTGGAGTTAAGAAGGTGATTGATTTTCTTAAATCATCATTCGATGGTAGCATCTCAGAAGCTGAAGAGAAGATCAACTTCTGAATCTTCGGGAGTTCCGCTGAGGCGGAACTCCCGTTTTTAATGATCGTAAAGGCAAGGTCATATTCCCGCCATCCCAACATAAAAATGTATATTTGAACCTTAATACAAATAAGCGATTCCTAAATGTCAGAAGATCAAAAAAAACAACTGGAACAACAGCTCTGGAACATTGCCAACACCCTTCGTGGAAAAATGAATGCAGATGAATTCCGGGATTATATTCTGGGTTTTATTTTCTACAAATACCTATCGGAAAAGATGTTCCGCTATGCCGATTCTATCTTAATACAAGATGGTATCAAGTATAAAGAGATTGACGAAAAAACAGAGCAGGGAAAAGAATACATCGCAGCCATAAAAGAAGAGGCGCTGGAAAAACTTGGCTATTTCCTGAAACCGTCGGAACTGTTCAGTGAAGTGGCAAAGCGCGGCAACAGTACTAAGGAAGGTGAAAACAACTTTATTCTCGAAGATCTGGCTAAAATCCTGACCAACATTGAGCAAAGCACAATGGGCACTGCAAGTGAGGATGATTTCGACAATCTTTTTGAAGACCTTGACCTCACCAGTACCAAACTTGGCAGAACCGAATCAGCAAAAAATGAATTGATTTCGAAAGTTTTATTTCACCTGGACAACATTGATTTCCAGCTTGAAAATGCTGCAGTTGATGTTTTAGGCGATGCATACGAATACCTGATTGGACAATTTGCCAGTGGAGCCGGAAAGAAGGCCGGTGAGTTTTATACACCACAAGGGGTAAGCAAAGTGTTGGCGAAAATTGTCACCACAGGGAAAACCAAATTGAAATCGGCCTATGACCCCACATCCGGATCAGGTTCCCTTTTATTGCGAATTTCCAAAGAGGCAGAGGTTAACAATTTTTACGGACAAGAGCTGAATCGCACCACCTATAACCTTTGCCGGATGAACATGATCCTGCACGATGTGCATTACCGGCAATTCGACATCAAACAGGAAGACACCCTGGAACATCCACAGCACATTGATAAAAAATTTGAGGCCGTGGTCGCCAATCCCCCATTTTCTGCACAGTGGAGCGCCAGTCCACTGTTTATGACCGATGACAGGTTCAGTCAGTATGGTAAACTGGCGCCATCCAGCAAGGCCGATTTTGCCTTTGTGCAGCACATGATCTTTCAACTGGCAGATAACGGGATCATGGCCATCGTTTTGCCTCATGGCGCCTTGTTTCGTGGTGGAGCCGAGCAGCATATTCGCAAATACCTGATTGAAGACCGGAATTACCTTGATGCTGTTATTGGATTACCAGCTAATATCTTCTACGGAACTGGTATCCCAACCTGTATTCTTGTATTTAAAAAATGTCGGGAAACCCCGGAAGACATACTTTTCATCGATACCAGCCAGCACTTTGAGAAGGTCACAAATCAAAACATTTTACGTGATGAAGACATCGACAAAGTCGTTACAACATATAGGAATCGAAATGAAGAAGCCAAGTACAGTAAATTGGCTACTTTAAAAGAGATCGCAGAAAATGACTATAACCTGAATATACCGCGTTACATTGATACCTTTGAAGTAGAAGAGAGGATCGACATTAAAGAACTGGCAACAGAAATTGTTCAACTCAACCTTCAAATGGAGCAAACTGACAAAATAATCGCAGGATTTTGCAAAGAATTGAATATCTCAACACCGTTTTGATCATGGGGTCACAAAAAAATTTACCAGAGGTACGGTTCCAGGATTTTGACGTTGTGTGGGAGGATGAATTACTTGGCAACCTGTTTTTTAACAGAAAAGAACCTGGAAACGAACTGATTCCTATCTATTCCGTGACAATAGATCGCGGAATGGTTCCACGAGATTCTTTAGAGAGGAGCATGGGTAATGATGCAGCTTCGGACGACAACTTATTGGTTAGGACAAATGACTTAGCATATAATATGATGAGACTTTGGCAAGGAGCCATTGGCTTAGCTGAGCAAAATTGCATGATAAGCCCCGCATATGTTGTACTCGGTCCTTATGAAAATGTTTGTTCAAAGTTTTTCATATATCTCTTTGAAAGAAATCGGAGTCTCTACCTTTTTACTTCAAATTCATATGGGATAACCAGTGATAGACTACGATTATATTACAAGGATTTCTCCAGAATCAAATTTTCCATTCCCTTATATCCCGAACAGCAAAAGATTGCGTCTTTCCTCGCCACAGTTGACTGTAAGCTCGCTCAGGTCAAAAAGCAAAGAACCCTTCTGGAGCAATACAAAAAAGGTGTAATGCAGAAAATATTCTCACAGGAAACCCGGTTTAAGGGTGAGCAAGGAGAAGAGTTTCCAGAGTGGGGATCAAAAAAGTTGGGTGACATCGGAGAAACGTATAATGGGTTAACCGGTAAGACTAAAGAGAATTTTGGACAAGGGAAACCATATATTCAGTATAAGCAAATATTTGATAATTCTAAAATCGACATTTCGAGATTTGAATATGTTGAAATCAGTGGAAACGAAAAACAAAATAAGGTGTTTTTTGGTGACGTTTTTTTTACTGTCTCTTCAGAAACCCCAGATGAAATTGGTATGGCTTCGGTTTTGTTAGATACCGTTGGGGAGTTGTATTTAAATAGCTTTTGCTTCGGATACAGATTGCATTCATTTGAATTAGTAAGCCCCTATTTTGCTCGCTATTTATTCAGAAATGAGATTTTTAGAAACCGTATAGTTAAATTGGCCCAAGGGAGTACTAGATACAACATGTCCAAGGTTCAATTGATGAAATTAGATATTCACCTTCCATGCCTTGCCGAACAAACCAAAATCGCCAATTTCCTTTCCGCCATTGATGCCAAGATAAACCATTGCAGTGCTCAGATTGACAAAACGGAACAGTGGAAAAGAGGTTTGTTACAAAAGATGTTTTGTTAAACCTGAATGAATTTCATCCATGAGAAATAAAATAAATTTTCTATACGGAGTACCATTTGATGAAAATTGTTGTACTTTTGCGCCTCCTGACGCCAATCTTAATATTTTATTACATATTTTGGGGGTCAATTTGGAAGAAAGTTCTTGAACCAACGATAATACACCTCCCATGCCTCTCTCTGAAGCACACTTGGGGGGTTTTTTATTTTATACATAAACATGCCCGGAAAAAACTACAATAAAATCCCAACAACCTATACAGAGCAAATCACGCTTTTGAAAAAGCGAGGATTGATTATTCCTGACGAGGACAGGGCACACAGATACCTGCAACAGATAAGTTACTTTAGACTTAGCGCCTATTTTTTGCCTTACCAGCAAATCAAAGACAAATTCAACAAGGGAACACACTTTGATCTGATTTTGGACAATTATAAATTCGACAGGGAACTACGGCTTTTGGTTTTTGATTGTATTGAACGAGTTGAAATTGCCATACGTGCCCAAATGATCTACGTTCTTGCGCACAATTACAACAGTTCCCATTGGCAGGACATTCCTGAAGTTTTCAAACCACCATCTTTTAACAAACGCAATGTCCTGATTGACACCTATAAAGATGTTCAGCATATTATTGAGGTAAATTGTCAGTCAAAGCATACGGAGGTATTTATCCGGCATTACCTGGACAACTACCAAACCCCAAAAAATCCACCATCATGGATGTTCATGGAATTACTGACCATCGGAGAGCTTTCGAGGTTGTTTGTTGGATTAAAACAAAATAAGGACAAACAGGATATCGCAAATTTTTTCGCATTGCATCACACGGTATTTGCCTCCTGGCTTCATACACTGACCTATGTGCGTAATATCTGTGCCCATCACTCCCGTCTTTGGAACAGGGAATTTGCGATCAAGCCAGATATTCTAATCAAGCCTAAGAAAATGTGGATTGTCCCCTTATTCGATAAAAATCAACGGACATTCTATTTTTTATGCACCTTGAAATACTTGCTTTGGGCGGCGAATCCGAATAATCACCTGTCACGTAAAATTGATTCGCTTTTTAAAAAATATCCCAATATTCCTGTTCGGTTCATGGGAATTCCATCTGATAAGGATGGTGTCCTGGCGGATTGGCGGAAAGAAGCGTTGTGGAAATAACATGTCAAAGCAACCCGAACAAATACTCGAAGATAACCTTGTGCTACAACTGCAGCAATTGGGTTATGCTTTTGTGGCAATCCGGGATGAGAAAGATTTGCTAGCAAACCTCAAAGCACAGTTAGAAAAACACAATAGCATAGAATTTACTTCCAGGGAATTTGACCGGGTTTTAAATATCCTCAGTAAAGGCTCAGTATTCGATAAGGCAAAGACATTAAGGGAAAAGCAGCATATTGTTAGGGATAATGGAGAAAGTCTCTACTTCGCATTCATTGAACAGGAAAACTGGTGTCAGAATCAGTTTCAGGTTACTCATCAGATCACGGCTGAAGGCACTTACAAGAATCGCTACGATGTTACCCTGCTCATCAATGGGTTGCCGTTGGTACAGATTGAACTCAAACGCAGGGGAATCGAGCTTAAGGAGGCTTTTAACCAGATTAACCGTTATCAGCGTCATTCTTTTGGCGCTTCCATCGGATTGTTCCAATACGTTCAGATTTTCGTGATCAGCAACGGTGTGAACACGAAGTATTATGCCAACAACAAATACCAATCCTTCAAGCAAACCTTCTTTTGGAGCGATCTTGGCAATAAAACCATTACACAACTTGAACAATTTGCGTTCTGTTTTCTGGATTCCTGCCATGTATCGAAAATGATTTGCAAATACATTGTACTCAGCGAAGCTCATAAGATTTTAATGGTTCTGCGGCCTTACCAGTATTTCGCTGTTGAAGCATTGATAGAAAGGGTGAAGGACACCAACAAAAACGGATACATCTGGCATACCACCGGTTCAGGAAAAACATTGACCTCCTTCAAGGCCAGTCAGATTCTGATGAATCTGCCTCATGTGAAGAAGGTTGTTTTTGTGGTTGACAGGAAAGACCTGGACTATCAGACCACTAAGGAATTCAACAGCTTCAGCAAAGGCAGCATCGACGGAACGGATAATACAAACGCCCTGGTTAAGCAGTTTTCCGATGACACCAAACTCATCGTCACCACCATTCAGAAACTCAATACGGCCATCAGCAAGAAACAATACTTGCTGCGCATGGAAAGGTTGAAGGATGAAAAAATTGTATTCATTTTCGATGAATGCCACCGGTCACAGTTTGGTGAGACCCATGCCCGGATAAAATCCTTCTTCAAAAACATTCAACTGTTTGGTTTTACCGGAACTCCCATTTTTGTTGACAACGCAGTCAAAAACGATTTGGGCAGGCGTACCACCAAGGAGTTATTTGGCGATTGCCTTCATAAGTACGTGATTACCGATGCCATCAAGGACGAAAACGTGCTCAAATTTTCCGTTGAATACGTGGGCCGGTACAAACAAAAAGATGAAAGTAACACCAACATCGATATTGAGGTTGAAGATATTGACACAAAGGAGTTGATGGAATCACCGGTGCGTCTGAATAAAATTGCCGAATATATCCTGGCGCACCATCACCGGAAAACCTATAACCAGGAATTCACGGCGATGTTTTGTGTGAGCAGCATTGAAACACTGATCAAATATTATGAGCTGTTTCAGGCAAAAAAGGAGGCGGGAGAACACAATTTACGTGTTGCCACCATCTTCAGTTATACTGCCAATGAAGATGATAAGGATGCTACCGGCTTGTTATATGATGAACCGGAGGATGAAGAATTTAATTTAGCAGCGGATCATAAATCAGATTATCAGCGCGGAAATTCCTCTTCCAGTATCAACAAGCATAGCCGTGAAAAGCTGGATGAGTTTATTGTCCATTACAATCAAATGTTTGAAACCAATTTCTCTACCCGGGATAATCTTTCCTTTTACAATTACTACAATGACATTTCAAAACGCATCAAGGACCGCGAACGGATTGATGCCCGGGAACAGGACCGTGTTGACATCCTGCTGGTTGTGAACATGTTTCTGACAGGTTTTGATGCTAAGAAGGTCAACACTATGTATGTTGATAAAAACCTGAAATATCATGGTCTCATCCAGGCCTATTCAAGAACGAACCGGATTTTCAATGATCAGAAATCCCAGGGAAATATCGTAGTTTTTCGCAATCTGAAGAAAGCAACTGATGATGCCATTGCTTTGTTTTCCAACAAGGACGCCAAGGATATCATCATCATGCAGCCCTACGATGAGTATGTCAGAAAATTCTCCCAGGCATTCATTGAGTTGCTGAAAGTTGCCCCAACAGTAAATAGTGTCAATGACCTGCCCAGTGAAACAGAAGAACTTGAGTTTATCAAAGCCTTCAGGGAACTTATGCGGTTAAAGAATGTACTCAGCACCTTCGCTGATTTCAGCTTTGACCACTTGGCGATGAATGAGCAACTTTTCGAAGATTACAAAAGCAAATACCTTGATCTGTATGATAAAGTCAGATCCGACCACCAGGTAGATAAAGCCTCCATCCTCGAAGATGTTGATTTTGAACTTGAGCTGATCCGTCGGGATGAAATCAATGTTGCTTACATCCTCAAATTGCTGGCAAACCTTAAAGGCAGCGATCAGGAAAAACGGCGCAAGGAGATCATTGACCTGATTGCCGGTGAAGCGCATTTACGCAGCAAACGGGAACTGATCGAGAAATTCATCCAGGAGAATCTACCCCTGATCCCTGATTCGGATGATATCCCGGACGCCTTTGATAAATTCTGGAATGAAGAGCAGATAGCTGCCTTTAAACAACTTTGCAAAGATGAAAACCTCTCATCCGATAAGGTTGAGAAGACCATTGAAAATTACCTTTTTGCCGAGCGGGAACCATTGCGAGATGAAGTCCTTGATTTAATTGAAGGCACCAAACCATCGGTTTTGGAGCGAAAGAAAATTGGCGATAGAATTCTGAATAAAATATTGAGGTTTGTGGATACCTTTATTAATGGGATGGCGATAAATTGATTGCCTACAAACAAAATCCCTCCATTGCCTTATACCACTGGTAATTGTCTCCAGATTACATGCAATAGATTAGCGGATAACAATAAAAATTGAAGATGGAGCTTCGGGAAACCGGGGCTTTTTTGGTTTAAGCCCAAAGGGAAATTACTGTCCTTTATTATCCCTCCCCGCCATTGTACTATTGCTCCCATGAATTCAACTTTTATTCGGTTGTGGGATGTCCTGGAGATCATGGACTCATTTGATGGCCAGGGAAAGCCCGTCAGGTTCCAGCTAAAATTTGTCACTGCAAACAGGTCGGAGAAAACCGGCGGAGAGATCATTGAACTGATGGATGCCTGCAAATGCTCAGTAAGAACGAAAACGGGAAAGGAAATTTTTGCAGCAAAGAAGAACTTCACTGCTGATGACCGGATCACAAAAGACCCCAACCATTGGGTCAATTCAACCAGGAACATCCTTTTACCCAACGGACAGAAGAGAAAACTCCATATCCGGCTGATAATCGAATTCAATAACAAAAAAGTCTGTTACTGATGAAACAAAAGGTCGTTTACGAAAACGGAATCGCATTCTTACCAGGAGCCAAAGCTGTCGCCACATCCTATAAAAGGACTGAGGATGCAGCCACTGAGAAGGTCGTGATCCCAAAGGATTACAGCTCATGGCCCTGGTCACCCTGGGGTGACGACAATTTGTTCCCTCAGAATGTATTGACTGACCTTGAAAAGAATTCGATTGCGCTCCGGGCACTGGAAAAACGAAAGACTGTCCATTATGGCCGGGGTATCCTGGCTTATCGTGATAAAGGCAAGGATAACCTGGGAGCGCCCATCCGGGAAATCGTCACTGATCCTGAGGTCGTTGAATTTCTTCGCATCAACCGGTTGAACTTTCAATGGATTGACCTGATTGGCAGCCTGGAAATATTTGCAAACGGGTGGGTGGAATTCATCCTGAACAAGGGAAAAGACAAGATCAACAAGGTTTTTGTGAAAGACCCGGCCTATTGCCGTAATGCGAAGATGGACATTGACCACCCATCCCGTATTCCATACCTGTTCTTTTCTGCCCAGTGGGATCTTTCCCCGAATGAAGCTGATGGATCATTGGTTAAGATTCCGATGTATGATCCGTTTAAATATGATGGTAAACGATATCAGGACCCGCAGTTTGCCTATCCGGTTTTTTACCGGTCATTCAATAAATCCTATTACCACCTCTCGGTCTGGAATGGCATCCGTCAAAGCGGATGGCTCGGCATTGCCAACAAGGTCCCGCAGCTCAAGCAGGCCATCATGAAAAACCAGATGACCATCAAGTATCACATTGAGATACCCGATGATTATTTCATGAACCGTTATCCTTCGCCGGATTATACACGCGAACAGCGAGAGTCGGCAAGAACGAAAGTACTTTCGGAAATGAATGATTTCCTGTCGGATGTCGAGAATACCGGAAAAGCCTTTCTCACTTTCACCTTTTTCAACAAGTTCAAAGGTGAGTACCTGGCCGGCTGGAAGATAAACGTGATCGATAACAAGCTGAAAGACGATGCTTATCTGCCGGATTCTCAGGCTGCAAATTCGGAAATCCTTTTTGCCATCGGTGTTGATCCCTGCCTGGTGGGTTCAGGACTTCCCGGCGGGAACCTGGGAGCGGGAAGCGGATCAGACAAACGTGAAGCTTTTTGGCAACTCAATGCTGAGATGGGCATTTACCGGCAAATCAGTTTGGAACCACTTTATTTCATCCGGGATTTCAATAAATGGTCGCCCGACATCGAGTTTGATTATGTGACCGTTGACACATCTCAAACAATGCAGGACCATCCAACGAAAATTGATAAACGCATCGACAAGAATATCGCATGACAAGACTGATAGACAACCTTTCACAGGTTTTAATGGCTGCCTCCATAAATGTCAGCAACTCGATCGAAAACTGGTTTCCGTATATCGGGGAAGCCCAGGAGACCTTCATAAAGCCTGTTCTGGGCAATACTCTCTACCAGCAGCTCCAGGAAACTGCCAACCCGATAGTTCGCGAACCGGAGCAAAAACCTGTGGATACTCACCTGTTCGATCTTCTTGAAATGATCCGCAAGCCCCTTGCACTTTATGCCTTGTGGCTTGGCGCTGATGAATTCGGGGTGAGCATTTCATCCCAGGGTATCCAGGTCATTGAAACTCCCACCCATAAAACGGCACCGCAGTACCGGGTGCAGAACCTTAAAGAGAATTGGATCCGCCGGGCAAACACCTCGCTGGACCTTGTCCTGAAATTCCTGGATGAACACAAGGAAGATTACCCCGGATATGAACAACAGGACGCAGACCTGTTTATCCGTGGTACCCTTGAGTTCAACAGTGAGGTAGATATACGCGAGAGCAGACGGGTTTTCGTAAGCCTCAAACCTGTCATCCGCTCTGTTGAAAAGAAGTATATACGACCTACACTGTCTGCAGAATTGTTCGATGAGCTTAAAAATGCCTGGAAATCCGATGATGATTTGACAACCGCGCAATTGGTTCTGCTGGATTTTATCCGCCCGGCATTGGCTCATCTTACCATGGCCAGGGCACTGCTGGAAATCTCCATTGATATTCTCGACTGGGGTATTTTCGATACAGCCGGCAATACTTTCGCCAATGTATCTTCAAAACAGGCTTCCAACAAAGACCGCATTTCCATCATGGCTGAAGCCAATCAAAGGGATGGAGAATCCGAATTGAAAGCCCTGCAGCAGTATCTCGATGAAACCGCCAGTGAAGATATTTACACTGCCTATTTTCATTCAACCCGGTACGCCGGAAAAGCATTAGCAGAAACACGCAACGAATTCATAAACAAATCCGATAACTCATTCTTTCTTGCATGAAGCCACTTGATTTTATCCTCCAGGATGTTTTTGACATCATAAAGATCATTGCCATTCCGGTGATCGGGTTTTTCCTATACCAATTTTATATGGGTGTGACCGCTCTTAAAAAATCGGTCGATAAGCTCATCGTCCAGATGCAGTGCAGGGAAACCTACTGCACCGAAAAGCACAAAGAAATTGGCGAACACCTGTGCCGCCATGATACCGGAATTGATGAAATGAAGGCAACCCTGGGCGATCATGGCGAAAGAATTTCAAAAGTCGAAGGTCAACTTTTAAAATAGAAAATTATGAAAGAGAGAATTTTTAAGAATTGGAAAACCACTGTTACAGGCATCCTGATGCTGGCCGGTGGATTAGCATTAGTCGGAATCGGCAAGGCAACATTGAGTGAATACGTGGTATTTGCCCCGGTTTGCTTTGCATTGATCTTTGTCAAAGACCCATCATTTAAAAAGTAATATGGCAAAGCTCGAATTATTTGCCCCGAAAATCCTTCGATTCGAAGGCGGGTTTGTCAATGATCCCAAAGACAAGGGAGGAGCCACGAACATGGGTGTGACCCTTGCCACATGGAGAATGGTCGGTTATGATAAAGACGGTGATGGCGACATTGACGCAGAAGATATCAAACTCCTTTCCAAAGCAGATGCGGTGAAAGTCCTGAGATTGAATTACTGGAACCGGTGGAAAAGTGACCAGGTTACCAATCAAAGCATTGCGGAGATTCTGGTTGACTGGGTTTGGGGCAGCGGAAAATGGGGCATTGTCATTCCTCAGCGGTTGTTGAAGGTTCCTGATGACGGGATCGTAGGAACTGCTACTCTTTTTGCCGTCAACAACGTCAACCAGCGCGGACTGCATGCTGCTATTTTTCAGGCAAGGAAAGCCTTTATTGAAGAACTGGTAAAGAATCATCCTGACCAGATCAAATTCTTCAACGGATGGATGAACCGTTTGAACAATTTTAAATTCATAGCATGATAAAACCGGGTTTTCTGATCCTGCTTCTGGCCGCCTTGATGTCCGGCTGTATTACTGAAAAAAGATGTTCTGAAAGATATCCTGTCTCCGAACGATCGACTGTCTTTGTCCAACACGATACTGTTACATCCGTGAAAGATTCCCTGATCCCGCTGCCGGCTGACAGCGGCTTGATCAAAGCGCTGTTGGAATGCCAGGACGGGAAAGTAGTTGTGAAGGAGATTCTATCCATAAAGCCAGGAAAGCGGGTTATTCCGTTCTTTTCGGTTCAGAATAATGTTCTGACCACCGGCGCAAAGATCGACAGCAGCTCGATCTATTTTTCCTGGAAAGAAACTCATATCCGGGAGTCCAGGATTGAATCAAAGACAATTGAAAAGCCGGTGTATAAATTCACCGGTTTTCAGAACTTCCTGATTTGGTCTGGAGGAATTGCCTGGGCGATCATTGTCGTACTGGTTGCAATAAAACTGATCCGTTTCTATCTCAAAAGGAAATTGCTGCCATGAACCAGGTTGAAATAGATGGTAAAACATATTTCATGCCTTCCGATTGGAATGAACTGACAAAAAAACAGGTTTTGTTTGTCAGCCGCCTGTTTCAGGGACAACTTACCATGTTGGATTTTAAGCTCAGAGTGCTTTTAAAATTCCTTTCTCTCAACCAGAAGGTAATCAAACGAATCCATCATGATGACGCATATTTCCTTTGTGAAAGTTTCGATTTCCTATTCAAAGAGGTCTCCCTGACCAAAAATCTTCTCCCTGTCTTACGAACCGGCAGAAGAAAATACTTTGGTCCTGCGGATGCCATGATGAACTGCACCTTTGGGGAATTCACAATGGCCAATTCCCTGCTCGATTCTTTTTCAAAAACCAAGGATCAAAAGTATCTCGATGAAATGGTGGCAGTTTTTTACCGGCCAAGGAAATGGTTTTGGTTCATCCGGAAGGACTTTTCCGATAATCAGGATCCCCGGAAAAAGTTTGTCAACCGATCGTTGAAACGTCGTTGCCAAAGAATAGCCAGACTTGATTATGAAGTCAGGTACTCCATATTCCTTTTTTTTTCCGGTGTTCTGAATTCACTGCCAATATTGTATCCTTATGTTTATGAGCAACAAGGTGGCACTGGAAGCGAAGATAATGGGTGGGCATCGCTCATCATCTCTCTGGCCGATGGCAAGACCGATGACAAGAGCCTTGAAACGGTGATGAATTCAAATCTTTACAACGTGTTCATCGGGTTAAATAAGAAAGCAAAAGAATATCACGAGTACATGCATAAGATCGATTCCTATGACCGACATTAACAGCTACATTGAGTATTTCCGCACCATTGCCAGGGAACATAAGGAAATAAATGATTTCTACATGATGGATATCAATGAACCGCTTGCTGCCCTGCGGTCAAACATCAAATACCCTGCACTAATACTGACCAGTCTTTCCGGTACTTTTGAAGCTTCAAACCTGGATAACATCCTGGACATGATCAACGGTGGATTCCTTATCATTGGGCACCTAGATCAGATTGATGATTTTTCCGGTGAGTTATTGGTGCTTGGTAGAATGAAGCAGATAGGGACTGACATCATTGCCCGGATGCTGCATGACCACATGAAGTGTGAGCTTCTGACCCTGAAAGCCATTCCAGGGTTTAATGTAAATTCGGTGAGCTATGAGATGCTGGGGCCGGTGTTTGATAATGATTTCGGAATGTTGTTTTTCTTTAAAATCGAGGATTCGATGGACCTCAACTTTTATCCATTAACATGGGAAGAGTAATATGTCCCAATTGTCTCTCATTTAAAATTTTCATTTTTTAACTCCAAAAAAAGATTCAGTCTTTCTTTTCCTTGTAATGCAGGATCAAGGAGAAGTATCCATGGAGAGTGGGTTTTCATTACTTATACTCTAAACGGGATAAAATAGGACATCCTTTTTGTCAAAATACTGGGATTTAAGTGTTAATCTTTTATTTATTTCAGATTTATATTTCTGGTTTATTGTGCTAAAGAAATTATTGATGGCCAGGTGGAATTTTGGGGGAGTATCATAATACTTGCCGTATAAGATTTTCTCCCGGGTAAATTTCCATAATCGCTCGATAATATTCAGGTTCGGAGAATAGGATGTAAAAACAATAAGGTGATATTTAATGATCTCGCTACCTGTTCGACTAATTTACAATGTTGGTAACGGGCATTGTCCAAAACAATCTTCAACGGCGATGCACCATAATAAACTCTAAGTTGGTTCAAAAAAGTGATGATCGTATCCGCATTGATATATGTGGTATTATTGAGAGTAAGTACCTCCTTGGTTATTGCATTGACTACTCCTAAAACATTGATTCTGTTCCGTCCCGAAGAAGCCTTAACAAATAATCGTGAAATACTCCAAAGAGCACAAATAAAAGGCTGTAAATAAAATGAGCTGCATCCATAAACAACAATTGACACTCGCCCCTCTTGGCTTCTTCGATAGCAGGCTCCAGGGTCGTTGTTGCCCATTTCCTTTGTTCTTCAAGATCTGCTTTTGCTGGGATATGTCCCATTTTGATGTACCGTAACCCATGTTTTTTCATAAAGGTTCGAACTTGAGAAGGGCTTCGGTTGATTCCTGTCATATCCTCAATTCTGGATTTGGCTTCACGAGCACTCATGGGTGGTTCCTGGGTAAAGGACTGGATGATACTCTCAACATGATGTTCCAGTTCGCTTTGGTTTGTGCCGTAATGCACTTTATATAGTGATCCAAGACCTTCCGTTTGATAAACCTTCACCCAATGATTCACGGAATGACGATGTAAGCCAGACATAAGGCCAATCGTAGAAACAGATGATTCAACCGTTGCTGAGAGAAACACAGCCGTTAATCTTTTTTGCACAATTGGACAGGGATAATGAAATCGTTCATACTTTAGCTCTTGAATTTCAGCCTCGCTGAGATTTAATGGAAGCATATCGTTTGGGTGTTTTGGCTATCCCAAATTGATATGCTTCTCTTTTACTTCAAGTATTCTTGGAAAAAAATTCTAAACATCAGTCTGTTAATTTCGCAAAGAGGTCAATATTATTTTAAATTACAGAAGGAATTAAATGCCTAGTACTTATTTACCCCCTGTTTCGTAAATTCAAGGGTTGTTAACAATTTCAGGGTTGTTTTTCTGTTTTTTTTCTAAATCTAAACGATATCAACCGTTTTCGGTTGATTGATCGTTTGTAAGATAGC
>Ga0247842_10002679_pt1 | contig 25783 bp, 33 predicted proteins | sample LaCruzMarch2015__3_FD_192411 | JGI IMG/M metagenome (GOLD analysis project Ga0247842, IMG submission 192411) | Freshwater microbial communities from meromictic Lake La Cruz, Castile-La Mancha, Spain - LaCruzMarch2015_19m | ecosystem: Environmental > Aquatic > Freshwater > Lake | place: Spain...
TCGGAACCCGCGCTTTGAATTATCCGATCCAAGGATCTGCGGCAGAAGTTATCAAGAAGGCAATGGTAAGATGTGCGAAAGAGATCAAGGACAAAGACCTGAAGACAGTTATGATCCTTCAGGTGCATGATGAGTTAGTGTTTGACGTACCGAAGGACGAGCAGAAGTTAATTCAGATACTACTGCCTAACCTGATGCACAATGTGATTCCTATCAGCGTTGACCTCCCGGTTGACGCGCACATGGTGGCAACTTGGGGCGCAGCGAAGGGAGAAACCAATGCAAAATAAAGATGTAGGTGCAAAGATTCTGCTACTTGACATTGAGACTGCTCCCGCGAAATGTTTCTCGTGGGGTTTGTGGGATCAGAATATCGGAATCAATCAGGTGATCGAGGATGGGTACGTGCTGTGCTGGTGCGCGAAGTGGTTTGGTGAAAAGAAGATCATGCACGATGCACTGCTGGATCATCCTGAGCACTTCAAGAAGAATCCAATGTGTGATAAGAAGATTGCGCTTTCAATCTGGCATCTTCTGGATAAGGCAGATATCGTAGTTACCCATAATGGTAATTCTTTTGACCTGAAATGGTTAAATACGATCTTCATCAAGAATCATCTGCCTCCTGTTGGAACGTACAAGTCAGTTGACACCTGCCTTGAGATCAAAAAGAACTTCCGGTTCCTGTCGAACAAGCTTGACTTCGTTGTGCGGAAGCTTGACTTGGGATACAAGATCAACACCGGGGGCTTTGAGCTTTGGACAGCCTGCATGAAGGGTGAGCCAAAGGCGTGGGCCAAGATGGTGACTTACTGTGAGCATGACGTGCGGATATTAGAGCGTCTATACTCCGCAATCCGTCCTTACATTAAGAGTCATCCGAATCTCTGCCTGTACAATGACAAGGCGGTTGATGGCTGCCCCAATTGTGGTGGCAAGGATCTGGTTCATAAAGGATGGGTGTACACACAAACAGCAAAGTATCAGCGGTCAGCCTGCGTTAATTGTGGACGCAAATTCAAGACCGGGCCGAGGATCAAGACATGATCCGGGACGTTATCTTCGCGCTCATCGTTCTGTGGCTGCTCACGATCTCTGTGACACAGGCTTTCTTCTGTGCCGGGCAGCGTGAGTTTCTGAAGTTCGCAGACTTTGTGATCGACGATAACCTGAAGAATGTGATCCAGTCAGGTGGCAAGACATATCTTGTGGTGGACATGGCTATCATTGAAGGGCTTCGCCCGGATATCCCGGTTAAACTTTGGGGCCCCGTGTTCATTTCAGAAGAAGATCTTCCCCGTATTGCAGACTGGGAGCGCAGTATGCAGATCATGGTGAACGAATACGAGGATATGGAGTTTGATCGTAAGCTCATCATGGCCAAAGTCGATCAGTATTTCAAGAGGAAGCTTGAGGAAACTAAGACTCGAAAATATAAAGAGGAGGTAAAGAAATGAGGTGTGACTACTCGCTTCAGCTTTCCAGAACGTGTCAGTCAATCAATAAGACAGCGACTCTGGGCTTTGCTATCGGGGCAGGTATCATTGCCACGTGCCCGGTGTGCGCGAACATATTAGAAGAGAAATTGAAACACGATGGAGTCCCTTATGATCGGGTACCCATCGACGAGAAAGGACAGGTGAAGAGCAATGCCGTATCTACCGCAAGACCATAAAGATGAAATAGAAAAAGTGACAGATCTCCAGCACGATGCTGAGTACCTCGCGTCAAAGACAGCATCTGACTTTGCAGGGGCGATCAACTATGTGAACTTCGTGATCCTCAAGAAGCGTATCGAGGCTCAGGAGGGGCAGTTCAAGAGGTACTTTACCTTCGCTGCATGGGTGGGGACTCTTGTGTGCTGCATTCTGGAAGCTTATCGCAGGATCATCGGGCCCTACGAGGATGCCGCGATTGAAAAGAATGGGGATGTGGAATAGCATGAACCTTGGCACTGAGTTTTGGGGAGCCAGTCTGTACGACCATATTATTCTATGGGTCGATGCACTCATCCTCATCGTAATCATTATGGAGGGTGACTTTTTTATCAGAAAGAAAAAGGAAGCTGAACGCAGATTCAAGAAGTTCTTGCGGGATGCCAAGAAATATTTCAAGCACCACAATGAGGAGGATGCACAATGAAGACACCAGTGACATACCTTGTAGGAAGCATTCAGGACTGTACTGATCCCAATGCAAGCCGGGATCGTGTGGAGAAGAGATTGACTGAGCTTGGATTCGAGGTTCAGAATCCTTGCAAGCTGGAATGCAACGTGACTCTGGCTGGAACTATTGAGGAGCAGAAGTTGAAACTCCGTAATCTCAAGAGGGCCGGACAGTGGGAGCACTGGGATCAAGTGATCGACGCGATCATTGATTCAGATCTCGTGTGTGTTACCCGGTCAGACTTCATCATCGTCTTCTGGGATAACTCCAAGCGTCACGGAGGAACCATTGATGAGATCATCTTGGCAATCAATATGTCCAAGCCTATCTTGATCGTGCACAATGGCCTCATGGAAATGAATGACTGGATCTTGAGACGGATACGCCGTACCATCCCTATCGGTTCCAAGTTCTTCAAGAATAATAGTCAGCTCCTTGACTATGTGGAAGAGCGTTATGAAAAATTCATCAAGTCCAAGGAGATAAAATAATGGCAAAAGAAGTCAAGGTCGTTAAGACACCTGCAGCAAAGGAAGCTAGAACCGCTGAGCACAAGGCTGTGCGTGCTGCGCGTATTGCACGTCAGCTGGCCAAGAGCGCACTCACTTTCAGTAGGCGCGGTCGTGCCGGACGGAGGGCGAAATGACACCTCCTAACGTGGTAGCCTATCCGGGGTACTATGTGAACATGGATAACATCCTCCCTGTTATCGTGCAACTTCTGGCTGACGCTGAATCGCGGCGCAGCAAGATCGTGCTCGTTGGCGGTGGTGAGAATGCTAAACTGGATGGCGCAGTGATGAGCCTCCTCGCTCTCAAGGAGATCTTGTATAACCTTGAGGTGCACGGTGATCTTATCCCTACACCTGATCCATTAAAGGGGGTAGCCAATGCAGCTGTTAATACGGCTCTGCAAACTCTTCGTGATGCTAAGAAGATTATTCACGGGGATGCTCTTGATACTGAAGCCATCAAGCCCATCATCGAGTGAGCGAGGTGTCTTTCAGTATGACGAGAGGCAGAAGAAATGGGTTAAGAAATATGATAAGCCCCAAGAAGATGGCGTGTATGCCATGCCACTTCAGGAATATCAGGAGAGGAAACATCACTTGAGCAAAGGATCTTGGCACAGACAGGTTGACCCAGACCACGCGAGCAAAGAGGCACTGGCTCGTGATGACTTCGGAAAGGCCGGGTGCAAGAATGGCCATGGCTTCTATCATCCGAAGCGGGATGGCAAGTGCTTGTACTGCGGATTGACTGAAGGGCAAATTAAAAAAATCTGGCACGAGGATGAAAAGGGGAAACAATAACCATGGAGATTAAAGATACCAACCCGAAGGATGCTTGTGGTATAAAGAAGGTTCCGTTCTCCACTGTCTCTATGCCAGTGATGGCTGAGGTAGGGCTTGCCATGCTTGAAGGTGCCTTGAAATACGGGAGACACAACTATCGCGTGGTGGGTGTGCGTGCCAGCGTGTACTTCGATGCGCTGATGCGCCACATGGGAGCTTGGTGGGAGGGTGAAGACATTGACCCTGACTCCGGGCTCAGTCATGTGACCAAGGCCATTGCAACGCTGGTCGTGCTGCGTGATTCAATGATCAGAAATAAGTTGTGTGATGACAGGCCACCCAAATGTTATCCGGGATGGGTCAACGCCCTCAACACCCGCGCTGCGGGCTTGGTTGAGAAGTTTCCTAAACCCCGGCCTGCTCATCTCGCAACAGATGAAGCACTTGATGATCTGGCTCGATTCAGATTAAAGAACCAGACCAGAGATGTGTCAGAAGATATTCCCTGCCACTGGTGCGGTGCTGTGGGTGATGAAGAGCACGGATGTGGTGGACAATGAACAAGCCACTGATGCGCTGCAAGGTTGAGATCTGGGAGAGCTCCTATGACTACCTACGCCATGGGGCTTCATGGTACATGTGGATGATGTGGTGGCTGACTAATCGGAAGTTCTTTAACCAGATGAAGAAGATCTCTGACGCAAAGCTTAGATTTGCCCGTGGAATATACGACAAATTCCACGACAAGATCATACTTTGTGCTGAGGATATTTCTATGAGCAGCGTCCAAGCACTCCAGAAAGCTGGCGCGGGGGACTATCATAAGACCTTCGCGCTGACCACGTACTTCACGCTGGTGCATGAGATGTTGCACAAGTGTGATGTGGCCAAGGATGCAGACGGTGCCGGACACAAGGTTGACTTTGATCGGTTTGAAAAGCTCCCGTCAATGCTGCAGGATATCTTTGATGGGCTGCTTGAGATGGAGTTCTCGAATGACAACTTCGCAAATCGCCCAGAAAACAGGAGGAAGAAATGAAGAAGAAAAAAGTTCTGAAGAGCCATATCAGGAAAGTAATAGAGGCAGGCATAGCAGACGCAAAGGCTGGTAGGATCGTGACTTACAACAAGGCTGCTACCAGCAAAGTGACCGTTGATTTTCCGATCACGTTGGATTTCTTCAACGATACCGGGAAGCCAGTGCACATTAGGACAACATCGTTCACAGGTCGTAATCCTTATGAGCTATCCTACGAGGTCGCGGTGATGTGGGGCAAAGAAGAGAAGAGTGAGCTTGGGATCTCAACGTACAAGCACTATGTGAGTATCTCGTTTTATGCGGAAACCCTGAGGTACGTTTTCAGGATTCTAAAGCAGCTTTTCAAAGTGAGGTCACGATGAGCAAGAAGAAGAACGAGAATATCTTGAACAAGATTTACATCCATCTCAATGATCTGACCAAAGAGGAGTTGACCGCGATCCCTAAGAAGGCTGACACTCTTTATGAGATCACTGAGGATATCATGCAGCACGGGGCATACATCTACAAAGGGGATATCTGTTATTACATCCCCCCGGAATCAATCGTGAAGATTGAATACCAGAAGGGTAAGTGTCCTGACTGTGATGGCAAGGAACCATGTGAGAACTGTGATGAAGAGGAGGATGAAGACGATGCCTGATATCTCAATGTGCCGCGACGAGAAGTGTCCCAGCCGGGAGCAGTGTTATCGTTACAAAGCGTCCAGCTGTGTCTTCCAGTGCTATTCAGACTTTGGGAGATCTCCTGCAGCGGTGCGCTGTTCCAACTTCATCCTGCACAGGGAGCGTGAGAAGGATGAATAAATTCCTTCTACTAATCCTGTGCTTTTTAGTAGTTGGATGTGCCACTACTAAGATGAAGGAGCCACGTGTATTCCTGACTCCACAGCAGCTCGCGGATACGATTGGTGCACGGAACTATGACGGTCTGTGCACGTGGATTCACAAGAACCTGCCCTATAAAGAGGACAGGGTAAAGGCTGATGAGTGGAAGGAGCCAGACGTGACGCTGCGTGATGGCTACGGAGACTGCGAGGATCTCGCTGGAGTGGCTCTGGAGGTAATGATTCTCTGGGGCGTGAAGGATTCCTACTTCATGGGAGTCTCAAAGGTGTCCCGTAATCTAGGACACGTGGTAGCATTCTTCAGAGACAAGCCAGAGGACGAGTGGAGGATCTTCTCGAATGATGACCCTCAACTGTACGCTGGTGGTCGTACGCTTGACTCAGTGATGCACCGGGTTGGTTCCTTAATGCGGTACGGATCTGATCTGGAGTACCAGCTGGCCAAGGACAACTCCGGGAAGAGCAACATACCGAAATCTGAAGAGGCCAGTTATGGACTGGTTTAATCTTGAGGTCTTAAAGACAGTCTTTGGTGTGCTGCTGATCATTACCGGGATCTTCGATGCCGGGAAGTATTCCCTTCAGGCGTGGAAGATTGAGAAGGCCCAGAGCGCGAAGGTGCAGTCAAGGAAATTCGTGATGATGGCCATAGGCAATGACCTTGTGAAGACAGCTTACAGCATCCTGATCTTGGATGCCTATATCTTCATCTCATCTCTCCTCGCGCTGGTGTGCATGATCCATCTATGGGTGGTGGTTTACAAGCACTATCCATACAAGCACCGGGGCCTGCATCATTTCAAGAAGCCGAACATCTTCATCTTCACCCTCAATGCCTGCGTTCCCAACAACATCCGGGAGCGTCTGTAGGTGGGTAACTTTCCCCTAAGCAGGCTTTAACAGGCTGACCTCCCAGTGAACGATCTCACTGGGGGGGTGCCCCCTTACCCCTATCTCGCCAAATGACCCACTGTAGAGCCTGTTTTGGCGAGCTATCTTGTCGCAAATAATGGTATGTTTTTGTGACAGAATGTGTCCCCTGAGGACACATGTTGCAGGCAAAAGAAAACCCCCACCGAGGCCGTTTCCAGCTGATCAGTGGGGGTGTAAATTTACTGCTAAGCTACTGCTTATCCTCGAAGTCAAGGTAGTCGTACTCTTCTGGGTACTCCATTGCAATGTCCCTGAGATCCTCCGGGGTGAGGCCCTCATACTCTCTGAGGCTCTTGTGATGCCCTACCTCGTAGGCGATACGCGCTGTGAGCTCTGAGCAAAGCATGAAGGACTTGTTGCCGAGGAATCCTACGACCTTCTTCCGCAAGGGCGCCGCCAGCCAGAAGAACAAGCCGTTTGTGGCAATGTCCCAGTAGCTGTACGGCGAACCCTTGTATGCCTCGCACCGTACCTTTATGTCGTGTTCCTTATTTTTAAGTGAGTTTGCTGCCATAATGCCAACGTGTCTCCCGGCATACTTTGAGAGGGGCTGGTACTGCGCCTTGAACATATCACCGTCCGTCTCAAAGACTGTATCCTTGTCAACCACTATGGCAGCGTGTGACACTTTGCCAAACGTGGCCCCAGTGATCAGCTTCCCAAGCAGCTGTTTCGGCTTTGGGTACACCAAGATGATATCTCCCGGCTGAACAGTGTCGCGTAGCTTCATTAGAAACTGACCTTCCCGCCGTTCTTCGCGGCCATTGATGCCGCTGCCAGCATGATGTTCTTGGCAAATTCTGCCTTCTCATCGTCACTCATGGCGTTGTAGCCAGCCACGAACATATTAAGAAGAGGGATCTTTGTGGCAATCGCGCTCAGCCCCTCGTTGATCTTTGACGGATCAAGGCCCCCAATGAGTTCCATGATCCTTGCCATGGCTCCGTCTACTGCTTGCTTTCCTGCGAAGTTGAACATTTGTCTTCCTTTCTTTTTCCGAAGATACGGTCATAATTTTCACCGTACCTTTTCGGATCGACGTGCTGCTCTGTGCTGCTGATCTTCTGTCCGTTGATCGTGCTCATTACCCTTTATCCGGGATGAAGTTCTGGAGGAACTGGGTGATCTGACTTGTTCCCGGCATTCCGACAAATAATGCTGCTGCGCTTGATCCAGTCTTGAGGGCTCCCTTTGCGCGGCTACTTGGTGTTTTTCCACGCACTGTCTGAAATCCTCCCTTTAACATCGTCTCCAAAACCCTTGGCACTGGAGGAAGTGCACTCGAATTATTCATGGCGGCGTTAATGAAGTTACCAAGAATAGGGATCTGATTGGGAAGAGCTGACATTACCTGAGCACCAAATGATTTCTTCGGGCTCTCGTTGCCAGTCATCATATCAGACAGGCCCCTTCGCGCATTGTTCTCAGCGATATCGGCTGCAGCAAGAATGATTAAACCGATGGTTCCTCTGATCTTCTTTCCAATCACATCGTGGCTCTGGGAGTGCTTGGTTAGCGTTCCGGGTCTGATCATAACTACCTTGCCCTGAGGGATGCTAAACTTGATCGTCTCATCACCCACCTTGATTTCAGTGAAAGGGAGCTTCTCATCAGTGATCCTGCCACCCTTGTTGCCCTTCTCGATGATGATATCATTCACGTTCGAGGTCTTCCGTACAAGGCCATCTGAACGGATCTCACCATTCTGAGAGAGGATCGAATACTGATTGTACTTCTTGCCAAGAGCGACTGCTTCATCTTCTGACATACCGGGCACGAAGAGTGATGCCTTATTCTTGACTGTGCCGGACGCTGGATCGAACCAGCCACCAGAGGCCCTCTTATATCGGTAGCCCATGCGCTTGAGTGTGCCTTCCAGCTGACCCATGTTCCTCAAGTTCACCGCATCTGATACACCATCTTTCCATGCAGTGAGTGTTGCAAACGGCTGTGTTTTGATCTCCTTATCGAAGAGCTCCTTCTTGGATAGCTTGCTGAAGGCTCCAGAAATATCAGCATTGCGTTTGTCTGCTTTGGCCAAGATCCCATTCTCAATCAGGTTATGCGAGAGATTACTCCAGCGGTGAAGTGCGAACGTCTGAAAGGTGAACCATGTTCTCGCAAACTCACTGCTGTGGATGATAGAAGGCTGCATTGCCACGTTCGGAGATCCTGAGACAACCTCCATGAGCATGTCAAGCTCTTCTGGCTTCGCGTTAATTCCACTCTTCTTCATGGCCTTCTTGAATGCTTCACGTGTGACTTGTGCGACTGTGGCATCAATGCGCTTCATTGGAGCCCAGCCAGCCTGTGCAAACTTGGATGAGGCCGCCCCACTCATTTCAGCAACGGCTTGATCTGATCCCATTGAACGACGATTGGCAATAGCTTTCGAGAAGTTCTTCTTGAACTTGGGGCTGAAGAGATTCTCTTGCATGCTCTTGAAGAATGCTGAGGCTCCCTTGGCTCCCCACATGTTCTGTGCCATGGTCATACCGTCGAACAAGGCCCCATATTGCACGAGGGCAGTGGTTATTTTATACGCGAGCATGGCTTTCGTGATGTTGTTACGGCCCGTCTTGAGATACTTCTCGATAACCGACATGGGTGCTAAAGATCCCCCGTGCTCCACAGTGTTCAGGAGATTCGCAATGTACTCCATCTCTTGCGTGCCAAGCCCACGGGATAGACCCTCTTCTCTTCCATACTCTCTGATGCCTTTAGGGAGTGGGCCATGTTCCGGCACACCCATATAGGCTGTACGCGCCTTGCGTGTTTCTGGGAGGACGTGCTTCATCCAAGCCTGAGCCTGAAGCTGCTCATCAAGGAGTTTGAAGATATCAGTTCGGGGCATGGAATTATTGACGGTACGATCTACAAATCGCTTAGTTCCACCGCCGATGACACCACCGCCTCCAGTAGCCATTCTTTCCGAAAAGATCTGAGTGGCAGATCTCCCTTCCTTTTCATGAAGGAGAGGGAACACGTAGTCTGCAACCTCATTCATATCCTTACCCGTTACGGTCTTGTACGCTGTTTTAAGTGCCCCTTTGTTCTCATTGACGATCTTCTTGGCCCAAGCATAAAAGGCTTTCTCTTGGTGCGTGAGCTTCGGAGTGCCAGTGATTCCGAGCTTAGCCCCAAGAACCGCTGCAGCATTTGCAGCAGCCGGATCATTGCGTCCCTGTTTTATCAGATCATACAGCCGGATCTTCGACTGTACTTCAGGAGAGGCCTCTGTAAGACCATGCACAGAAGAATCCATAACGCGAAGCAGCTGATCTTCATGCTCACGAGCCGCATTTGTAACCCCATATACGACCTTTCTATAGGGCCCAAGTTTAGGATTTGTATATCCAACCCCCCCGAATATAGACTCCAATGCGCTTATCGGAACTTGCGTCTCTCTTAGCGCACGTGTTAAATCTGCAGCACGACCTTCTGGGGAAACATCGACAACACCCTGAAAAACTCTCTTGCCAATCGGAGTGATAGCAGATCTCTGCTTAACTCCGAGTGGGCCAATGGGATCGGTTGGCTTGATGCCCTTGACTGTCTCAAGCACATCACGCTTCGCTTCACCACGAGCCATAAGCTTCACAGCTGCTTCTGCATTGTCTGTCTCGCGGAGAGCCTTGCGCCAGTTGGCCAGATGAACGAGGGCTTCTGGTTCAAGATCCTGAGTGACAAGTTTCTCAATCATGGCCTTGCCTTCCTTCAATGAGGCAGTGCCTTTCTGAAACTCAGCGATCCAATTATTTCTGGCCACTAAATTCTTTGCCAAGTTATCGGCCTTGCTGACGTACTTCGCTCCGGGGATTGCGTTCATCAGAAGTGAAGAGGGCAGAGCCATGGATGCAGTGAGTCCGAGGACTGCAGATACGGGCTCAGGAGCTCCAAGTAAGCGGGGGATATCTCCAAGTTGCTCCTGCCGGGTGGGGTCAGCTTCTGACCGGGAGGTGCCATAGAGCCCATCTCTCATCCCATCCATAAAGGTCTTGGGAGCTTCTTTAACGAAATCCCAATACTTCTTTGCAGAAAACTTCTTGATATCACCACCCTCAGACACATCAAGGGCCTTCTTGGTGAGATCCATCAGAGGGGCTGCAATAGTTGCTTCCTCGCGGGCAGCGACCTTCCCAATCGTGCTGAGTGCATTGATCGGGTTGATCAGTGGGTTCGCAAGATCCCTCTTATTGAAGTTGATCGGATCGGAGGGCGTTGCTGCAAGCCTCTTCTCCTCAGCTCCAGCCTGTGCCTTGAAGAGATCAATCGCTGCAGCACCGGGTGCCACAGCAGCCTTGGTCGCTGTGCTCATCAGAGACTTCAGAGCCTTCTGTCCCTCACTCTCTTGGGGAAGATCAAGCTGATCAAATTCGTTTGTCGCTCGCGGAGCGTCAAACTGATCAAACTCATTTTTCCTCTCAAGAGGGATAGGCTTGGGGTCGATCCCGTCAAACTGGTCAAATTCATTTGCCATTGCATGTATCCTTTCCTACAGATTTTGGTATCAATTCATACATATTGACAACCTATTGTAAACCTTACAACCGATAATTGACAACCTTACAATTATTCGAGGCTGTATGTCTGCTTCAGTTTCGCGATATCCGATTGCGTGATCTTTAACGCCTTCAGCTTGCGGTTCAGATACGTATCATACCTACGCTTCTGCTCTGCACTGATAGCGATCCCTTGCATAAACTTTGCTTGGTAATCGCTGATGAGCTGCGTGGCACGCTGGATACGACCGTCCTGAGCGTACTGCTCGAAGTCAGTGTCAAGGTTTGAAGCAAGTGCTTTCGCCTTGGCAGCAACTGTGGGGGCCTTGGCTGCAAGAACCTCCGGGATCATATCCGGGTTCTCTCCAAGCTTGGCCAGATCATCCTTGATTCCTTTGACGATCCGATCCTTGAACTTGACCTTGTCTCCACCATACCACTCAGAAGGAAGCTTCTCAGCTTCGTTAAGCTGCTTGATCAGATCCTCGCGGGTCTGCGGCTTGGGTCTTCCGATATCAGCAGTCTGGGCCCGCTTGTATTCAAGATCCGCTGTGGCCTGATCCGATCCCTGCTCTTCCTTGTACATCTCACGAGCGAGAGTATTGGCATCACGGCGATCCTCTAAAGCGAGATTCGCTTGGATCTCCTGATCCGTTCTTGCTTGAGCGTTTGCGTCCTGCATCTCTTGAAGCCGGAGATTGAACGCCTTGTTCGCTGCATTCTGGGAGCCCTCAAAGGTCTGGCTCAGAGTCGCGGCTTGTGACCGGGCATCAATATTCTGCATGTTCATTCTCTTCGCAGAGGTGGTGGCTCTCTTGCTACGGAGATCCTCCATCTTCTGACGGAAAAACTCAAGCTGCTTCTCTTGTTCGAGACGCTTGGCATCCTGACCAATGCGAGCACTTTCAATGTTCGCGTTGGTCTGATTCGCTGCGGTTGCTTCGGCTGCACGTGCAGTGAGTGCATTGTTGCTGTTGTAAAACTCAAGTAATGTTTTTACGTTTGCCATGTCATTCTCCTTTAGGCGCGCCTGTAATACTGTTCTCGTTGTTTCATAAGAGCATTCCACTCAGCATCCGTTCCACCATTCTTAGCAAACGCAGCATAGGCGTTAGAAACTTCCCCAGCCATTGATGCTTCGCCAAGACCTCCAAAACTCTTAGCCGCTGGTGTACGACCCTGTGACCCAGAAGGCTGTGAAGAAGCGGGCCTAGCTGATGTTCTGTAGCCAGTTGCAGAAGCATTGGCATACGGATCGTTGGCCTCGTTATAAGCGTCAGCCAAGGCAGATCCGGGAGACGTTCTAGGCTTAGCTGGTTGTGCAACGTGTGCACCGAGAGAATTAAATCCAGTTGGTGTTCCATAGTCAGTGCCTGCACCACCGTATCCCTTAACAGCAGGGCTACGAACGCCGTACCCAGCTGAGGTTCCAACAACCTTGTCCATGCCATAGGTTTCGACAAGCCCCTGACCACGGGATGCTTCAGCACCGCCACCGCCAGCGGATACTGATCCAGCTGGATTGCTAAGTGTGGACTCCTCGTAAGGAAGCCCGTTGTTATATGCAGGCCCAAGAACCTTAGGAGCTGCAAGTGTTGAAATGGCAGGCTTGAACTGGTTAAGTACAGCACTCCCAGTGGCTGATAGAGGAGCCATTGCATTCTTAACAGCGGCCTGAATAGATGCCTGCTGATCCACTGAGCGCGTAGCAGCCTGCTGAGCATTAGCGACAGCCGGAGCTGTGTTGTACCCAGTGGCACCAACCTGATCGGCAGCTGATCTGAACGGGGAATCCACTCGCGTGGCACCCGGATACTGCTCAGCTGTTGACTGTGTGGGGCCGGAATCCGACACCGTGATCTTACCATTTACCCAAGAATAAAACTTTCCATCAGCTCCCTGCCAAGAGGCAGTGTTCTGGCTGTCAGCAAGTCTCTGATCCGCAGTGTCCAAAGGCACTGGTGTCCCCGGTGCTCCGGGAGTCGTAGGAGAAGGCAGCTGCTTGCCAGCATTGGCAGCATCAGCCTGCTTCTGTGCATTAGTTCCATTGACACCCCACTTAGCCCAGTATTCATCAAACTCAGCTTGGCTCTTCGCAGCCGCGAGATCCGCAGCGCGAGCTTGAGCTTCTTCCTGAGCTGCCTGTTCTGCAGCCATTCTTTCACCCCAAGATCCTAGTGGTTCCTGAGCCAGATACTGGCTGACGATGGCACCGCGTCCACCACCAGAACCGCCACCAACTTCTCCAGCCTGAGCACTATCCGTTCCGTAGTTACGGAAAGGGGCCTCAACGGTTTCCCGCATGACATTGGCCACATCCGTGGTAAGCACTCTCTGCTGATCAAAGAGCTGCGTAAGAAGATTGGATGCACTCGTGATTGCATCCATGCTCGTTTTGAGTCCACTGTTTGCACGCTCAATCAGCGCATCCCGGTAAGCACCCGCCATAGCAGATGCCCGCGCTTCCTTTGCCTTCTGCAAAGTGACCTGCAGTGCAGGGCCAGACACACCCTTTGACCTAGCGGCTCCAAGAACCTCTTGAACCTGCTGGTCGTAATTCGTATCAAGGATCTCCCCGGTCTTCGACATGATGTTGTTGAATACCTCATCAGTGATGACCTCAGGATTCTCAAGAATTTTCATCAAATTTTCTTTGGTCTTAACGAGAAGGGGATCGTCTCCCATGCTCGCAAGAAGGCGTTGCATGATATCAATCGCGTCCTGCTTCCCAGCGAGTGCTCTCTGCTCAGTGATCAATGCCGCCTGATAAATTGATTCATTGCTTGCTGCCGAATTTCCAGCCATGATTTTAATTCTCCTTTTAGATTTTAATTTTCTTCTTGGTTTTATGTCTTTAGGAATGAAGCATCTTAAAAATAACGACTGAGTTCACGGTGCCATAGGGTGCCGCGTACTCTGTCGAAGTTACCGTTCCTGACCATCCTGCGGCTGACGCTCCAACCGTAGTACGAATTGCATCAATCGTTGTTACTGAATATCCAACAACTAAGACCTTGATAAGACTCCGAATCTGTGAGCCAATGACCTCTTCACCCATCAATGACACCGTAGCAGTAATGCCTGCCCCAGTCAGTGATGCTGTGATCTCAGTCAATAGGACATTGCTCTTCGCAACAATCACGGGGATCGTGATCGTGCTTGCGGCAGTGGCAACACCGGAATCACCAGCAGTCGTCGTGGCAGTGAAATAAATCGTCATTGCGGCTCCGGCTCCAAAGTAGCCTGCATGAATTGTCTTTGACCAATTATTACCACCCACGTTTGGTAATGAGATGGTGATGCCATTGATCGTGGCGAATGCAGCATCGGCGGTCGCAGTACAGCTGATAGTGATCTGTGTGGTATATAAAGAAGGAGCGTAGTTATCCGATGCTTGAGCAGTAATCGGAATGCCAACTGGCAACTTGGTAATATCCCATGTGGCTCCATTGTACTCACATACGCCTGTGATCGTCTGTTCCTCACCAGCTGTAATTGTTACCGTCTTCGTCGTTGTAGGATTGACTTTGAAATTATGAAAAGTGTTTGACCCGGAAATCGTAATCAACCCTACACCACCTTGACATTCCACATCGTACATAGTATGAGATGCAAAGTGAAGACCTTGGGCTGCTGCTGTAAAAACGATAGACGAAGTGCCAGCAGCAAACGTGAGATTCGTTCCTGTAATGACAAAACCCGAAGCCGCAGCAATGGTAATAACAGCACTTCCAAGATCAAGTCCTCGGGCAACGGCACCACTACCTGTAACATAGCCAACGGCAACGGTAATCGCACCAAGCGTAAGCGAACCAGAGGTCACAATAATGGTCGAGGACAAACTTGACATATTGATATTTCCCGTGACCGTAACGGCAGCTCCTACTGCATTGACCGTAAACGTACTTGACGCTTTGGTTGCTGTATATGCATTCATTGACCACTCACCTGCGGCACCAAGAAAAGTAATATCGCCTGTCCACGTCTTGCCTGCCCAGTCAATAGTTCTTCCAGCTGCTGTGGAACGAAATCCCATCAACCCGGTACCAGAGATCGTCATACCAGCGGTCAACTTTAAACTTCCATAGATATTGATGGCCTGAGCAGCACCCGCAAATGTTCCAACAAATGCTCCACCAGTGCCGTCAGCAAAATTAAGAGAGAGACAATTTAAGGCCGCGCCTGCCGTAATGACAGAGGCACCAGAAAAGTTATCAATGAACACGTCATCTGATGACGTGGGCACAGCTTGACCCCCGACACCACCTGACGTTAACGCCCATTTGGTTCCCACTGTTGCATTCCATGTCTCCGTACCACCAACCCAATATCTGTTTGCCATCTTATCCTCCTATTTGAAGTGCTGTTAGACTCAAGTGCTCGACCACAAAATCAGTGGTGTCAGTATGATTTGACACCGCTAAACTCACAAGGTCATTTACAGCCAAAGTAAAAATTCCAGTGCCTGAAACGGTTTCAGGTCGATTACTACCGCCCGGTGATACCTCTGCGTGGGATGAGCCATTCGGCTGTGCTGTTCCATTGATCATAACAGCTCCCTCGCATTCTTTGTTTGCCACGGCTGATGTAAGTGCTGACAGACTCCAGTTGATCAGATAGGTACCTGCCACAAGGCATTTCAATTCTTTTGCATTCTGAAAAGTCATTCGATTCGTCAACCCGCCAGTGATCCCTGATCCCACTTCAACAAAGGTATCAGCCACGGCAATCACAACGGCAATACCAGCATTGTCAGCGTACATTGATCCATAGCACATACCTGCGCCAGAACCCTTCCAGTACGTATCACCGTCTGGTTCAACGACAAGACATGTTGCAGGATCACCAATCTTCGTATCGCCTACGGGAGCGATCTCAAGATCATTACCATTTGGATTGATGCTTTGGATAATGCCAAGGACACCATTCTGAAGATAGATGCACCCAGTGCCTACCAGTGCGCCATCTGTAAATTGTTGGGGCTCAAGCTGCGTAAGAAATACTGGATCTCCGGCCAGAGACGTTTGATAACCTGCGTCATTGGTGAACTGAGAGATCAACCCGGATGCCCCGGTGATCACGCCGTTCTGCACAACGAAAACGCCGTCCGTTAATATCTCTCCTTCGATGGTTCCCGTGGCTGTCACGTCACCTGTAAAAACACTGTTACCGATCACGTGCAGACCCCCGGTCAATTCAATGAGAGGAGAAATCAATGACATTTTTACGTCTGATCCGAGAGTCAGATTGCCATCAACGCTCATGTCAATGAAGATCAGGTTGTCATACCCATACAGTTTCTGGATGGACGAGATGTAATGATCGGACATATCAATGTTCCCGGTGTAGATACCACCAGTCTCGGGGACATATCCAGCAAGTAAGACTGAATCAGGGATGGTGCCCGGCCCAATCTTTGCAGCGGGGAACTTCTGATCCTTGAAGAAGTTGATTATCCCAAGCATGTCACCACCAAGAAGCTGAAGAGAATCAGTTACCTTAACCCCAGATCCGATGGTTCCAGCTTGGATATTCTCAGCGATCACGCTCGTCGCGTTCATTGACTGCCAGTTGGAGTTAGGATCAACGGGCCTGATGTACCAGTTGTTCTTCTTGTAGCTCGTGGTATCATCCCCGGTGTAAAAGTGCATGTCACCGAAGGTAGCGTTCCGTCCGGGGAACTGATCTCCGTAGGAAATCAGAGGCATGGCCTTGGCAAGCTTTGAGAGCTCATTGCCGATGATCGGGTCGATGCTTGGCTTCCGGGAGAAGTTTGTGTTCCCACGAGGTCTGAACATTATTTGATACCCCTTCCTCTAAGACGAAGCCCAAGGCTGACGATCTGGACGTTCTGGCCATGAACGAATCCGCTGATCTGCCACTGGGCCTGCGAGACTCTCTCCCGGACAAGCATAACCTGCTCTTCTCCTTCGGATAAGTCCCTTAACTGGTTCGCGATCTGGGTTGCCCCAAGGTTCTTCAGGATCTGAATACGCATCTTTTGGGAGGCACTAAGGATGTAATTGTTGAGTACGGCATCCATAAGGAGCTTCTTATCCGTGGGACGCATGAGCTCGAACTGCTTGGATTTCCAGTTGATCTCATACCCTCCGACATAATACCGATAGTCTGAGGTGCTGGGGGACTCCGTGAATGCCCCAGTGATCGTGATGGACGTTCCAGTGTTCGACGCGATCTTGTAAACCCATGTCTCCCCGGTGCTCACTTTATACACCAGAAGGGGTATATTTCTAAGCCCACTCCCGGTCGTGTAGAAAGCTGCCCCGGTGTCATTGAGCACAGATCCGGCAACTGAGGTTGCTGTACCCGATAGGGTACCCGCAGAGACACCATCGTACCAGCCAGTGTTCAGCTCATAGGTGAATCCATCATAGTCCCCAATGGTGATGGTGCCAACCCCGGTGGAGGAATAAACGATAGTGCTCGAAGACGCTTCGATACCAGTGAAGTAATACCACGCCCAAGTATCAGGATTATCTCCGCGAGACTTGTCAAGGACGAGGCACACATCGTTTACACTACTGGCTGCAGAAGAGCAGAAAAGGTAGTACAATTTATTCTTGGTATCATAGACGGAATGCGCGAAGGCAAAGCGTCCGACATTGAGGCTCAGCGAATGTCCAGCGGTAAAGATATCTTCGATCTTCTGAGAGATGATGCTGACCACGGAGCCATTGCAATACGCAACTCCCTGTTCCCCAGCAAGCCAGATTGCATTCCCGGCCTCATCTTGACAGATTGTGTCATGGGAAATACATCCGACCGTTGAGCTGACCTTTGCCACAGAGAAAGGAGGGTAGTCCCCTTCAAAAATATGGGTGGACTGGTACTTCGTGACCACCACAAGATTCCCAATGAGGCCAAGCCCACTGATGATATCATTGTCTCCACCGTCCACAATGTCCTGTGCAAATTCAATAGGAAACCCGTGTGGGCGAGGAGTGTCATTATCATCGACGTAGGAAGTGAACACCGTGTTCGAGCTTCCGTCCGTGATGTAATACGCCTTGCCACCACCAGTGACTCCAACATATGCACCTGTTGTCAGGTTATAGATCGGACGTGCAACGCAGGTACACGCGCCAGCATTTACACTGATGATGACGTAATTTGTGGTGTCTCCGATGATCTGGAGATAACGGCCAATAAAGCTGTCATCCAGCTGGGCCGTGGTGAACGTGAAAGTGGCACTTGCATTCGTTGCCGTGACCGTCCCGCGAGTGTACTTGCCAGAGCCAGCCATTAGGAAACGGCTCTTGCTCTGAACCATGTACGGCGCAGCAGGAGGAGGAGCGAATTTACCAGCCCCAGCAGCCAAGCTGGGATGCCGGACTGCAGCAAGCAGAGAGGCATCAGACTTCGTGAGTGATAGAGTTGTCGTGGTGTTGTCATTGATAGTGGAGTCCAGATAAGGAACCGTTCCACCAGCAGCCGATCTGTAGATCCTGCGTCCGTCAACTTGAGCATCAACCGACACAGGAATTGACGTAAGGCTGAGTGTCTGCCCTACGCAATCTGCGACACCAGAGATCGGAGAGAGATCACTCTCCTTGTCGTACTTCGAGTTGTAATAGGACACCCACACATAATAGCGGCCAGTGAGGTTTCCGGGGACTGCCGCTGTGGATCTTTTGAAGTCATCCACCCACAGGGTGCAATCTCCAATGTTTCTGTTGTTCAGCTTGATCCCGTGAGAAATTACTGCCGTAAGATTGGCGGGAGTGGCAAAGGTCAAAGCAATGTTGTGGTACATATCAGCAGCGAGAAGGTCTGGGAAATAGATTGATTCCAGAGGGCTCGCGCAGTCAGCGGTGTTGTCAAGAAGGTACTGAAATGTCTGCGTCCCGGTTTCCTTGCTGCAGCGAACGGAAGCCAACATGGACACATCAGTGTGCATATCAACAGACGTAATGTTCCTATACGCAAGAAGTGTCCCGGAGGGGATGTTCGCGGGGATCTCAAGGCGCACTGCACCAAAACCCTGTGACACATAATCAGGATCGGTTTCGAGGACTGCCCGGCAACGGATGGCTTGGATATCATCAAAGTACAAAGCATTCTGCCCGCTATCCCGGTTCACACTTATACCGATGGATGCTATCGAAGTAAGTAGTGCAGGAGCTGCAAACTGATATGTAATCTCAGTCCAGTTATCAGGCTGAAGAATAGGCATATCGACTTTCTCCATAAGAGCGAGCCCACCAGCGGAGTCATACAATCCAAGAGAAACGTCTGCAACCTGAGGAAGTGCACGAAGTGATTTAACCCAGAACTTTACTCCGTAGTAGCCGGACAAGTCCACTGGGGTAATATCCTTGTATGCAACAAGCCCATAAATACCGAGAGGAGTCGTTGTTGGGGCAGTGAATGATCCGTATGCAACGGGAGGCACAATAAAATTGGAAGTACTCATTGCACTGCCAACATCAAGACGAATTTCATCGAACGAAGCCAGCACAGATTTACTACCCCCAAGAGTTCCACTATAGCGTCCTATATTAAATCCAGTGATTCCACCTGTGATATTAGTTGTGTTGTTAAAAGTAGCACCTTGACGTACTCCATCGATGAAAAAGTAAACAACTCCAGAGGCCCGGACGAGACGAAAATGATACCACACACCAACAGTGGTTGTAAACGATCTATCAAAACTCTGCCCGGCGACGAACTCGATCGTAAAAGTTGTGTTGCCGGTTTGATTAATAGAAATCCATCCAGTACTATCCCGGTTAAGACTAAAAATAAACGGACTATCACCAGCCACATTCAATGTATCTAAGCGATATCGCCAGTCCAGCGTAAAATCTCCAGTTCCAATATTGAAACCTGACATCGTTGGAATATTAACTCGATCATTTGACCGATCAAGTAATTGTAACGCAGCTGTCCCAAACACAGGGCTAGTCGTAGTAAGTGCTGCGGTTCCAAAGAAAGCTGGAACCTGATGACACTGTGAGTCATCAGCCATTGATACGGCACCATTGGTTCCGTCACAATGAAGCATCACGGCTGTTTTATTTGAGACAGGCTCACTCGCATATCCAAGAAGAATAGTGGAGGAGAGAACCCCTGCTTTTGCGTCAGCACTTGGAATTGAGACTGCATTCGTTATACCACTGTTAATAGTAAATATAGACTCGCAATCGAAAAGAACTACGCCGGATGGTGTCCAAGAGCTCTCGCAATCATCTACAACGGTGGCACCCACTGAAGAAGGAGACACGGATGTTTGAGCTGAAGGCGAAGTGATCCCCCAGTTCATAAGGGATGTTCCATCATACGACTTGGGCTGATGCAGGCCATCGGTCATATAAAGCAGATTATCCATCTGCCCGAACCGCTGGCGCATTCCCATATCCACCGTTTTTAAAGTTGACATTTAGTGAGTCTCCTGTATCGTTCCGTCCGGGGCTACCGGGTCAGCAGTGGTGGTCTTGACGCTAAACACAAGATGCTTCACGTCACTGCGGTCTGTATACGAAATGAGTGAAGTGATTTCATTCGTATATCGGGTGCTGTTAAGACGTACCTTCCCTTGACGCGCCTCAAGGATGCCATCGACGTTCAGGCAGTTCTTGAGGTAGGGGCTATCAGATTCCGGGAAGTCCTCTTTTGTGGCATCGGTGGACGCATTCAGCCCAGCGAATTTAACAACTTCTTTTGTCTCGAAATTATTGCGTCCGTCTCCCATGGTTATCTCCTGTTCCTAGATCTTCCGTAATCATCAGATCCCGGATAATTGGACAGTCTCTGTCCTCTGACTCTGCCACCCTTACCAAGATATTGTAGCATGGGGGAGTAGTCAGACACAACCTTTTTCTTGAGCTCATCTTTCTTGATCTCATATTGCGTGACGAGTACCTGCTTTGAAGACGCAGACTCCTCAGAGAAACGAGCAAGATGAATATCAAGGCCAGCTTCAATCACAACGCTGGGGGCCGCGAGCACCTGCGTGACACCAGTGCGCTCTTCCTCAGTCTGTACGTAATCGAATATAATCTGACGTGATTCGTTCGGATGAGGAAAAAGCTCGATGAAAAAGCTACCTTCCGGCAGAACCTCAACAGTGACAGCCGGAGTGATGTTCGTTGCAATAGCCCGGTCAAGCGTGGCAGACGCGCCACCAGTGACGATGTTCCTGAGGTAATAGATCTCCTCAGTCCCAACAAAGCGCACGGGCATATTGGCCATGGAGTCCGTAAGCGTCCCGGCAGTCATGGTGAGCACATTCCCTGATACCGTACCCGCACCTGTGAAGCCTGCCTGACGCGCAGTGTACTTGATCTGGAAATAGCAAGGGTAGTCTTCGATGTTGTCTTTTCCCACAGCCGCAAAGTCCTGTTCCATGATGTAGTACGGATCTGTGATCGACTGCAAATAAACCATGCGCCTGTTCAGCACCTTCTTGAAGTAAGGAGGAACTGGAAAGCGATTGTATCTGATCGTGAAGGATGCCGTTGTGGTATCCGCATCCATGAACGCAGGCCAAACATTGAACTTGGTGGTGCTCACCATTGACTGAATGATGTATACCTTGTCTGCGATCTGGAGCTCACACCCGACAGCATAAATATCTGACGGAACGCTCAGGGTAACTTCTTGTTCCCCAAGGTTTGCCGTAACAGATCCTGAAGTTGCCGGACGTGTCTTGTACATTCCAAGTTGCTTATTGTAATCCATATCCCCACGCGCTTCCCAGTCCTGAATGACGTTGTGGAGATATTTCTTGAAGAGACTCAGATGCTTCGTTTCAAGCGCGGAATAGCCGCTTACACCAAAACTCTGAGCCATGTAATCAAGGTAGTACCCGACTGTTTTCATTTTAGATCACCTTTGCCAGAATCAATTTTGCAGAAACAAACACGATGCCTCCCGCGCTCACGATACCCGTGACAAGCAGCGGAAGAAGCACATAACATAGATACAATTCATGGTGATGGAGATGGTTCGTAAGCAGCGTCTCAATGACCGCCATCCTCTCCTTTACCGTTGCGTCTTTTGAGGACTTTACGATTTTCGACATGGCTTAGTCCCACGCCAAATAATCAAGGGTTGTGTCATCGGCACCACCGCAAATGGCGGCAACGCTGTAAATCACACGGCCATAGGACGCTGTGAGCTGCCGGGTTGCCCCGGAAACAAGAGGGAAGTCAGAAACTGTTGCTCCGTCTTGATTCAGACGAAGATACAATGTCTTTGCTCCGCTGTTTGTCAGGATCACATTAACGCGGCCCAGTTTTGTAGTGGCTGAGGCATCGTGAACGATGTTCGCCACTCCGTGAACTGATGGTCTATTCATCTTTGCTTTCCTCCTCTAAGAGATGCTCCACTTCAGAATCGGTGGCCACAACTTCTTCAGGTTCGACTTTCGCTGCCACAGCTTTCGCTTTCTGGCGCATTGCATACGCAGCCAGTTCTTTCTTGGTACAAACTTGAAGCTGGGGGCACTGTAGAAGCTGCGATACCAGAGTTGGATCGTCCGTGAAGTCGATCTCCACCGGGACATTATAGGGAAGCACAACTCGTTTATTTCTCCAGCTGAAGGTCGTAAAGTCATCAAACTTGTTGATGACGAAGATCGTGTCTCTGTCCTTAGATTCCATTTGGTTCTCCTTTAAATTTTTATTTTTAAATGAGTGGGCGGGTGGTTTCAGCACCCGCCCTACTCAGACCTTCTCACTCAGAGTGGATTAGACTCCGAGGTAAGGATTCTTGCAATAGTGACAAAGAACAACGTGGTTCTTCGACTTCGTTGCGAGATCCTCGATCACTTTGCATCCGTAGACCGCTTCAACACCAACACCGTATTGGAAGCCATAGTCCCGAACGTCAGTGATCGGCTTGGGCTGCATACCCCAAACACGGGCAGCAATTTCAGAACCAAAGCCAATCGCTTCAGCATAGTGATTTTCGTTCGTGATGATAGTACCCGCGTCAAGTTCGGCGTGAGTATGCGCCACGAGGTGATACTGTTTGGCAATCTCAGCTTCCGCATCAATCCGGGAAGTGATTGCACCAGCATCCATCGTAACCGCAACTTCAGTGCCGTCAGTCTTGACCGCAATGTACTTGGTGTCACCGTTGTTGAAATACTGCTGGTACGGCACACGACCAGTCGCAGCCGCAAACAGGATTTCAGCATTGGCCAAGCTCTTCGCGCTCAGCTGCATCTCAGGACGAAGGAACGACCCCTGCCCGGCTTTGCCTTGGAAGGAATATACAACACAGCTATTCCAAGATCCAAAGGCCCCGTTGAAGAGTCTGTTCGTGTCGCCGCGAAGACCAGCTTCACGTTGCGCTTGCTGCCACACCGGGTCAGACTTGAGGTAATACTCAGCCGCAATGTCATCGACCACGATGCCGTAATACGAGATCAATTGCTTACCGTCCATCACAGTTTCGATGGGGGTGGAAAGCTTACGGTTCAACGCCGTTTTGATCTTGTTGATCTCAGCCGTCCCGAACGTATCCACGTTCGTGAGGGTAGCGACCGATACCACCGCGTTCGGATACAACACCGTGTTCGTAGCAGAATCGGAAGCTGCCAGATGCCGCTGATCCGCTTTGCCAACCAACTGGGCAAAAAGATCATCATCTTTCCGTTTCGCAAGCCACGAAGACAACGTAGCATTCGCAACGCTTAAATCACTCAGGAAAGACCGCTTCGTGGCGCGTTTGTTAAAACCAACCGCGTGACGAATCCAGTCCACCTTCAGAGAGAATTGACTGAAAGTGAGTTTCTCTTCTTTTCCTTTTAATTCCGTTTCGCCGCTAACGCCAGTCCCTTCGAGATTCGAGTGGATGGTGACTTTTACTTCGTCGCCAGCCTTAGACTCAAAATCGTTCCGGGTGACAATCGCGCTGTTAGAACCTTCGGCACCTTCAAACTTGTCCCAAAAGCTTTTGCGCTCAGCGTCCCGACGAACCTTCGTATCCCAATGCTCAGGGATCAAAAGCGCGAGGGCTGCTGTGTCGTTGACGTTCAACGGGGTGTCAGCCATATACAATTTAAACATATTCGTGTTTCTCCTTTTCTTTTTTCGGGGATTTATTTTTGCACTTTTGTATCAATCTCACTGCCCCAATGTGCCACCTGTTGAGCTGGTGACAACTTCATAAATTCTTCTTCACTTAGGCTCTTGTGCTTGGGTGCCCCTTTTTGATTGATAGTGCCATGGTTGCCAGATACTGACACCTTACCGAGAACTCGCTTTTTATTAGCCGACTCCTGTTCAGCCAAGCGTTTTGTCTCGATTTGAACGTCTTTAATCATTTGAGGAGATAGCTCAACGTACGCTCTCGCGGCGGCATTATAGAACGCCTCTTTATCACCACGCGCAGTGAACTCTTTATAATACTTCGCGGTCTTCTGACCGAACTTATACTTGACCTTCGAGGTTTCTTTCAGCTTAACCAGCTCATCCGGCTTGAGGTTGATGATATCTTTCAGCACCGGGAACTTCGTGAGCGCGGCTTCTTCTGATTTCTCCAGAAAGTCAGCATCTTGTGCTTGCTTCGCGGAGAACTCGCTGGCTTTCCGTGTTTCTTCTAACGACTGCTTCACCTGCTGATCCGCGATCCAGCGCATCGTTTCCACTGGGTTCTCACGGAGTGCCTTCTGCAGAACTTCCGGCTTGATCGTGGCCAGAGTCAGTTCCGTAGGCTCCTTCTTTTCGGGAGCAGCGGGGGCCACTGCTTTCTTTTCAAGATCCTCGATACGCTTTTTAAGTTCAGCGTTTTCACTTCGAGCAGCGCGAAAAGCGTGTTGAGTATCCTTGAGACGCTTCTCAGTAACGGGCTCATCGGTCGCTTCTTCGCTTTCCTCTGATTCATCCGTCCCCTCGTTTTCCGCATCTTCTTTCTCCAGCTCAGCAGCGGGATCTTCTGTTTCTTCCTCCGCTGGCTCTTCTTCCTTCTTGCCTTCGACTTTCGCAAAATTGCGATCAACGGCCTTAGCGAAAAACGCCTCCTGCTCAGATTCGCTAAGAGCACCAAACTCATCATCCGTCAAAGATTCTTTAGGGGCAGCTGCCGGAGTCTCCTCAGCGGGAGTCTCATCTGCAGGTGTCTCTATTGGATCTTCTGACGGTTCATCGAAATAAAACTTAAACATTGTGTTCTCCCTTTGGACGAGTGCGCGAAGTGGTTTCGCCAAGAGCATATTTCGCTGAAGAGGCGATAACATTCAACACACCACAAAGTACACCGGGCAAGTAGAGCCGGGCGCGGGAGAGGGCCATTAAACTGGAGCCTCTTCGCTACCCGACTGAAGCACTTGTCCGATCATTCCTGCATCCTGCTCGCGGGCCTGCATTTCCAGATCCTGAGCTGCCTGCAGTTTCTGCTTCTCAAGTGCTGCCTTGTTGTTGCCTTCGGCAATCCGCGCCTGAGTTTGCTGCTGACCCGCAGCTGCCTGCTGCTGGGCTTGAATTTTCTGCTGCTGAACCTGCGCTTGGATCTGCGCCAGCTGGACTGCATACTGTCCCTTGGCGATCTCCTTCTGCATGTCCTGCATCTGCACTTGTTCATTGATTCGAGCTGCGACCTCAACGATTTCATCTTCCGTAGGAACCAGAAGATCTGCATCAATCGTTTTGTATGCCGTGGTAAGATTCCTGATAGCCGCGACATAAATGCGAGGGATCTGCATCAGAATAGGATCTGAACGCACAAGATTGTAAAGCTCTTGTCCCTGCATCTTGAAGTCCTGCTCTTCGATCACTGAACGATCAACGATGATCAGTTCCGGGTCATCAATGAGCTCATCAATGTCGATGGGGATCTTATTGATCAGATCCACTTCCTGCTCATCCATGACTTCGAGAAACTCATCTTCCGGCCTGAACTGCTTCACCATCTGCAACACCTGCTGCGCCATACGGATCGTACCGAAGGTAAACTCCTTTGCGATTTCATCTAAGGTGATATTACCCTCTTGGATTACTGCAAGCTGTCCAGAAGCCGTTGGTTGAGATGGGCCG
>Ga0247842_10002684_pt1 | contig 25759 bp, 21 predicted proteins | sample LaCruzMarch2015__3_FD_192411 | JGI IMG/M metagenome (GOLD analysis project Ga0247842, IMG submission 192411) | Freshwater microbial communities from meromictic Lake La Cruz, Castile-La Mancha, Spain - LaCruzMarch2015_19m | ecosystem: Environmental > Aquatic > Freshwater > Lake | place: Spain...
GAAATCTTTTGAGGAACCATACACCGGACCGAGCCATCCGGCTCGGTCCATACAATCTGAAAAATAGGAGTCCCAAATAATCAGAAAAAATCAGTCAATTTAATGTGAGAAACAACAGGAGATTTGGGAATGGCTTAAGACGGCTCCCTCTCCCTCAGTGATGGGGTTGAGGTGGCGGCGTTCCAATGGCCAACAACCAAATTGTGCCACGGGCTTCTATTAGGCGGCAGTTTTGAGATAGCGTCCAAGACCCGCGCCGTACCGCACGTCCTGCCACGATGCTTCCGTGTGTGGGATTGTTGAAACAATCTCTGAAACCCGAGGCTGCTATCTGACGTCCCTGACGGGACTTGCCTCGAGGGAGAGGAACTGATGCCTGAATCTAAATCCAGTCACAAGCCTGAAGAAATTCTGCAAAAAATAGAAGAACTCGGCAGGGAAGAACCGTGGTTCCACTGTATAGACCTGGGTAACGGGATAAGAACCATGCAGGAGCCCTGGCCCCACCTTCAGAATTTGTGGGACCGGATTTCAGAACTGATCCCGAGCGACCTTTCGGACAAATCCGTCCTGGACATCGGCTGTAATGCCGGATTCTTCAGTGTTCAAGCCAAAAAGAGAAACGCGGACTATGTGCTGGGGATCGACCTGTGTGACGGATTCCTCAAACAGGCCGAATTTGTAAAGAACGTCCTCGAGTTGGACATTGAATACAGGAAAATGAGCGTATACGAGGTCCCGCAGCTCAATAGAAAATTCGATATAGTCCTGTGTCTCGGCGTGATCTATCACTGCGCCGATCCGTTCCTGGCCGCACGATGCGTCGAGTCCGTCACAGGACAGGTCTCTTTCGTGGAATCCGCTATTGTGAAATACGGACCCGTGACCGACAAGCCCCTGTGGGAATTCATATTTCCCGGATACGATCACCAGTCGGATCCCGCGGAGAAGACCGAACGATGCTATAATTGGTGGTTTCCGAACTTGGAAGGACTCAGGAATATGTTCCAGGCAGCGGGGTTCCGGAAAGTGGAGGCCGTGTACGAAATAGGCGACCGCGGGGCCATAATATGCTACAAATGACAACTTGGTAAGGTCGAGGGGAACTTCTTTGTGTAAAGAAGCTTCCGAGCCCCCTTCATGAAGCTCTATATATCGCCGGGTTTCTGACTTCCCTGCGCCGGGAAGTCAGAAACCCGGTGGAATAATAGAAGTTTTTGGAGAGGAGTCCGAGGCCCTGCGCGGGCAGCGAAGATTTGCTTCGATGAACTCCGATGTTTTTGCGGTTCGCTTACTAGCAAAGCAATCCTGGCCGTGCGCCGAGCACTTTTCAAAAAGATCCTCCCCCGATTATTTCGGCTGTGAAGCGGCCGAAGGGGCGCCAACTTGAAGAGATTTCTCAGAATAGTCTTGTTTCCATTCAAATGGCTGATCATTGTCGCTGTGTGTATCGAAGCCCTGAGTTTCCTGATCATCACGGCTAGTGTTGCGTTCCTCAATTAACAATGCTATAAGTCTGGTCATGGGGGTGCTCAATGGCCAGAAAGTCAGTGAGAGTTGAGTTGACTGCGGAGCAAGAGGCGACATTGAAGATGTGGGCCGGTTCTCATCGTACTCAACAGCGGTACATGCGGCGTGCCCAGGTGATCCTGTTGTCTGCACAAGGTCTGACTTTGGAGGAGATCAGCGCACGCAGCGGATTGAACCGGACGAATTGTCTCAAATGGCGAAAGCGCTTCGCAGCCGAAGGAGTGGACGGTCTTAAGGACAAACCCCGCAAGGGGCGTCCTCCGAGCATTACTCCTTGGCGGCGTGCCCAGGTGGTGCGGTTGGCGTGTGAGAAGCCGTTTACCGGAGCGAACGCATGGAGTAGGCGCGAGCTTGCTCGCGTGACAGGTATGGGGAGCACCACGGTTCACCGGATTCTGGAAGGCGCGTCTCTCAAGCCTCACAAGATTCATCACTGGTGCGGTAAGAGCCCTGATCCCGAATTTGAGCCCAAGCAGACGACAATTCTCGGTCTGTACTTGAATCCTCCGGAGAATGCTTTGGTCTTGAGTGTGGACGAGAAATCACAAATCCAAGCCCTCGATAGGACTCAGCCGGAACTTCCTCTCAGACCAGGGAATCCTAAACGGCAAACAGCAACCTACACGCGCCACGGAACGACGTGTCTCCTGGCTGCGCTGGCCGTGCATGAGGGTACGGTGGAGGCCCGCTGCGTGGACAGCAATAACCGTCATGTTTTTCTGGGGTTCCTCAAGAGCTTGTATCGAGCCCATCCCCACAAGCGCCTTCACGTGATTGTCGATAATCTGCCCCTCCACAAGCACCCGGATGTGATGGAATGGGTCGATCGAAGAAGAAGGCTGACGCTCCACTTTACTCCTACTTACGCCTCGTGGCTCAATCAAATCGAAATCTGGTTTCACATCTTTTCCCAAGATGTGGTCAAAGGAGGGGTCTGGCGGTCAAAGCAGGAACTGGTTGATCAGATCATGTTTTACATCAAACGATACAACCGTGACAGAGCCCGCCCATTTACCTGGACATATACGGGCAAGGTACTGGCCGCATAATAACTCTTACTTGAGGAACGCAACACTAGAATATCAGAAGTACCAATTCAGATTCAGGAAAGTCATCAGCAAACACGAAATAAACGAGAAGCTAAATTCGATAGATAGACGATTGGGGAAAACGCTCTTTGTTAAGGATTCAAAAATCAAACCTGACGGGGGGATTATCGAAGTACAAGACAGAGAGCAACGATGGAGAATTGTATTGGTTAGCGAAGCAAAGTATCAAGGTAAAGATGTAGAGAATATCAAAGCAGGAGTGCTTGTAGGGAAAAACAAGAATCAGGATCTAATGGTCGCTGGGAATGCCATTGAAAGAATGTACAAGAACATTAGCGAGATCAGGAATTTTATGCTCGATGAACATCATTTTCCGTATGCAGTGTTCTTGCAGGGGTCGAACTTTTCAACCGAGACAGTTCAGGTATTTAAACCAGACGGCACCTTCGTTAAAATTAGGTGCGACTCAGGAGCGATGAATAGGATTGATAGAGTGACGGCAGCGAATTATTGTATGCCAATTAATCAAAACTATTGCAAGAATATCTTTATCGCTCATAAAAACTCGTCGATAATGCTTCAAGCCGCTTCTATATACGCTCGATGCAAACCCTGGGAAGGGAAAGAAATGACACAGATAATGATGGACATTGCTAAGACATCCATCGGTATCTTGAACCAACTCGGATAGTGCAATGAGCAAGAAAAAAGGCAAAAAAGAGCGTCTTAAACCGATTTCCTTCTATGGTCACGCACCCGAGGACGTGATCAGAGCGTTCATGAAGGTTGATCCCAAAAAGGTTAAAGAGCGGGAAGAGGAAGAAAAGCGGCTGGACGCTTTGGAAGAAGAGCAAAGCAAGGATTAATGCTTGAAAATCGACCAGCAAGCTTCTATAAAAAGAAAGTAGGGTCTCTCAACCGGATACTTCCGAAAAAAATCGTCCTCGCGTGAAAGATTTGAAGGGCTCATTACGTAGAACATGAATAGAGCGAAAAGAGAAGCGATTTTTGAAACGGACAAGAGAAGAAACCAAGACAAGAGGAGTTAGCAAATGGTGCGAATAAACCTCATTCCCGGTACGAGGCGTCAGATCCTAGTGCAAGAACTCTGGGAGGATGTCTTCCGCGGTCTTCTCATCGGGCTGGTGATTACCACGACAGTATGCGGTTACCTGATCGCGACGGTTGTGGCGCGTTAAGAAATTACAGGTCAGTCCCTCATCCAATCGGAGGTACATGTTATGAAAAAGCGGTCGGTGTTAATCGTCATGTGCATTTTTGTTTCTATCGCGGCTGCTGCCACCTTTGACTCCGAGCAAAACCCGACAAATATTCCTTCCATTGCGGGACACCGGACTGGCCATCCGTTGATGGAGTTCGCGTATGCCGAGCAATGCTGCAACTGCTGTTATGGGGGCCACGTGCCATCCGGCGAAGAGCGGCCCTGTCATGTGATGACAACTGACAGATGTCGGGCCCGCGGGTGGGTATGCTACGGCTATGTCCTCTGTCCTAAATGACTATTGCTCATCTCAGTCGGCGGGATATGTGAGCACGGATCGTGTCGGTAACTTATTTCTCACCAATAAGAGTTTGGCAGAGGGACACGGACATCTGCCTCGATTCGCAGCGACGAAAAAAAATGAAACGGAGGGCAAATCAAATGAAGAATGATTATACGCACATTTCCATCATACTCGACCGAACTGGCTCGATGCAGTGCATCAGGGATGACACAATCGGTGGCTTCAACTCATTTCTGAGGGACCAGAAAAGTCAGCCCGGAACAGCAACTATTACCCTGGTCCAATTTGACTCGCAGGACCCGTACGAAGTCATTCATCACTTCAAGCCGATACAAACGGTTCAGGAACTTGGCCGGCGGACTTACGTGCCCAGAGCATCAACCCCGCTCTTAGACGCTTTGGGCAGGGGCATCAATGATTTGGAGAAATCGATCGAGGAAATTGTGGACGATGAGCGACCTTTACGGATTGTGTTCGTCGTCATCACTGACGGTCAGGAGAATGCGAGTCGTGAGTTCCGCAGGGACCAGGTTGTCAAGATGATCAGGGAAAAGACGGACACCGACAAATGGCAGTTTGTGTTTCTAAGCGCCGATCTGGACGCGATTGATGACGCCATGTCCTACGGGTTCACCCCGGATGCAGCCCTGGCATTCCAAAAGACCACTGTGGGAACAGCGGTAGCCTTTGCCTCTCTCTCTTCAAAAATCTCTGACTATCGGACTATGAAGAAGGCAAAGATTGGTTTTGACCCAGAGGACAGAAAACACCCGGAGGACCCGGCAAAGAAAAGCGAACCTTGGAAGGAGTGATTGCCAAGAAGACGGGCGAAAGTTGTCGCTGACGGCAAGGGTCCCGTATGTCGCATGAACTCCGATTTCGGAATTATCGAGGATGTCATAATGAAATCTTCAGCACGCTCCCTTCGCTCCAAGATCACTTACATGAACTTGGTTCTTACCATTATTGCAGTCCTCTTGGCGCTTCAGTTGGCCCATAATGTCGGGCTTTTGACGGCAACAAACGTCCACGCGAATACAGTAATGCCGGTACAGATAGAGGCCGTGCGCGGAGTCGTGCCCGTGGCAATCAAGGAGCCAGTCTCCAACTATCCGCCCAGTGTCTGTGTTTCGCCCTGCAGGTAATTGACCAACGGATAGAAGGGTAACTGTGGCAGTTGGCTGAGACAATCGATTCTGATCGCGCAATATTGACTTATCAGACGGCCGGAGTGTCCGCGCAGACGATCTTGGGACCTGAATCTGTCATCACCTCAGGAATACCGTTCTGAGACTCACAGGAGACATTTGTGCCTTGGATATCTCTGGAAGGGCTTTTCGAAATGGGCGTCGACTTTCCCGTTCATCTTAAGGTCATTCCTCTGGTCATTAGCTTCGGAACAACTTCAGTTAAGCATTCTTGACGATCAAGGCAGTCAGGAAGGAGTTGTGGTCAGGCACTATCCGATGTCGAGGGGCGGCGTCAGTGTGGTGTATTCTTTGTCGGCTTTCTTGATGACGAAGCCAGGACAGCGCTCCGGTGAGGACGAATCGCATAACGGGAACAGGCAGACTGGTTTCGGATCAAAGCATGTCGGCAAGACCGGCACCTCTTTCTTCTCGTGAGGATACTCTCAAACGCGGAGGGGGTGTACGCCCCGTTATGAATCCGTTTTTCTTGTTGATTTTTCTAGTTGTTCGGGGTAATATAGAATTTTGGCTCTGAGACATCCCCAGACACGGCTTTGATCCTCGGGAACTCTTCAAACTGCGTCATTTTGGCAGAGCTCCTGGGAGGCTGGCAACTCTCTGATCTGGGAGCCGGGATCCCCCTTGGCAAGGGAGGGCAGGCGGGGTGAGCGCAGACAAAATAGCGTCTGGAATCGAGGGTTGGTTGGCCCGCCACCGTATTCCGGCTGGGCCCGACGCGTTGATCAATCGAAAAACCATACTGGGCTGGCTTTTGGAAATATGGGGGGCTCTTACAGGTTGGGAACTCTTCGAACCGGGGCGGGAACGATTTGGCTTTCTGCGAGATTCCTGGATTCTATGGACCATCGTGACCTTGATCTGGCTGTTTCCTAGTCTCCGATTGCCATGTCACAGAGACCCGCACTCAGGGCTTTTCCCATATCGCGATGACGGATGTTTTCTTGTGCATGAAATCGATTCTTATCTCAAGGAGGTACTCATCAACTGTTAGGCATTCTAGTGAATTCAGTTTGAGCTAGAATCATTGCAATGGGCTGTAATACAAGACCTGAAAGCTTAGTTGGACGGAAGCGGATGAAAGGTGTAGGCAATGCCCACGAAGATGGGGGGATGGGGGGGAACACTCCTTGCTCATGTGTCCCAATCTGACACACGTTTGGTTCATGAGGGGATGCACATACGCCGACGAGGAAAGATGCCATTTGCGCGGTGAGGTGAGTGCTTGAGTTTTTCACGATTGTGTCCATACGGAGACTGTTACCTGAATGTGGCGGGATCAATCTGCCGATTCGCACGTGATCCAGCGATATTCGCAGCTCTTACGGACGGCCAGAACTATGGGTTATGTCCAGATTCCGCGGTGAGGCGAGTGTTCACAGCATGCCACGCTCAGGATTGTCGCTCCATCAACCAATTGATAGCAGATTTCTGCCGAGTGTGCGGCTTAAGGCTCGACATATGTGGAGACGGACAGCCCGGCCCACAGCTGTTTTGGAGCGTTCCGGCATATCCTCCTATAGGTACTGGATATCTCGTGACTCCGCAGATGCTTGTCAGAGGAGACGTGCTGGTGACGCCCCAGAACCTGAATCTGGTGCTTACCACCATCTCCAACGGCAATTCCGTTGGTAGTATAGCCAATCCAGGTGCAGGCTCCTTCTCTTCGTCTCCGTTGGGGATTCGGGAGCGGATATACAGCTGCTCTCCTGGGAGGCTACTGGAATATTCATTGGTTACAAGGGAAATGCAATCTCATGATCTGGGCGGGTTTCAGCCCTCTGAATCAACTATACCGGTTCACGTGTCCGGCCAAGGTACCGATTATATTGTCGTCCCCGGTAAGACCAAACCGAAAGGAAAAGTGGAGCTTCTCATCTATGATATCAAGAGTCGCGACTCACTTGTATTCCAATTGACACTTAGCCCTGAGGACAGCTTCTTCACACCAGTGTCCTTGCCCAGAGCCGGGGTATTCCTAACAACGCGGCGGGGGGCAGCATTCATCGCATCAAACAAAGGGGCTGCCCTTTCAGACTGGAAAGTGGGCCGGGTGCCAGTCAGAGTCGAACTTCCTAGGCAAAAGTACTTTTCCGCTCCTGCCCGTTGCCCAACAACCGGGATGTTATTTGTCCAATCCGTCGATGCCGCAAGTCTTGACCGTGGTATGTGGGTAGTCACGACCCGTGGCCAGAAACACTTTCGGCTGGGAACACCGCCTGAAAAGTACGACTCAGATTCGCTGGATCTGCTTATCTTTCCGCCATTAGTATACGAAGGGCAGGCTGTTGTTCGCTCAATGAGTCCGGGGACGTGCCACTTTGTTTCCGCGGCCCAGGCGCAGACGATCTCCATAGGCGGATTGTCGCTGGACCCGATTGCTACAACCGCCGGAAACGGAAAGATACTTACTGTAAGTGACGGAACGGTTCAGGTGTTCAAATTCCTTCCCGGTCACCAGCCCGCCGATTCGATTGGCATCGGGGCCCTTGCGTTCGGACCGGCTGTGAACAAGCCCGTTTATTTTCTCGGTAAGATATTCATCCAGACACCTACTCGTCTGATAGGTTGGGAGGTTTAAGATGAAGACCGGGCGACAACGAAGGAAGCGGTCTTTCGGAATTATCCTGCTGATCGCAATACTAACGGCACTTTCGATACTTCGGGAACCGGTTCCATGCGTGGCTTCAGAGCCGTCACCCCAATCAGACCGGCGCAAGCACGTCATCGTCGGCATTGACGTATCCACAAGTATGAAATCAGTGACTATGAGAGCGTCCCGCATTCACGACGTGGAGGATTTCCTTTGCGAAATACTCTACAAGAGACTGCCGACAACCATCAAACCGCCCCACAGCATCGACGAAGAGCTTCTCAACGAAAACAGCTTAGTTTGGACTCGGCCGCTGTACTCCGACGGCGACATCCTGACTTACTTCACCTTTGCAGAGTCCGTCGCATACGATGGTTTACAACGTAGGAAGCAGTTCGTGAACGAGGGAGAGCTATTGAAACATTTCCCCTCCTATTCCAAGGGGTTCAGCGGTCGGAACACTTTTCTCGAGACGGCTTATGTTGCTGCGTACGACAGTTATGATCCTAGGACGGACGGGGAAGCTTTTTTTGTCCTGGTCTCGGACATGGAGCGAGACAGGAACCCAAGGAATGCCCAAAGCGAGTACATTTTCCAGAGATATCATCTCTACCAACGGCGCTATACCATGCTGCCCTGTTACGCCCTATTCGTTCACTCGCGTATCTGGATCACAGTGTATAAGATCACCCCATTGGACGGTGGCGGCCCTCTGACTCCTCCGCCGGAGCCTTTTCAAATAGTGGCCGGTTCGGATCCGACCCAACGTGTTACCGCCCTCCGTTTTAACCTGCGCGGAGATGCCGAACGCGTTGCCTTGGCTTCACCGTACCTGCTAACCGTCAATCCTGAGCTGAAAGGCGGCCTAGAGATTCTTGACGTTTTTTGTACACTTTACCACGTCAGCGCCTGTAATCCGCTCGGTGAACCCCGGATAGTCTGCCGGGGGGCGGCGTGTAGAGAACCGGTGAAACTAGAGTCTCTAGTTTTGGACCGGCGGTTCATATCTCATGACTACCGGCTGACAATGGAGATTAAGTATCGATCACTTGTCGGGGATAAAAGACCTGAGGTTTACAAAATTGATGAAGTCACCATGGAACCGGAATCGTCCTGCGACCTTTGCCTGAGTGACCGCTCCGGGGAGTGTCAACTTCCGGAACCGTTGATCGTTACAGAAGAGGGAAGCCTGCTCAAATCCTCTCCGTTAAGGATCATCGAAACGCAAGGAAGGGCCACAGGATCGTGCAAATTGAAAAACCTCGAGCTCTTTATTCGTTCGAAGAAGTTTCCAGATGCCGTCGCCATCGAGGATCCGGGGAGCGGTGACGGGCCGCTGCCAACGACAGTGAGGCTGTCCCTAACCCCCCAGTCGGCGAGGGATTTGCCTCGATGTGATTCTCTTAAGAGCGTGTTACAGGTCCATTATGAAGAGGTGGGAGCAACGAAACCGAGAATCAAAGAAATTCCCTTCGTCCTCAAGATCATCCCCCCGGAGGTGGCTTCGTCTGAAGTTAACTTGACACATCAAAGAAGACTCTCAGGGAGCAGTCTGTCTTTCGAGTGGTCCAACGGGGCTCTTGGTCTCGCCAAACACTACCTTGTTGCCAAGGATGGCAGTCTGCTGGGTTCTGCGGAGATCAAGAAGGTGACGGTCAAGGTGGGCTCTGCTGGCAACTGGGAATTCACAGATGTTCCCATGAGGGGTTCGGCTGCTCCAATCAATTTCCAGGTCTCTGACCAGCAAGTGCATAGACTCCTTGACGAGAAGCCCAGTGCTGCGACTGTGGAGATCCTGTACTATTCCGATTGTTTCAAGACGGACAAGGTTCTGAGCTTCTCCGTTCCCGTGATTATCCCAAAGGTCGAGTGCCCCGAAGACGCATTCTGGATCGTCCAGGACACGGGAAGTCACGATCCTGCAAGACAGATCGAGATACCCAGAGATAACACCAACTCGCTGAAAACACCATCGCTTATTCTGGCTCAGAATCCTGCATGGCAATCTCCTAAGTCGGTCAGTGCGGTGGAGGGAGTGCAATTGCGCGTCAAGGACGTGACTAAAACATGGGGTTCAGTCGATCCGCAGACTCTTCCCCAGACCTTGCAGCCTCAGGCTTTTTCGCTGGCCGAGGCCAAGGCCCTCACACCAGGAGAACATCGGGGCGAATTCATAATCACCTACGGATGCTTGTATGGTTTCGGGGCGTCGCTGAATGTTGTCCAACCGGTCTCGATGATTGTGCCGGCCCTTGTCGGGCCTCAGTTTGCTCTTACGGACAAGAATCGTCAGCCCCTGACAGCCCTGAAAGTCACATCGTTTTTCGGTAACGCCTCGGTTGATGGTCTTTTTCTCGGCGAGAAGAGCAGTATACCGCTCGGGAACCTTGGAGTCGCCATCAAAGAGATACAAGTTTCGGGCGAGAAGGACACCACAGTCTGGCAGTCGTGGAAGTCGGTAACCGATTTACCATTTGCTTTGACCTTTCGGGCCACGGGCTTGCGTTCTCTTCCCAGAGAGGCAGGCGGCAGAGTACCGGTGCAGGTCAAGGTCACGTACGAGATCATGGGAATCCCTTCGCCAATCCCTTTCACTGGAACGATTTCATTGGAAGTGAGGGATCTCTCCTGGATAGTATTCGTTTTTATATTTCTCGTCCTGGCCGGTGCAGTCGGCAGCATTATATGGTGGCTGCTCAAAGAGCGGAAGGTACTGTTTTATCTCAACATTATTAGACCAACAGGGGGACTCGAGACGACAGACTGGTACGCTCTCAAGAAGGGACAGAAGCTGCTTTTGTACCCGGGGGGATCACTCAACTGCCCCGGATTGAACTGTCAGGAGTGCTGGATTGAGAATCGCGGAGGCGAGCTATTCATTGTCCGCCGCGGCGATCCTGGCGAGAGGGTCTTTGAGGGGCTGAGGTACGACCTTCCTGAGGACGGAGAGGAGATCTCAATAGAGATTTTTCACGTGGCCAGGAAGGATGCAGGCCCTGAATCACCGCCATCGACTGGATCTTCACCGCCTGACTGGTAAGGCTCCGAGCATTCCGGGCACGGATGCGCTTTCACCGACGGCGTAGGTCGATCAAACAAACGATTTGAAAGGTTGTACCTTTGAATTGACAGGAGGAGTTGATGTCCGAGACTGAGCATATCCTGTGGTTTCTCGGAGACGGAGCTACCCTAGCCCTGATGGCGACGACGATCCTCGGCTTCTTCTTGGTTTGGGCCTTAGCCGCTATCCTTGCCAGACATAAAGGGTCAGGAGCCGGCAAAGTATTCGAGGCAGAGGCCAAGGGCTTCAAATCCTGGGCCTGGGCAGCTGCGTGCCATGCCGTGCTTGTTCTTTTGGTAGGCGCACGCATATTTGTTTTCACGGACCGGCATTGGGTCTTGATCATTCCCTATTTCAGCGTGATCGTGATTGATCTTGTGCTGTTGGCAGTCTTTGTTGACAAGGCACGGACCATGACCGAAGCGCATCGCTGAGCAAGGAGGAGGTTAGATGAATATTCGGCCCACGCTGTTCATAGGACTTGGAAGCTCGGGGATTGAAATCATAAAGGAATTCAGGCGATTCATGTTCGAACAATTTTCCATGGCCGGTCTACCCATTATTGGTTATATCGGTCTGGAAACCGACGCTGATTTCAAAGTGTCGGACGATCTCCTCCCTGAGACTTTCTCTCTCGATAATTACGAAAACATCCAGATGATTCCCTGTGTGGTTGCTGGCGCAACGGCTGTTCAGGGTATACGAGGACCTGAACTGGATAAATGGCTGGACAGAAGTATTCTTACCAATGAGTGGGCGATCCAGAAAGGTGCTGGAAGCGTAAGAATGAACGGCCGGCTTGCGCTGTGGATGCACGCCGGCAGCGTCGCCCTAGCTCTTCTGAAGAAGCACGGAGATATAACCTCCCAGCAGGCCACAGCGGACACCAGCAATATACTAGCCTCCAGGGCAGGCGGCGCCTTCGCCGGGGTCCAAATAGATAACGGGTATGACGTATATGTCCTCGGAACACTCTGTGGAGGAACCTCCGGTGGCATGTTCTGCGATATTGCCTATCTCGTGCAAAGGCTATTCAATTTGGGCGACGTGTATGTTCCCGGAGGCATGATGCCTCATACTCCAGGAATTTATGGCATTTTTACGATAATAGATACTGGACTGTGCCTCATCCCAGAAAACAATCGGAAGGCAGCGAATTGCTGGGCTTCGTTATTGGAACTCGATCATTACATGGACCCGGAAACCGAGTACGATTATAACCTGCCTAACACTCCCCAAAGGGATCCCACCACCAACTCGCCTTTTTCTGTGGTCCAGCTCGTTTCGCGTCAGAATCTTCTGCAAAAACAGTTTCACTGCGATGCTCCTGCTTTGTACGCCGGTGAAGACGTCAACATCATGGTGGCGCTGAAAATCTTTAACAACATTTTCAGCGGGTTGGACAGGGTGATTGCTGCCGGTACCGTGGATGGAGTAGGCGGGAGGATCCAAGGCCAGCTACAGAGAAACGACCAACTCAGAACCCAATCCTTGATTTCGTTTGGAGTTTCCGCTCTGTGGAACCCACGGTACCAATTTGCAGAGGCCTTTGCCTGCACACATGGCCAGGAGTTCTGCACCGCGTGCGCAGATCACTCGGACCCAGCTCGCAACGATATGCTAAATAAGTTGGCTAGATCTGAGTGGAAGCACATTCGGGACCAAGCAAAGTTAATACTAATGAACGTTCCGGGAGGCGCCAATGTCAGGGCGGCGCTTGACACCGTGGTGCGGGCGGCATCAGGCCAGTTGGACAATCAGACTCTCGGTAGTCTTCCAGGACTGCTAAGTAATTATCCCAACCAAAATTCGTTTGGAAAGCGTCTTGAAGAAAGCGGAGATTTATGGCTGGTTATGTCCAATCAGGTGCAAAACGCCAAGAATTACCTCATCACTCAGGTACAAAACGTCCTTGACCAGATGTCTCACAATCTGGATCCTTCGTCGCAGGACAGGGAAAATATCTGTAGCCTTCCGGAATTCAACCAGTTCATTGCATTCCTGTCGCATGCAATACAGCAGGACCATGCGATTTGTCCCGCGGGGACTCCAGTTTGGAGATACCAGCCGGTTACTTTTCCTCCTAAGGCGGAGTCTTTGTCCCACAGTAAGTGGCTGAACATGCTCGGGGTGGCCGGACAGGGAATTTCCGCGGCCAAGCAACGAATTCATCAGGATTGGGAAAGCAAACTGGAGAGCTTCATGAAAGAGACGAGGAGGTATTTCTTGGGCCCTCTCCTAGCGGACCTCCTCACAAACGTTATTCCAAACTATCAGAACAAGATAAACGGCGCAATATCTAACCTGAGCACCGCAAAGAGTCGACTTCAAGGGTCCCTCGAAGTCGTGAAAAAGAACAGCGAGAGAGAGTTCGAGAATGTAGTCAAGATAATGCCTTATCCGGATATAAATACGTATGTGCCTGGGGTCACCGCCATGTTCAAGCGATCGGGGCACAAGCCAAGAGTCGTTCAGGACATCATCGATCAGTGGCAACGGACCGACAACGCTGCAACGGGTAGGTGGGTCGATCTTTTTCTTGTGCCCCCTCCTCAACTTGCTGAGCTCATAAGATCATCCTTTGCGCGGTGGGCGCTGGATGAACCGTCAGCCCGAATCGATCTGGCTAAGGCCGCCATGGACAGGTACGGCACCACAGATCTACTCGAGGACTTGGCAAAGTGGAGTTTTCCCTTTGTGCTGATGAGGGGAGGAGTATTCAATCCCCAGAATTATGCGAGACCTGTCGACCATATCTGCGGGTCAGGCAACATTGGAGCCTTACAGACCCACATCGCCGGAAGAGATCAGCACCTATCATACAAAACGTTCCAATCACCGTTGGACAACATGGTGATATTTTACAGACAAATGGCCCCATTTTTTGCCGACGATTTGCACGTAACCCAAGATCTAATCCGTTATTACAATGCTCTCGCAAACGCCAATCTGCACACACATTACCGCCAAAGCTTACATTTTGACAAGCAGTTCGCTTTCCGACAGAAGCAAGCCAAGGACAAGCTGTGGGCGATCCAGCAGCTTTACCCCAACGCTATATTTACGCCCCGGGAAGACTCCACGGGGACTCGATACAGGTTTTCGTACATGGACACCAGAGGAGTGTTTAGTCACATTGATGCCACAAAAGTCGATGGGCAGGACAAATTGTGCGAAGCAGTGGCTCAAGACACACCCAATGGGGCTGCGGCCAAACAAAAATTTAATCAGGATGTCAAGACATGCCTCGAAAAGAACGGAAAGAACGCAGTGGTAGACAGCTTTAACACCCTCAAGGAGCAGTGGGCTGATGACGTCTCGCACCGGAGGATAACCGACCGAGAAGAAGAAGACCGTGTTAAGAAGATCGAAAAGCTCATCAACGAGCTGTTCGGGTCGAACTGATACTGAGCCGGAACGTTCGGCGAGCCCGGCGAGATGGAACTGGGGTTGATACTGCTATGGAAGCGTGCGTCACGTGTGGCAGCAAATGGGTCTTCTTGCCCGGGGACATGTTTTGTCCCCTTTGCGGAGCGAGGATCCCTTTTGTGGAGATCACTCTACCAGACAGGCCCTCGCTGTTTGAGGACTTTCCGGAGACGGCGATCCTTGTTGCCCAAGTGAAGAACGTGCACTCGGAAAAGATCGTTATAGGATCAGTCACTTCGGAACCTGCCTGCTTCAGTGCCACCGATCTAGGCAGGATCGGACCTTTGGCTCCCGGCGATGCCGGGGAACTGAAGCTCATTTACTCTCGGACTGGATTGAGGCCGATCAAGGGGTTTCCCCTCGATGCCAAGATCACGATTACCTCCGTTGTGGGCAATCGTAGCCACGAGGACACCTTCCTTAAAACGATCTACAAGGTTCCGGCTGTCCATGCTGAAGTTGGTCCGATCATCGTCTCCGGCCATGAAGATGGGGACGACGTATATGCGGATCTGAAGTTGAAACCTAACGAGTCGGTCAAGTCATTCTACGCGGGATTGGGTGTTCCATTAGGCCAAACCTGGCTTTCTCCCCTCGACCCGTTCCAAGACGTGGCCAGAGGGACCATCACTTTGGCTATCAAACCGTCCGAACTTGAGGCAGGAGTGGATGTTCACGGGACCGTGGCCATTCGAGTTCACGACCATCCCGACATCCCGATACAGGTCACCGTTGTTAGAGCTCCTTTGCAGTTTACGCAACCTATGGCGTTTACAGTGCTGACGGGCCAGCTCACTTGGTTGAGTCTGCCATACAACAAGGTTTCGAAAAGGAAGATCACTATAGATGCCGCAAAGATCTGTGGGGTGAAACTCGACGGAGCGGTAATCGAAATCGGAAATGGCTCTGTCGCTTTGGAGCATGACTCCCTGCCCCTTGACCTTCCGGAGATCCCCGACTCTTCTCCTGAGAAATTCGTCAGGCGTAGTGATGATTTTCGCATTAAGATCGACGGTCGCATTCTTCGAGCAGGCAACTATGAGATAGAAATGCAACTACGTCTGGCCGGGATGACTGAAAGCGGCCTTGCCCAGACTTTTAGTGTTATGGTGAATGAGCCCGAGCCAACAAATGACGTACTGGCCATTGACTTTGGGACGTGCAACAGTTGCGCGGCCTACTTCGGCATTGCCCAACCAGTTGTCGAATTCAATCAGCCCTCAGCCGTGGTCATACGAGGGAGCGGTGAAACCTTAATCGGAACGAGGGCCAAGGATCTCACCGGCGAATATGTCTCAAATGTTAAACTGGAGTTCGGTAAGGATGTTCCGTTGGTCGGCGACTTGACGCCTCGTGAGGTTGCCTTTATGGCAATCAGAGAAATTTTATGGCGGGCGGAGGCCTCGGCCAACAAGAGGTTCCGGACCCTTGTTCTCGCGCATCCTTCTAGATTCACCAACAACCAAATAAATGATTATCGATATGCGCTGGACCGACTCAATAGAGAGAAGATCATCGACTCCTGTTATATGATTGATGAGGCGTCTGCCGCCAGTTTTTCAATCGTTGCAGGGCTGGACGAAATCGAGGATCTGCAGGAAATCAGCCAAAGGGACGAGTTCGGCCTCTTTGTGTTCGACTTCGGCGGCGGAACCATCGACATGACATTCTCTCTAGTGAGCAACTTGGGCCACGGGCGCCGAGCAATAGTATTGTGCAACACGGGGGGAATGAGACAGTTGGGAGGCCAGGATCTCAATCGAACCATTCTGCAAATCATGGCGGATAAGTTTAGGGACCGCCTGATCGAAGAATCTCATGGAGCGCTACGAAGAAGTCAAATCTGGATACCCTTGTGTCGCGAAGATCTGGAGCACAACCCTCACAAGCTTGATAGGCTGGACTTACAGAAATGCGAACGAGAGATTGGCTGGAGATTGGACGAGGTAGAAGAAACCAAGATGCAGATGCTGAAGGATGAGCAAGATGCACGCCGCGCTTCTCATCTGCTCCAAGTGTATCTCGACCAACGCAATCGTCTTGCCCGAAATGTTGATTTAGAGGTCTCGTATGAAGAGTTCGGGAAGCGGGTTCGAAGCAGACTCAAAGAAGCGATCGCCACTGCAAATCACATGGTAGTTGAAGCGCAAGAAATGGACGGTGATCTCCCTAGGCCTGACCTGATAGTCCTGGCAGGCGGTTCGTCCAGAATCCCCTGGGTTGCTGAAATGATGAAGGCCACCTTTCCTTTTGCTAAAGTCATGCTGGCACCAAAACTGAAGGAGTGTGTCGCTCTGGGTGCATGCACCTACGGCGCTCAACAGATGGACCCAGAAGGCGGAGGGGTGGAGATTTTTGATTTCGGGTCAAGGGCCAGATCAAGTTTCGGGTATTCCACGTTGAAAGGGGGGCACACGGTATTTAGACCCGTTGTGCGGAAAGGTGACGAGTTGCCCCAGACAGTGGGCCTATCTCATCTTGGAGGTGGGATCGCAGCGGGATTGCGCTTCACTCTGATCGAGAACTTCGGCTTCGGAACAAAACTAGCGGAGATAGCAGGAGACATTGAAATAATTGATGATTTCCGGATCATGCCTGCTGACCTTGAGGGAATTGACCCAATAACATTGGCCGGTGCAAACGTCATCCTTACAGTGAAATGCGACGAAAGCATATTCCTGGAATTAAAACTCGGGGAGAGGCGGTTACAACTCAGGGCAGCGCGAGAGGTAATGACCTATGAGTCTCCGTGCCGGTAACTTCTCGTCAACGTCCTTGGTACTGGCCCTCAGGAACCAGCGATGGCGGGCCTGGGCGATGGTACCACCGGATAAGGTGATTCCGGTGATGGATCGGCCGGACGATTTTTGGCTTGTCAAAGAACCGGAACGTCCCGTGGCCGTGCATTTTGAGCCCTCATGCATGAAGAAGGACGGGGAGGAACTAAGATTTACGAATTTCGTGCAACGGTCCAACAACTTGCCTCAACCCGTGAATCTGACCGCCGTATACTCACCCTTGGTTCAAGAAATTTGCCGTCAGGCTGTGAAAGAACAAGATATTAAAGGATCGCTCAATCTTTACTACTTAGTGCATCTCAATTCTCACGAGACCTTCTGGTCCGCGCTCCCTTCGGAACCGTTCTGGATCGACGGGATTAGGGTTGTTCCTATCGGATATCTCGATGAGATGCTGCTGCTGTTGACAGGGGCCTGCATCAGAATATCGACTATATCGCGTCGGGAGTGTTTCGAGCTGTACTTGATCTTCGCGATCCACCAGATCCCGACGATTTGTCGGATCATCTGCCGGTTCAGCAATCAGAAGCAGACATTGATCGTCGACGACATTCTTCCGGTATTTGCACTTCCGCGTTCGATTCCCAGGGGTTCAAGGGGTTGGGCTGTCCTCTGCATGGACCAAATTTCCACTGATCCCATCGCCATTGTCCCCTTTATTCAAAAAATGAGGGAATCGTTACCACCGGCGGATTTCCTCGGCGAGCTAAATCCCGTCTCGTGGGAGGAGTCACTGGCAAGCCTGATGCTGGATACAAAGCATAACCAGATCACCCTTTCTGAACTTAATTTTACCGATTATTTCGGTTTCTCAAACGGTTCAGAAAGTTCTCACATGATTTCAGCCGAATCCCCCTGTTTCCCACTCCGGATTAGCTCGGCAATTCTCGCCGGACGAGATCAGGAACAGTGTGGTCTCACGTTTTTTAGAGGATACTTTGGTCAAAGGCAATACTGCCATTGCTTTGAACCGATCGATCTGGGAATTCAGCAAGCGGCACGCCCTTGGATGATCAATTCTGTGCTGGAGAGTTGGGAAGAGGCCAGGATTGAATGTCTTGCCTTCGATGATATAGGTAAAGGAGAGAGCCTCAGGCAACGCCGCCTCATGAAGCCGCCCCGACTCTTGAGAAAGGAAACCCGGCAATGAGAGAAAACCTCTTTAGGCCTGCCAGATGGCTCTTGATTTTGCTCACAGTATGGTATTTGGTCATGAACGTCAGTTCTGCCGCCGGTCAAGGTTTACCTCCACCTGCCGCAAGCCAGCAGAATGTACAGGGCGAGGCTTTGTCAGGAAAATCAGATACCTCTTCCGCTCCCCGTCCGAAGGGAGTGCCCGCGGTGATTCGAGAGGAATCGGCAGTCCCTGACAAGAGTCTTCAGGAGGAAACGGGAGCACCCAAAAGGAAGAGCTCGCCCGATTCCGTGCCGGTCTTGGCCATTTTATCGCTGGTCGTGAGCATTATCACATTGGGATTGGCGGTTCTAGGTTTCGTAGTGTGGCTCCCGAAAGAGCTTCGGAACGTGCTCGACAAGGCACGACCCCGCGATCAATACACTCTTGACGACCTCGTAGGTCAGCGAGGACGCATGGAAGGGGAAATCAGATCCGGTAACTCGGCATTGCTCGATGTCATGAAAAACCCTCCAGTTCCACCAGGTCAGCCTGCTAACGCATTGGGGCCAACCGCAGACCCGGCCGTTCTGGTGACAGAAATCCGAAGCACCATTTCTCAAGAAGCGGACCGTCTGAGAAATGAAATCGGTCGGGAACTCCAACAACAGCTGACAAATTTGGAGAAAGTTATAAACGGGTTACCTGACGAAACAACCTCCGCAGTTAAAAATCAACTGACGACCACCCTAGAGGACCTGCAGCTGCAGATTCAACAAGAAATCAGACGATTGGAGGAAAGCGACAAGGGGGTTGCGGAGGAATACCGGGTGGAGCTTAACGATGCGTTCAACTCGCTGAAACAGGACGTCTCTCAGTTAGCGGGGAAGCTAGATGACCGTTGGGATCATCCAAGCGCTACCACAAGTCTAAAAACATACTACTGGAACTTGGTCGACCAAGCCGAAAAGAATTCTCGTTTGCAGTCAACGGCCGGCCAACAAAGTACAACATTGACCACGCTAGACGGTATTTGTGCCCACTTGGTCCAAGTGATGAACCGCTGCCCACCTACCTTGCGTGATTTCGTCGAGTCTTATCTTCACGAGATGGATCGGGTGCTCCCAAGGAAGCCGGATTTTGAAGACCTGAAGAAAGCTATTAGGGCTTCTGACAAGAAATGGAGTGATCATGAATACATGAGGTGGCGGTTAGGCAAGGATATGGAACAGCTCTCCAATCGTCCCTTTGACTCGGAATTTGTTTCAGCCCGGCTCCTGCGCTGGGATGGTGGATGTGCCGTCCTAGACGGAATGGAGCACCGATTCCGGGAATTGATCGCGAAGGCTTTTCAAACGGGGGCCAAGACTTCGGCGGATGGAGCGCAAGACGTTTTGCGTTCATTGCGCTCAAAGATTATCGATCTAGTGGAAAGAGTGGACAAGGACTTCCCTCGTGAAACTCTGGAGTTTTCGGAAGTGAACGAACACCTTGCGGCTATACTGGACTGCCTTGACCTTCAGGAACTCCCCGTAGGATTGTGCTCTGAGGAATTCTCAAGCTTGAGGCATGTCTCGGTAGCGGAAGACTACCAGAGCAGGTATCCGAGGAATACCATAGTTGGTCTCGTTAGGCGGGGATTGCGGGAAAAGAGCAGCGGTGCCGTGATCCATAAAGCTCACGTGGTAGTGGCAAAACGGCCACAGTGATGGATTGTCTAGGGCGATGAAGAGCCGGCAGTGGGGCAAAGTCGTGTGTAATCCGAGGACACTCTCCTTTGAGCGCGTTCCCATGTTTGGAGAGACCGTTTTTCGTTTGAACCGTTGCCAAGATCGGTCCCCGAAGCTCTTCATCGCGCACAAGACAGGAGTGTGGACCGAATACACCATGGTCAACGAAGGCCGCCGAGGCTTTTACGCGGCTCTTCGCTTAACTCCCGGGCATTACTGCTACAAATTTTTCGCCAAGGGGGTACTGGTCCTCGACACCGGGAATGAGCGCCCAATTGTCATGATTTCTGGGCAACCGGCAAATGTGGTCCATGTAATTGACATAACCAAAGAAGTTAGTTTCTGTAATTTCAAGAAAGACTTTATCAAGGGTCGGTTAACAGCCTCATCCTCGTTGTTTTTCGCGGAGCCAAGTGATCTCACGCTTACACCGGAAGAGCCACGGCTGGTACGCGTCTCCGTGCAAGGTCAGGACCCCAGTCTTCACGCCCTGTCGGCTGACCTTCAGCTCCTCCGAGAAGACGGCAATCGAGTGCTTTGCTCCTGCCCTATCAACGTCGCGATGCGAACCACCGTGCCTTCAGTAGCCTGTGCTGCCAGCATGGATCCGGCTGGCAACAGGGTTGAACTGGATGTAATGTCTCTCGGCATAGGCACAATAAAGTGCTTCCTGCTAGACAGACTGACTCCGAAAGTTGTGTCTTTTGTGCTAAACAATTACTCGGAACATGGATGTTCAGGTAGGAGCTATCGTTCTGGCGAATTTGACGTGCACCTTCCCCGTTTGTTCACGCAAGAGCCTGCTTTTCGTATTATCACTGACAGTCCATTCCCAGACGAACGGCTCTGGGACTTCTTTTTCAATGATGACGGTTCTGCAATGATCTCCAAGAGGGCAGTGTTGTGACTTGGGAATGGGTTAAGCGCATCAAAGAGATTGCCGAACTTCCTGCAGAACCGAATGTTTACGAAGTTAAGGTTATCGACTTTCCCCCGGGATTCCCGGTGCTGATGCCCCGAAAGGTGAACTTAGGGCATTTGTCTCAGCCTTACCACTCGATCGAGTTGTTGTTTTCCAATCCTGGCCACGCGGCGATCAAGGTAGACGAATTGCAGTGCTCCCATCCCACGATGGCAAATTGGATGTCTCCTTCCAAGAGAGACCAACTCTTGGATCCGGGCTGTTTGCTGAACCTGACAGCCTTGGTTAGGGCAGCAGGTCTCTGTCCAGACACTTACCGTGCAACCCTTTCCGTTCTCTGTGCAGCCCAGGGGGCTCTCTTCCCAGTTCACACGACGATCGAGTTTGCGGTTCCTCCGAATGGGTCTTTCTTGTTGGAGGCATTTCCCCGTCGAATCTTGGTACCTAGACGGCCTCCGTCAGACCTTCAGGTGGAACTATGCAATTATTCGGATAGTGCTGGAGATGTCGGAATAATTCACCGAAATTTCCGGACTAAGACATTGGACAAGACGATTTCCATGAAGGCACGGGAGGCATTGATTCACGCATTCCCAGCTTCAGAGGTGGAGTTGCGGCCCATGTCACGACCCGAAATCCGTTTAGTGAATTTCGGAACAGGAGACTATGTTGCGGTACCTGTGGTTCCGATGGCCCAGCCTCCGAAGGGAGGTACCAATGATGGATAGTGCTCTGACGGGATTGCTGGTGGGCATCACTGGGCTCCTGCTATCGGTGTTTATCTGTGCCATTAGCGTGACGGTCCAACTTGGCCAGTTGAAGAAAATCGGAAAGGACCTGATCGATTTATTTCACCACTCGCAAAAACAGCAAGACAAGCACCATCAGTCCCTTGAGAGAATAGAAGCAATCGAGAAGGCCCACGGGAAGCACAACGGTGCTGTACTGGACGAGTTAAGGAACTTAGCCGCTAGATTGGCCAGTGTCCAGAATGAGGCCAGTAATTACTCGAAACTCTTGATAGACGTTCGGGATTTTTACGCAGCCTTGAAGGATTTCGGCGATGGCATGGATCAGAGCTTCCAGGTTTCTGGGAAGCTGGCCGCTACGCTCCAGAAGTTCCAGGAAGCGGTCATCCGTGCTCATCAAGCTGCCGGAGATTTTAATCAAGTGCTCGCCATGGTCCAACGACGTCAGGACGAAATCTCGGACCACATGAAAGAGCTTATGACTGCTATGGAACGTCAAGGCTTGGGACTTGAGAAGCTGTTAGCAGAATCGAAGATCTCAGTGCAGGTCGAAATGTCGTTGGAGACAGATGCCCTCTTGAGGGGCATTACAAATACCCTTCAAGAACAGATTGTCGTCTCTAAGGACCTGGCCCGTGGAATCGGCCAGATTCTTGATGACAGCAAGGGAGGCTTGCTATCCAAGCTGTTTGGCGGCAGATGAATCCATTGAGCTAACGAGGACCGACGGTTCTTCTCGTTTTCCAGCTATAGCCCGGCAGGTTACCACAAAGCCACGGTACAGAGCATATCAAGCACCAAATACTCCTGCTTGGGCCACGCGAGAAATCGAGAAAATTTCGAGATGAAAGCCAGGTGAAGGCACAAACTTGAGACAGGGTCCACAGTGTGGTGAAGGCAAAGAGCGACCGGAGCTTGACACTAAGAAGTTACCTGATCGCTATCCTCCGGAATTCGCTCAAGGTTATAGTATGAAGGATGATCCAGAACAGTTGATTGATCGCTATCGTGGCTGCTTGCTCGGACTGGCCACAGGCGACGCTCTTGGGACAGCCCTGGAGTTCACTACTCCTGGATCCTTTACACCCGTTGACGATATGGTGGGCGGAGGTCCGTTTGGGCTCAGACCTGGAGAATGGACCGATGACACGTCTATGGCCCTCTGTTTGACGGAAAGCCTGATCGAGAGGAATGGTTTTGATCCTGTGGATCAGCTCTTGCGATATGACAGATGGTACCGGGATGGGCATTTGAGTCATAACGGTCGGTGCTTCGATATTGGAAACACTGTTCGATCTGCTTTGCAGAGATTTGAGGCAACGGGCTCCCCGTACTGTGGTTCAACTGACCAACAGTCGGCCGGAAACGGTTCGATCATGAGATTGGCTCCAGTGCCGCTCTACTTTGCCCGTCAGCCGAGAATGGCAATAGAGAAGTCTGGTGAAAGCTCCCGCACAACACATGGAGCGGCGTTGTGTGTGGATGCTTGTCGCTATTTGGCCGCGCTTATCTTGGGAGCGCTAAATGGCATTGGCAAGGAAACACTGTTGTCTCAAAAGTACAGTCCCATACTAGGTTACTGGCAAGAGAACCCATTGGCTCCCGAAATAGACGAGATCGCCTGCGGCTCGTTCAAGCGGCGCGAGCCACCGGAAATTAAGGGTACTGGCTATGTGGTCAAATCCTTGGAAGCCGCATTGTGGGCGTTCCATAAAAGCTCATCGTTTGAAGAGGGGTGCCTGCTGGCAGTCAATCTAGGACATGACGCGGATACGACAGGCGCCGTTTTCGGCCAGATTGCGGGCGCGTTTTACGGCGAGTTGGGAATTCCTTCGGCTTGGCTCGACAAATTGGCTATGCGCCACAAGATCGAGTCTTTTTCGGACCGACTCTATGTCATGAGCGGTCAAATCAAGGATACTCCAATGTCATCGCCAACAAACACGGCAATCAAAGGATTCTTCGGGGAATTTGCTTTCTTGGGCAACTACCACCCCTCTGAAATCGGAATGGACGGCATCAGCGGAATCACGGTCGAGCATGTATTCCAGGCTATGAAGGCCATATCTGATAAAGACACGCGGTTTATCGTGTCTCAGGCTTCGGCCGATCAAGCCAAAAAGGCTGGCAGATATGTCAGTATAAGACCCGATTGGGATCAAGTTCGTCTCCCAATCATGGAGGCTCTGGTTCGCGAAAAATTCATCAGGCACCAAGATTTGCGTAAAAAGCTCCTCGCCACTGATGACACCCACCTGGAAGAGACCAACCATTGGGGGGACACATTTTGGGGGGTATGCAAAGGTATCGGGGAGAACCATTTAGGCAAAATACTGATCAAGATTCGCTCCGAATTGAAAGCGCAAAATCCGTCAGCAGGTGCCAATAGGCTTATTTTCGAGAAACTGATTGGAGCGGGCAAGATCAATATCAGGCGGGGCCCCATCTTTAATTGGGCCCCATTCCCCGTCGCTCACGAGACCGATTTCGGTAAGATCGAAGGTATGATGCTGGGTCTGGCCATCGGTGACAGCCTCGGCAATGGCTCCGAGGCACAAAGACCGCAGGATCGGATGGCCAGATTCGGAGAGATACGAGACTATCTTCCGCAACCCTATGCAGAATCCCGGGCGGTGGGGTTGCCTAGTGACGACACTCAACTGGCCTTCTGGACACTTGAGCATATGCTGGCTGAGGATGGTCTCACCCCAATAGAACTGGCACGCCTCTTCACATCTGGTCGTCGTATTTTTGGCATAGGTGGAAGCGTCAGACAGTTCATTAGGAATTTCAAAGAATTGGGGCTGCCTTGGTATGAAGCCGGCCCAAAATCATCCGGCAACGGAGCATTAATGCGAATTGCTCCCATGCTCATTCCCTATGTGCGAAGACCTTGTTCTGACCTGTGGGTAGACACTGCGCTCAGCGCGATGATGACTCACAATGATTCAGGCTCGATAGCAGCATGTGTCGCATTTATCAACATGTTGTGGAATCTTGTGGCCATGAAGAAAGCCCCAGACCCAATGTGGTGGCCTACTGAGTTTGTCCGAGTTGCAAGCATGCTGGAATGCGATGAGGGATATCAGCCGCGGGGAGGAAAGTTTACCCGTTACAAAGGGACGATATGGAGGTTCGTGACCGAACATGTTCTGGATGCGTATCGCCGAGACTTGTCCGCCCTGGATGCGTGCCAATCATGGTACTCCGGTGCATTTCTTTTGGAAACAGTCCCCAGTGTCATCTACATACTGATGAGACATGGCCATAACCTGGAAGAGGCCATCGTGCGCGCCGTGAACGACACGCGAGACAACGATACTGCCGGAGCCATAGTCGGGGCTGCCGTTGGCGCATTGCACGGCAAGTCAGCAATTCCTGACCGATGGCGGAAGAACCTGCTCGGTCGGACGGGACAAGACGATGACGGTCACGTCTTCGAGTTGCTGGAAGAGGCTCGTGTTCGTTGGTGGGAAGGCGTGCCGCTCATAAGGTCTAGGAGCAAGCCTTTTGAGCGGTGATATTCTGTCGTGCCTTTGAAGCAGGGGGGTCGAGAATGATTGTTGACGAATATTTGCAAAATCCACTCCTGAGGCTCATAGCTGTCGTTGATCAGTGTAATCACGCAGTGAAACAAGGCGATTGGCATCAATCTGACCTGGATGTGTTCTACCAGCTGAAGGATGCGTTCATGGAAAAACTTTACAGGAACCCACCAAAGGGTGTGGAGGTCACATGGAGGTTGGTTCCTTATTTAAGGCGTTGCAAGGATTGTAAGGATCAAGCGGGGAATGCGATGCGCGGTGACGCCAATTCTCAAGGGTTCGATCACTATCTTCAGAAGATACCCCCATGTAGAAACGATTACGAGGTTGCCGAGCGTGGCGCCTTCGAGATGGAGGTAAGATATTTGGGGAGGATGTTTGTAAGTTTTCAGATTCTATGGACAGAAAAGGGGTGAATTTTTCAGATTAGGTTGACCTGTAGAGAAAGATTATCAGAATAGATGGACGAGATGAAGAGGGCGGTGGCTTTAGGGAGCTACCGCCC
>Ga0247842_10002687_pt1 | contig 25749 bp, 19 predicted proteins | sample LaCruzMarch2015__3_FD_192411 | JGI IMG/M metagenome (GOLD analysis project Ga0247842, IMG submission 192411) | Freshwater microbial communities from meromictic Lake La Cruz, Castile-La Mancha, Spain - LaCruzMarch2015_19m | ecosystem: Environmental > Aquatic > Freshwater > Lake | place: Spain...
TAGATTCGAGCGTTGTCGTACAGTCGACGAGGAGCACGCGGAACGGCGCCGCAGTGCGTTCGGCCGCCTCCGCGCCAAGACTCCCCACGGCAAGAACGACGCAGCACAACAGAGCCCACCAGATTGCCCGTCTCATCGAAACTCCTTTCTGTCGATCGATCGCCGAGTCCGCTCCTCGCGTCTTCTCCGCGCATGGGCGAGTCTTTTCAGCATAGCCAATGGCCTACCTCGACGAGAAGAGCCCGGAGCTCTCCGGCGTCGCGGACTGCCCCATCCAACGCGACACGAGGGTGAGGATCCGCGCTGTCCAGTCGATGGCACGCGCGTCCGACCGACGCCACGATTCGGACAGCGGCAGTACGGACGTCCACGAGGCGCGAGGCCCGAGGTCCCACAGGCCGTCTGTGCGGCGATGTTCTTCAAGCCAATCCGCGAGGGGCCCCGTCGGCGCTCCCATCGTGCCGAAGGCGGAGACGATCTCGTGAGACAGGAGGAAGCGCTCGAGGACGCCGGCGTGCATCGCGTTGGGCGGCGCCGCGAGAGGCACGCCGAAGCACCCAACGCCACACGTGCTGTGCCAGATCCAACGTGCCACCGCCGGCCGTAAGTCTTCGTCCATCCGGCCGGCGCGCGACGCGAGGAGCGACAGCGCGTACCGGCTGGAAAGGACGAGGTACGTACCGCGGACCGAGGCGCCCGTGAGCTCCGCGTGCGCATCCGCCTCATCGTCGGCGCTGCACGTACCCGAGGCGAACGCCCGCCGCGCCACCTCGTGCCAAAGGTCCCACACAGGGTCGATGGCCGGGTGACTCGGATCGATCCGCGCCAACGTCGATGCCGCAAAGAGGCGAAGCCCGGCCGCCCAGCGATCGTTCCTCTCCGGGGGGTCCGAAGGGATGACTCGCCCGGTCACGACGCCGGCGAGGTAGGCTGCTGCCGCGTCCAGGATGGGGTGTCCCGCGTCGATGCCGATCGCGACGGCGCGCTCGACGGCCCACTCCGTCGTCGGAATGGACTGACGCGCCACGGTGTCGCGCGAGTGGAGTCTGCCCCAGCTTCCGTCTTCTCGCTGTTCGTTGCGCAAGAGAGTGACGTGGGAGGAGTCCTCGAGTGCTTCACATGCCGCCTGGATCCGCACGTCACTAGAGGGCACCTGGAGCCCATCGCGCAGAAGCCGGACCCGAACGCTCGGATCCGGCGTTGCCGGACCCGGCTTCCCGCGAAGCAATTCCAGACACATCGCGCGGACATCGTCGCGCGTGAGGCGACTACTCATACCTCAATGCATCCACGACCGGCATCCGAGCGCCGCGGCGAGCCGGCCACAGACCCGACACGGCTCCGATAGCGAAGGCGCCGAGGAGCGTTACGACAATGAGGCCAGGGCTTGCCACGAACGGGAAGCTGACACCCCCAGGCATGTTGGCAAAGGTATTCAACGCAAAGCATACAAGCGCACTGAGGCCCAACCCGAAGACGGTGCCGATGATGCCTCCGAACAGCCCGATCAGTCCCGACTCGATGAGGAAGATCGCCAGAATGTGACGATTCTTCGCCCCGACGGCCTTCATCACGCCGATGTCCTTCGTCCGTTCGAGCACCGACGTGAACATCGTGTTCATCACGCCGACACCGCCGACGACCAACGAGATGGCCGCTAGACCGCCAAGGAAGATGTTGATGTAACCGAGCATCTCGTCGATCACATCGGTGATGTCGCCTGACGTGATCGCCGTCACTCGCGATCCCTCGGCCTTCAGTGCCGTCTCGGCTCGATCCGCCACATCCTCGACTTCGTAACCGGGCAGGATCTTCACCGCGGTCACGAGGAAGTCGTTCCCCTCCGGCCAGAGCCGATCCATGGTTGTGTAGGGAATGTAGACCGTATCGCCACTCGAACTGCTCATGCCGCCCGAGAATCCCTGGCTGTCCTCTCCTTCCTCCTCGGAGGCTGCGAGAATCCCGATCACGGCCACGCGGATCTCGTTCTTCCCTTCTCCCGCGACTAGGAGAGAATCCCCTAGACCCGTGCCGAGACGCTCGGCCAGCTTGGCTCCGAGCACGGCCACCTCGACATCTCCCACCTGAATGTTCCGTCCGCCCGGTTCGAGCACGAGGTCGCCGGTGAATGCCGAGAACTCCGTCAGCAACTCGGGCGACAACCCCATCACCGGCATGAAGCCCTGCTGGGCCTTCCCCTCCGCGTTGACGCCGCCCTGGACGAACGCCGTGCGCTGTCGCACGGCGGCCGCGGTCTTCACGCCGTCGACGTTCTGGAGCGTCTCCATGTCGAGAGCGAATTCCTTCATCGCTCCATGACTCTGTTGGTTCATCATGTCCTGGTCCATGATGACGAACGTATCGACGCCGAAGACCTTCGAGACTTCGCCCTTCATCATCGCCTGGAGGCTCAGACCGATCGAGATCAGGGCAACAACGGCCATGATCCCGATCCACACGCCGAGGACGGCGAGGAAGCTCCGCAACTTGCGATGGAGGATGCTCTGAGCAGATAGTCGGAAGAATTCCCTAAGCATTCCGCACCTCCTGGACGACGCGACCGTCGCGCAATCGCACGATGCGATGGGCGATCGCCGCGGCGTCAGGGTCGTGCGTGATCAAGATCATGGTCTTGCCTTCTTCCACACTGAGCCGTTTCAGCAGATCAAGGATCGTTGCCCCGGTCTCGGAGTCGAGGTTCCCCGTCGGCTCGTCGGCAAGAATGATCTCGGGGTTGTTGGCCAGCGCGCGCGCGATGGCTACCCGCTGGCGCTCGCCGCCGGAGAGTTCGTTCGGCCTATGGGCCACTCGCTCTCCGAGTCCGACCTTCTCAAGCAGCGCCCGGGCCCGCTCGGCTCGGGCGCTCTTCTTGACCCCGAGGAAGATCATCGGCAGCTCCACGTTTTGTTGCGCCGTCAGCGACTGGATGAGGTTGAACGTCTGGAAGACAAACCCCACCTTCTTTCCGCGAAGCGTGACGAGTTCATTCTCGCTCAATTCCTGAAGGTCGTGCCCCTCCAGGGACGACGTACCGCCGGTCGGCGTGTCCAGCGCGCCGAGGATGTGCATCAAGGTCGACTTACCGGACCCTGAAGGCCCCATGATCGCCACGATCTCTCCCGACTCTATGGAGAGGTCGAGCCCCCGTAGCGCTCTTACCACCGTGCTCCCCAACGGGTAGTCCTTGGTTACGCCATCGAGATGAAGCAATTGCATGTCTAGCTCCCGCTGACCGTGTACTCGACAAGTTCGAGCGAGAAAACCTCGACCCACTGCCCACTGCGCAGCTCCTCGACGCGAATCAGGGGCGAGATGTAGACTGGATGGGACAAAGCGAACGCGACCGTCGTCCGAACGTCCGGCTCATCGGGATCGATGAGCGATCCCTGGAGACACCAGACGCCAGCGACCGTTACGCCGGTGATCCCTGTGAACGAACCGCCGCCCGGAAGCAGATACTCCTGCCCCTCCTGAAGGCGGCTACGCTGATCCATCAAAGCCTGAAGTGATGAGTAGCTCACATCTTGCCCACTGCCCGAGCTTACGTGGGTCGCGCCGAAGATGAAGCCGAACGCTTCCATCTCGTCCTTCGTCCCGGTTCCTTCCGTGACCATGCGCACGGTGAACGTCCCGCCCGCGAAGGACGTGACGCTGAGCTCGAGCGCCTGCGCCTGGCCCATGTCCTCGGTGCGGATGTTGTACACCATCTTCGTCGTCCCGATCGGGAAGGTATCCAAGTCCGCCTGGGCGAAGGCCGAGCTGACCGCAACGGCCAACACTAACGATGCAAGAATCATGATCCGTCTCATGGGTTGTCTCCTTGTTCTCTCTTCTCCGCATACCCTGTTGAGGGTACGACACTGGCTTGTTGTTCTCGTGAAGGTTCTATGACGCGCGTTTGCGTTCCGGGGCCCGGGCACCCGCTCGATGTCCATCATGATGCCGTGGCGCCTTCCGTGACCTGCCCGCGGAATTGGCTCAGGTACAGTCGGTGGTAGGCTCCCTGTGCGGCCATCAGCTGTTCGTGCGATCCCCGCTCCACGATGCCGCCGTTCTCAATCATGATGACCTCGTCGGCGCCGCGAATCGTCGACAAACGGTGGGCGATGACGAAGCTCGTCCGCCCCTTCATGAGCTCGAGGAGCGCTTCTTGGATGTGCACCTCGGTCCGCGTGTCGACGCTCGATGTCGCCTCATCCAAGATCAAGATGCGCGGGTCGGCGAGGATCGCGCGGGCAATCGCGATGAGCTGGCGCTGCCCTTCCGAGATGTTGGCTCCTCGCTCGGACAGCACGGTGTCGTAGCCCTGAGGGAGTCGGCGAATGAAGCGGTCGGCTTGGGCCAGCGTCGCCGCCGCGATGACCTCCTCGTCGCTCGCGCCCAGGCGTCCGTAGCGGATGTTTTCCATCACACTCTCCGCGAACAGGAACGACTGCTGAAGGACCGTGCCTAGATTGCGGCGAAGGCTCGCGCGAGTCATCTTGCGCAGATCCACCCCGTCGATCCGAATCGAGCCCCCCTCGATGTCGTAGAAGCGCGACAAGAGATTCACCATCGTCGTCTTGCCCGCTCCCGTGGGTCCGACGAGGGCGATCCGTTGTCCCGGTCGGGCGTGGAGCGACACATTGCTCAGAACTGGGACGCCAGGGACATAGGAGAACGTGACGTTCTCAAAGACGACGTCGCCCTGCACGCGGCCAAGCTCGACGGCGTCGGCAGAATCGGTCTGATCCGGCGCGGTATCGATCACGGCGAAGATGCGCTCCGCACCGGCAATCGCCGCCTGCACCTGGTTGTAGAGATCACCCAGCATACGCAGCGGCTCGGCGAACCGCCCCGAGTAGCCGATGAACGACGCGATCGTTCCGACGGTCGTCATCCCGACGATCGCCATCCACCCGCCAAGACCCGCCACGATGGCGATGTTGGCGTTCGACAGGATGCCCATCATCGGCATGACGAGCAGGGCATACGTCATCGCGTGCGTGCCCACCTTGCGCACCACCTCGTTCGCCTCGTCGAACTTCCGGAGGGCCATCTCCTGCTGGCCGTACGCCATCACGACGCGCTGCCCGCTGTAGGTCTCCTCGAGGATTCCGTTCAGCGTCCCCAGGTCCTTCTGGTAGCTGCGGAACGCCTTCCTCGTCTTGCTCCCCACCAACCCGACGAGCCCGATCATGAGCGGGAACGCGACCATCGTTCCCAAGGCGAGGAGCGGGTTGAGGACGAACATGATGAGGAGGACGCCGACGAGTGTGAGAACGCCCGAGAAGAGCTGCGAAACATTCTGGGACAGCACGCGGCTCACAGCGTCCATGTCGTTCGTGAGCCGGCTCATCAACTCGCCCGACGTTCGCGAGTCGAAGAACCGCAGCGACAGGGTCTGCATGTGGTCGAACAGCTCACTGCGGAGCTTCTGCATCATCTTCTGAGCGACGCCAGCCACGATCCAGCCCTGGCCTGCGCTGGCCAGCCACGAGACGACATACACGCCGATCATCGCGAGGATGATGCGGAAGAGCGCCTCCATCCCGGAGCCACGGGCAATGGCGTCGACGCCCCTTCCCATCAGGTAGGGACCGGCAAGGCCCACGCCCGTCCCGACTGCCGCCAGAACGATGACGAACACGAGGCCACGTCGATGCGGCAGGGCGTAGCGAGCGAGGCGGCGCAGCGTTCCACGCAGGTTCCTCGCGCGTTCCATCGGCATCATGCCGCCGTGTCCGCGCGGACCGGGTCCCGGCATCGACGCCGATCGGCTTTGCTGCGATCGGGAGTCAGCCACGACGCACCTCCGTCAACTCGCTCGCGCCGGCCGAGCGCTTCCCGTCTCCGAGTTGCGAACGGTAGATGTCGCGATACTCGGGACTCGTCTCGATGAGCTCGCGATGGGTCCCCATCGCCGCGACACGTCCACTCTCCAGGACGAGGATCTTGTCGGCAAGAAGCACAGTCGAGATGCGTTGCGCGACGATGAACCGCGTTGTCGTGTGCCGGGACTCGGCGATCAGTCGATCGAGAGCATCCTGCAGCCGGACTTCCGTCTCAATGTCCACCGCGCTCGTCGAATCGTCAAGGATCAGCACCTTCGGGCGGACGAGAAGGGCGCGTGCAATCGCCAGACGCTGACGCTGCCCGCCGGAGAGGGTCACGCCGCGCTGTCCGATCACCGTATCGTAGCCGTCCGGCAGATCGCGGATGAACTCGCTGGCCTGGGCCGCCTCCGCCGCCGCGGCGATCTCGGCCTCGGACGCGTCGGGCCGCCCGTAGCGGATGTTGTCGCGCACGGTTCCCCCGAAGAGGACCGCCTCTTGCAGGGCAATGCCAATCTGCGACCGGAGCGACGACAGGGTCACGTCCCGTACATCGATTCCGTCGAACGTCACACGTCCAGACGTCACGTCGTAGAACCGCGGGATCAAGTGGATCAGCGTGGATTTTCCCGATCCCGTCGCACCCAGAATGGCGACGGTCTCACCAGGTTCGGCAACGAAGCTGATGCCCTGAAGCACTGGATCCGCACAGTCGGCGGAGTAACTGAAGCACACATCCTCGAACGCAATGCGCCCCTTGGGCGCATCGAGCGACCGGGCGTTCGGGCGTTCACGAACCTCCGGCTCGCCATCCAGGACCTCGAGGATGCGGCTGGCCGACGCGTCTGCCGCAGCCAGAGGCGCGACCATTCCGGCAAGCATCATCATCGGGAAGAGGGCCATCGACAGGTAGTTCACCGAGGCGACGACCTGTCCGACGGTCATCTGCCCCACCGCCGTCATCTTCCCTCCAGCCCACAGGGCGACAATCACGGCCGCGTTGAGAATGACCATCATGAGCGGCATGAGAAGCGCGAGCATGCGGAAGACGCGGATTGACTGGGCCGTCAGAGCCTCGTTGGCCGACCCGAAACGCTCAACCTCTTGCTCTTCGCGGACGAACGCCTTGACCACGCGCACACCGGCGAGATTCTCCTGCAGGATCGTGTTCAGCCGGTCAAGCCGCTTCTGCACCGCAAGGAACATCGTCCGGGCCGGCCCGGCGAACAAGAGAACGAACAGGGCGATGACGGGGAAGAAGGCAAGCACGATCCAGCCAAGCCTTACACTCGTCAGGAACAAGAACACGATCGCCCCCACCATCCAGATCGGAGCGCGGGTCAAGATCCGAAGCGACATCTGGACGATCATCTGCACGAAGTTGACGTCGCTCGTCGAGCGGACGACGAGCTGTCCGGTCTGCAGTCGGTCGAGGTTGCCGAACGAGAAGCTCTGCACCCGACGCACGAGCGCGCTGCGCACGTCGGCGGCGAAGCTCTGCCCGACACGGACCGAAAGCGCGTTATTCACAATGGCGAACAAAGCGCTCACCAGTGCCGCCCCCAGCATGATGAGCGACGTGGTCCACACGACATGGAGGTCTTTCCGGAAGATCCCCTGGTCGATGATCCGCTGCGACAAGCGTGGGATCGCCAGGTCCGCGGCCACCATGCCGAGGAGCAAGACGAGAGCCCCGATCGCCTCCCACTTGTAGGGACGCACGTAACGGTACAGACGAATCAGCGACCTCACTTGCCCTCCCCTCCCTCGTCGACGGCCGGCGCGTGTTGCTTTCCCGCGGGGAGGCGCTCAATGAGCTTCGCGTGGACTTTGGCGAGCAGCGCGTGCAGCTCGCCCTGCTCTCGAGGCGTGAGCACAGCCGTGACTTCGCGTTCCAGCTCGAGGAAATTCGAGTGGGCCTCTTCGTGGAGCACCCTCGCCTTCTCCGTCAAGTACACGCGGGACACTCTCTGGTCGTCCGGATCCGGCCTCCGCACGATCCAGCCGTCGCGCTCCATTCGCTGAAGCATGCTCGTGACGGACGCCGCCGATAGGTGAAACGCGCGCGCAATCTCCGACTGGGGAGCGCCCTCGTGATGCCCGAGGAAGAAGAGAGTGAATCCCTGCGCCCTGTGGAGGCCAATCTCCTCCATCTTCACCCGCATCCGGTCGCCCGTCAGTCGGCAGACCTGCATCAAGAGCTGTCCGACCGTCTGCTCTTCCGGCTTCCGTGGTCCTCTCTCCATTCTTTAGCCCCCATACCTTCAACACCTTGACCGTTAGGGAGCTAACTATAAAGCGCACGCCAAGTTCTGTCAAACCTCGGCGAGTGCGAGCCCGCCTCCAGGACGTCGCGGGCTCGTCGAAGGACTCGCAGACGATGAACGCGCCGACGTCGCCGGCGCGGCGGTACCCGCCGGGCTGCACGAGGAAGAAGCAGGACGTTGCCGAACTAGCGCTTGTCGCCGCCCTTCAGTGCGTCGTGGATTCCGAAGATCGCCATGATGAGCTCGCAGGCGATGCGCACGAAGATCGGGCCGACGAGAAGCGTCAGGATGCCGGTGAGGATCCCGACCCCGGAGCCAAACCGTCCAGCCGAGGATACGATGAGGGCAATGCCCTGCACAACGCATAGGCCGACGCTCAACCAGAATAGGAGTTCGATGACGATCGGCGTGATGAACTTACGGAACAACAGGTAATCGCGCATAGCGCCTCCTTGATACGGAAAGATCGGGACGACGATAGCGGATCCCTCCCACTCTGCCAAGGAACAGCGTCGCTGCCCCTCCGCGCCCCGGCGCGGCAGCCCGAGCCGCATCGACGAGACGGACGAGAGACGCTGCCCAGCGAAGGTGGGGGGCAGCGAGAGGGAACCCCGCCAGGTCATCGCGGGGACGCTGGGAGGACGGCCGGCCCTGCGAAAGGGGTCGGCCGTTTCCACTGACCGCAAAGGATCTCGGCACAGGAGGACGACGATGAAGATTGTCGTACTGCATGGAAGCGCGCGCAGAGGCGGCGATTCGGACACGCTGGTCGACAGGTTCCTCGCCGGGATGGGCGAACCGGAGGAGCACGAGATCCGGCACTTCTATGCCATCGACATGAACATCGCGCACTGTCGGGGCTGCGGAGCCTGCGGATTCGAGGCGGGCACGGGTGTCTGCGTGATCCGCGATGACATGCAGGACGTGTACCCGGCGTTCTCCGAGGCTCATGTCGTCGTTCTCGCGGCACCCATGTTCTGGGGCTACATGACGTCCCAGCTCAAGACGCTGTTCGACCGGTTGGAAGCGATCGTGTCCCCGAAGCACTTCGGCGGCAAGGACTTCGTCCTCTTCGTGACCTATCGCCACTACTACGGCTCCATGGTCGAATGGCTCGGCCGGATCACGAGAGCGTTTGGGAGCCGCATGCACACCATGACCTGCCAGACCTACGACCCGGGGACCGACCGCGACGTCCCGATCGCCAACTTCCCCGAGAGGTTGCACGAGGCGTTCGAACTCGGTCGGCGAGTCGCTGCGGAATCCCGCGAACTGTAGGTGCAGAGACCCGGCCGCTCTACCCTCCGAACGAGACGAGGAGGACGGCGCCGATCGCGAGGACCACGCCCACGAGGGCGCGCGGCGACGGCCGTTCGCGCAGGAAGACGACGGAGTACACCAAGCAGAAGAGGAGCGTCGACCCGCGCACAGGCGCCACGACGCTGGCCGGCGCAAGCTCGAGACTCTTGAGCCAGAGGAGCCAGCCGAGGCCGGCCCCGGCGATGCTCGACAGCGCCACGAAGAAGAACCCACGTCGCTCGACGCGCACAGGGATCCGCCGCCTCAGGAACGGGAGAAGAACCACCGCGCCAAGGCAGCCGGCACAGGCGAAGAGAAGCAGAAGCATCTCTGGCGAGAGACCCTGGTCTAGCGCAAGCTTGGCCGGCACCGTCTCAGCGACTCCCCACAGGATCCCAGTTAGGAGCGCGAACAGGATCCCCGAGCCGCCGCTTCGACGGCCCGTCGTGTCGTTGCGCTCGACGAGGAAGTACGCGCCGACCAGCACGAGACCCGCCGCCAAGGCGAGGTTCCAGCGCAGCGGCTCGCCCAAGAGGACGACGGCCCCGAGGACGCCCCACAAGGGCGCCGTGTTGGAGAGCGTTGTCGCCTGGTGAGTCGACGCCCGTTCGATCGCCAAGAGGTAGAGGAAGCCCCCAGCCGTGGCATCGACGACCCCTGCGAGCACGGCGAGAGCCGCCGGCCCGAGAGCCGGCGCCGCGAGGTTGCCAGAGACGAGCGCATAGATGAACGCGAACAGGGCGACGAGTCCCCACCGCACGACGAGGTACGTCAGCCGATCGATGTACCGGATCGCCGGCGTGGCGGCCGTCATGCCAATTCCCCACGCCGCCGACGCGGCGAGCGCAAGCACCAGAGCCTCCGTCGAGATGGCGACCTCCTTGCCCAACCTTGGCGCCTCAAGACCGATGAGATGCACGAACGATACCTGGGCGAGCCCGGGCTGTCACTCGATGCGCGCCACTCCCTCCTCACGGCTCCATCACGGAACCGACACGTCAACTGCGCATGCTCATGAACTTGGAAATCAAGAGAAATGAAGGAGTGCCTAGATGAAACCATGGATCGTCGTCGGAATGATCGCCGTGGTCGCCGCAGCGACTCTGGCCATGGGGCTCAGCCTTGCTGCCGGCCCATCGGGAGCCGCGGACGAAATCCGCGCCGAGCTGATCCCGTCTCAAGGAACGGAAACAGCCTACGGAGTCCCGCTGTCCTTGACGTCCCTGCCGCAGTTCATCGGCTGGTGGACGACGCTTGTCCCCGCGGCCCAGGACCGGCCGGAGTATGCGGACGCCCTGAAGTCGCTCGTCGCCCCGTGCTGCGACGACAACACGGCATTCCACTGCTGCTGCCAGATGCAGCCCGGGCAAGCCTGTAACCTCATTCGAAGCGCCCAAGGCCTCGCGGCGCATCTCGTCCTCGATCTTGGCTACACGACGGGTCAAGTCCGCCAGGGCGTCCTTCAGTGGCTCGAGTTCGCTCGTCCCGACTACTACGTCGCGGCGGAACTCGCCGCCCGCGGACTGAATCCGGCGAGCCACGGGTTGACGACTCAAGGTTCCTGCTATCGCGGACTCTGCGGAGACCCGATCAGCCAGGACGGCTGCGGCGGGATGAACGAACTCGTCGAGCCGACGATCGCAGGAGGCAACGCGTAGACGAAGGCGCGCGGTTACTCCCACATGTCGCGCATGCGCTGCTGGATGTCCGCGTCGGGGTCGTAGAACGACCCGGGGTCGTCCTTCTTGTCCGGCGCCGCCAACGCGACTTCCTCGACGGAGTCAAGCACGTCCTTCGTGAAGAATCGGCACAGCTGGGCATAGCTGTGCCCATCTCCGAGCGCGTACCACTTGTGGTAGTAGCGCAGGGGCCACGTGACGTAGAGGTGGTCCTTCGCGCGGGTAAGCGCCACGTAGACGAGCCGCCGCTCCTCTTCGATCTCCTCCGGGGACCCTGTAGCGAGGTCCGACGGCAGGAATCCATCCGCGGCGTGGATGAGGTAGACGGCGTCCCACTCGCAGCCCTTGGCCGAATGAATCGTGGACAGGACGAGCCAATCCTCGTCGAGGTATGGCGAGGCGGCCAGGTCGCTCGTCGACGTCGGCGGATCGAGCTGGACGTCGGCAAGGAACTGCTGACGGGATCGGTATCCACTTGCGATCTGTTCGAGGCTGATGAGGTCGCGGACGCGAGCGGCCGGGTTGTCGTACGTTCTCTCGAACACCGGATCGTAGAAGCGCCGGATCCGCTCCACCTGCGCCTCGGGGTTCTTCGCTCCCATCGGGACGAGGTCGTCGAACACCTGGGCGAGGTCGCTCAACCCGGCGCGCGCGGCGGGAGGGCCGGCGAACGACCGGATAGAGCGCGGATCGCCACCCGCTCCGTCGACGTGTTCGACAATGCGCGACGCGGTCGTCGGCCCGACGCCGTCCAAGAGCTCCAGAAGGCGGAACCACGCCAGTTCGTCGCGTGGGTTCTCGAGAACGCGCAAGAAGGCCAGAAGATCCTTCACGTGGGCGGCTTCGAGGAAGCGCAGTCCGCCGTACTTGTGGTACGGGATGTTCCGCCGCGCCAGCTCGACTTCGAGCGTGTCAGACAGGTGCGAAGCGCGGAAGAGAATGGCTTGCCGCCGGAGCGGGATGCCCTCCTCGTAGTGGCGCAGGACGCGGTCGATCACGTACTCGTCCTGCTCGGTCGTATCCTTGCACAAGACAAGACGTGGCAGCTGCTCGCTCTTCCTTTCCGACCAGAGGTCCTTCGTGAACCTCTCGCTGGCCCCTGCAATCAGCAGGTTCGCCGTGTCGAGAATCGGCGTCACGGAGCGGTAGTTCTGTTCCAGCTTGACGATCATCGCCCCAGGGAACTGCGCGGGGAAGTCGAGCATGTTGCGGACCGTCGCCCCGCGGAAGCGATAGATGCTCTGAGCGTCGTCCCCGACCACCATGATGTCCCGGCGCGTCTTCCTCATACCGAGGAGGATGCGAGCCTGAACGACGTTCGTGTCTTGGTATTCGTCCACGAGAATGTGATCGAAGCGGCCGCCGATCTCCTCCGCCAGGCCGGCGTTCTCGAGCAAGGTCATCCAGTAGAGAAGAAGATCGTCGTAGTCGAGGACGTTGCGTTCCTGTTTGCGCACGACGTACTGCTTGAACAGCGAACGAAGCTCGGTCTCCCACCCGTCGCACCACGGGAAGTCTCGCTGGAGGACATCCTTCAGGTCGTCGCCGGAATTCACGCATCGCGAATAGACGGCGAGGCACGTCCCTTTGCGCGGGAAGCGCTTCTCCTTCTCGTGCAGGCCCATCTCGTGGCGGATGATGTGGACCAGGTTCTCCGCATCCCCCTGATCGAGCACCGTGAAGTCGCGACTGATCCCGACCGCGTCCGCGTAGAGGCGAAGGAGACGGTGAGCGATCGAGTGGAACGTGCCTCCCCAGACTCGCCCCGTGGTCGCCGTGCCGCGGGCAACGATCGTCGAGGCTCGCTCGAGCATCTCCTGCGCGGCCCGACGAGTAAAGGTGAGGAGCAGAATCCTCGCGGGATCGATGCCCTGCGAGATGAGGTACGCGACACGATACGCTAGCGTCTTCGTCTTGCCGGTGCCCGCCCCCGCGACAACGAGCAACGGGCCGCCACCGTGCATCACGGCCGCGCGCTGCTGCGGATTGAGGTCATCGAGCCAGGATGCGTTCCCTTCGCTCTTCATGCCGAGCAGGGTAGCCGATCCGGCAGGCCTCCTCCACGGTCTACTTGGCCGCCGTCGCGCCGTAGGCCTACGTGCTACAAGCCACGAGCCCTCTCCCGTTTCGCGCACCCATCAACCGGCCTTACAGCAACGCGTAAGGGCTAGCCATCCTGAGTCACCGTTCGCGCAGACTCCTTGTACTCCCTGAACCCGTCCACCAAGTGCCGGAACGACGTAGGCCGATACTTCTCGAAGCTCTCTTCGTCGACGTACACGAAGTCATAGGCCACATCCGACTGGACCCGGTTGATGTCCTCGCACCACTGACGCAAGCGGGCCATCTTCAGCGGCACATCCACATCCTCTCGCCCCTTGGTCTCGACAACGACCACCCGCTTGCTCGACAGCTTGACGAGGAAATCCGGGTAGTAGTTGGCAACGTCGCCATCGGCGTTCACGTAGTCCAGTTTGAAGTGCACCGCCAGATAGTTCTTCGCGTAGGACACCACATCGGCGCAGTCTTCGAGGAAGCTCGCGAACCGCAGCTCCAACGGGCTGTCTCCGATGATGCGGTTGAACACGCTCTTCTTTGGGACGAGGTAGCCCTGCTCTTTGGCCACGAACGGTCGCGTCTGGCGAAGCTTGATCGTGTCGCGGATCTCGGCGTCGCCCTTGTCCTGCACCGTGAGCGCGTTGATCGCCTTCTTGAAGGTGTCGATCAGCGTCTTCGTTGCCGCCACCTCCGACAGGTTGCGCAGGGTGTTGGGACTCTCGAGTTCCACCGCGCGGTCAAACAGCTCATTCCGCACGAAGTCTTTCACCTTGCCGTAGAGGACATCGTAGCCGCTGACCAGCCGCAGCTCCTTCATAACGGTTCGCGCGAAGTAGCCGATCACGCTCCGGTAGTCGGCCACGCCGGCCGAGTCGAGGATCGTCGTGTGCGTCACCTCGCCATTCGCGATGTCTCGAAAGACGATCTCCCGTTGCTCTTCCTCAGTGAACTGCCGGTAGGTGACGCGCTGATGCCCGAGGGCGCCAGCATTCAGATCCGCCAGGTTCTTGTACTCGCGGTAGATGCGCGGCGTCAGTACGGGGATCTCGATGTCCAGCGCCGCGATGTCCTTCTTCTCGTTTCCCTGGTCAACTTCGACCACCAGCGGCGCTTTGGGCTTGGTGCCCTCGCCCATTGGCTTGCGCTCCAGTTCGACACCCTCCGCCTGGATCGACTCCACGAAGTCCATGAACGCGTCCGTGCCGACGACGCTCACGTACTCCTCGACGCCGCTCGGGTACATTCTCCGCAGTCCTCGCCCCAGCGTTTGCTCGGGGAGGATGTTGCTCTGAGCCGAGTAGGCACGCAGCCCAACAATGGTGGTAACGTTCTTCACGTCCCACCCCTCCTTGAGCATCATCACCGAGACGATCGCCTTGTAGCGGCTGTCGGCGCCGTCGATCGTATTGGCCTGTTTGCGCAACTCCTCCAGCTCGTCCTTCGCTTTGCCAGAACTGGCCTCGGAGATCTCGCCGTTATTCTTGGTGTGGATGACGAGCACCGCGTCCGTCAGGTCCGGGTACGTGTTCTCCAGGTATTCGGCCACATCGTCGCAGTTGCGGGTGTCGTCAGTCATGACGAACAGGATGGCCTTCTTCCCCAGCTTCGCGTGCTCGGCGTAGGCCTTCCGCCATTCGAGCACGCCCAGGTGGAGGTAGTCGGCGTACTTCTCGGTGTACTTGGCGCTCTGACGTTCGGTGAGCTTCGCGCGGCTCGCGGCGTCGGGCAAAACAGGATGCTTGACGACGTCCTGCGCAATCGCTTCCACCAGCGGGTAGTCCGCAATGGTCTGGACGAAGATCGCTCCGTTGTTGTGCCTCGGAGTGGCCGTCACGTCCACCTGCAACGACAGCGCCGCGCCCTTTTGCAGCAGGCGATTGTGGATGTCCTCGATGGACTTGAACCAGGCCATGCTCGGGTCGTGGATGTGGTGCGCCTCGTCGTTCAGCACCATCAACTCGTCGATGTCGCGCACGATCATCCCGAGGTCCACCTTCGAATCCGTCGTCGCTCCCGTCGGCCGCTTGCCGAGGAAGTACTCCATCGTGTTCTCATCCTCACGCGAAGGCGGGATGTCGTCGCCGGCATAGACCCGGTGAATGTTGGTCAAAAAGATGTTCCCGGTGGGGCGCGTGATGCGGACCTCGTCCTGAACGTGCAGGGTCAGTTGGAAGTCGTCGCGCCAGTCGCGGCCGTCCACCCCGTTGTCGGGCAAGACCGGATCGTCTTTCAGGAAGATGCGCAAGCCCTGGAAGTCCTTGTAGATGCGATCGAGCACGATGATGTTGGGGGTGATCACGAGGAAGTTGCGAGCCAGCGTCGATTCCGGCTCGTAGAGCTTGTGGTAGAAGCTCCACGCCAGCACGAGGCTCAGGACCTTGGTCTTGCCGGAGCCGGTGGCCATCTTCACGACGAAGCGCCGCCAGGTTTCGTCGAACATCCCAGCCGACACGGCGCCGCTGCCGTCGAACCGCATGAGATCGAACTTGTCCTGCACACCCACGACGTCGCAGAGGTAGACGATCGTTTCGACGGCCTCGCGCTGGGCGAAGTAGTACTGGAACTCCGCCATGGTCCCGTCCGCCTGCAGCATGAGGTGCGGCGTGTCGAACCACCAACGGAGCAAGCTCCGGCTCGTCTCCGTGGCGCCGACGTAGCCGCTATCCCGGAACTCCTTCACCTTGCGGCGCAAAGGAGAGACGAGCGGCGGCATGAGCTTCTCCATGCTGCTCTCCCGCAACGCCTCATCGGCGGGAAACCAGCGGATGCTCGGGTCGAGAATCGCGTGTGGGGATTGCGGAAAGTCCTTATGCAGTGCCATATCGGTTGCTCATGTCTCTTTCTTGATGGGCGGTTCAGGCTTCCCGAGTCGCTTGCGCTGGCTGGTCTCGACTTTCTTGATGCTCTCCGCCGCCGGCAACTCTTCGGGCATCGTGCCGCCCAGTTCCTGGATGGTCTGCCGCACCTTCGCCCCAACTTCACGATGCGTCCGGTTCGCGGCGTCTTTCCCCTTCACCTCGTCCCGGCGCAGCTTCTCCTCCGCCTGGGTCGCCCGGAACAGGTTCGCCGCGAGTTCCGTGCTGCCCATGTGATCCAGGATCTTCTGGCTCTTCTTCAAGCCCTTTCGACGGTGAATGTCCTCCTGTTTCAACCCGCCATAAAGGCCCATGTACCCATGGTTCTGAAAGATGGCGTAGTCTATCGGTGCGATGACGCCGGCATCCTTGGCCGCGCTGGCCAACTGCACGTTGTGGCTGCGCACTTCTTCACGCAACAGGACCCGCCGATCTTCCTCGATGCGCCCGTCCGCCAACTCCTGCCGCCGCGTCTGAATGGCGAAGTAGGTTTGGCCTTGCGCCACGATCTCCTTGGTGGGATCGGCGTTTTGGATAGCCAGGTAGCAGGCATAGCGGGACAGGAGGATGGTCTTAACAGGGCGCTCCGCGCCGCTGCCGATGGCGACCATTTCGGTGACGTCAACGAAATGGTCTTCGAGGCGGTGTCCACTGTTGAAACAAGCCAGTCTGGCCTTCTCAATGACCCCCTCAAAATTGCGGTAGTCGCCGTAGCCCAGGACCCCGGCAAACTCACGGCTTGACCAAAACTCCATCCCCGCATCGTTCGTGCGCTTGATCCGCTCGAAAGGCGAAGCACTCCCACCAGCTGTCTTCGCGAGTTCCTTCGCCACTACTCCTTCCCTCCGTTCTTCCCCACGCTCACGTCCACGATCGTCATCGTGTCGTTCCCGAAGATGTCCACGACCTTGACCGCGATCTTGCGCCGGCCCGCCGCGCATTCGTGATAGACGCTCGTCAACTCCAGCGAGCGGTCCTTCTTCGTGCGGAAGCTCTGCCACTCATTCTCGAAGATGTAGTCGCCCGTCCAGCGCTCTTCCCACTCGCCGCTATCCTCGTTCTTCACTCGGATGATCTCGCGCTTGCTCTCGAAGTTGAAGTCCACGGCCCAGTAGTCGACCCAGTCGGTCCACTCCTTCGTGAGCACCTCGCGGGTGACGACGCCGTCTTTGTCCTTGCTCACCTTGACGATCCGCCCTTTCTCCACCACGATCCGGCTGCCCTTGTTCTTGATCTCCGCCTCGGCGTTGGCGATCGAGTCTTGGGAGTAGAACACCGAGAAGTCCGTCAACTCCACCGCCACGGCCGGCGGGGTGCCCTTCTTGCCAGCTCGGACCAGCGGTTTCACCTCGATGGCCGCCACATCGTGAAAGACGACCTGGTTCTTCTCCACCGCCCGCTTGTCGAACACCTCGGCGGGGATGTACTTCGGTGCGATGTCGATCCCCTTGGCGCGCGCTTCGTCGAGCACGTTCGGGAAGAGGCCCATCTCGAACTCGAAGCCCAGGATGTCGACCTTGGTGATGTGCTTCTTGCGGCACTCGAGGATGATCTCCTCGATGAACAAGCGCGTTACCGGAAGGTTGACCGGCCCGACGGCCACCAGCCGCCCCGCCTTCTTGCCGTGGAACGCGATGAAGCCCTCGGTCTTCTCCGCGCGGTAGGCACGCAGGATCAGGTCGACGAAGGCGGCTTCCTTCTCCTCCAGCTGCTTCTGCTGCTCGACTGCGCGCAGATTCGGATTGATCCCGACGTAGTGCTGCCGCTCGTACTTGCCGAGGTTCAGGATCTCGAAGGCGCGGTAGTCCTTACCTTCTTCCTTCAACTGCCGCTGCACACCGATCATCCGCTTGCGGGTCGTGTGAATGGCGAACTTGCCCAAGTCGCAGACGATCCACTTGCGACCCAGCTTCTCCGCCACGGCAGCCGTGGTGCCAGAGCCGCAGAAGAGGTCGGCGACGAGGTCGCCTTCATCGGACGAGATCTCGATGATTCGTTCAAGTAGGGCTTCGGGTTTCTGCGTCGGGTAGGCAATCCGTTCATCACCCGCAGTCACCCAAGGAACATCTGTCCACACATCATCCAGCGGAACCCCAGGCAACTCATCGAGGTACTGCTTCCGATAGAGCTTCCCCTTTTCTCCCTTGTGGATCAGGTCGTCCTTCCACATCTGTTCGATAGTCTCTGGAGTAGTCGCCGTCCCCAGATTCTGGTCGGCTCGGTAGAGCCGGCCATCTTTGTCCCCATACCGAAATCGGCTCTTGTATTCCTCTGTATATTGCTGGAACTGCGGATTGAAGGTGAAGCGTTCGGAGCGCGTATAGAGATAAATGCTTTCGTGGTTGAAAGGCAGTTTGAGCTTCCCTTTGAAGCCAGAAACGGACATGCGTCTCCACCGGATATTGTTCCGGAAGTTGCTGCCCCCGAAGACCTCGTCCATCACTAGCTTGAGCATCGAACCAACCTGCGGACCGATGTGCACATAGATACTCCCATCCTCCGCCAATAGGTCGCGCATCAGCACCAGCCGTTCGTGGATCATGGCGATGAAGGAATCCGCGCCTTTGCCCCAGGTGTCGCGGTAGGCAATCTCCTCGAGGATGTTGGGCTTCTTGGTGAACGTCTCGTCGCCGATCTCGATGTCCATGGAGAAGTCAGCACCCACGTCAAACGGCGGATCGATGTAGATCAGCTGAAGGCCGCCCTGCTTCTCGATCTCCTCGCGCAGCGGGCCGTTCTTCAAGCTGGAGAGGATGAGCTTGTTGTCGCCCCAGATGAGTTTATTCGTCCAGCCCTTGAGCTGGCGCCCGCGCGCATCGAAGAGACCGAGATCCACGGAACTGCCCGCCGGCTTCTCCGCCCGCGGCTCGTCTACCTGCTCGATGACCTGGAACGGCAAGACGATATTGCAGACCTCGTTCGACTTTCCGTTCCAGACCAGCTCAACCTCGCGCTTCTCCTCGAACAGCAGAAAGCGGTACTTGTCCGGAAGAGGCTTATCCGCTTCCAGATAGCGGAGGATCTCCTGCTGCTCTTGCTCAGTCAGGCGTGCCATAAACATCCTCCTCTTCTCGGTGTTCTACCCAGAACCATGTCGGGAGCTCGATGGAGAACACAACGTTCGCCATCAGCGACGGCCGAGCCCCGGCGGATTGACCAGCTGGACCGTCTCAGCGCCTTACCCCGGACAGCGCCGCTGCGCACTGCCGGCGCACGCCGGAAACGGCGCCTGCTCTCCTCTGCCTTGCGCCAAGGTACAACTACCCGTGCCCTCAAGTCTCCCAGTGCATCCCGATGTAATCGTGCATTGCCTCCATGTCGAGAGGCCGCGTCGTATTCCCGGCGCGAATGTAGAACTCCTTTGCGCCCCGATCGGCGAGGAACACAGGGCGGGGGCTCTGGCTGACACGCACGATGCAAGCGGCCTTGTCGTCGACGTTGTCGAGGCTGATTCTCAGGTACGGGACGAACTCCGCGCCCAGAAACGTCGACACCACGCTGGTCAACTGCTGCTGGAATCCGTCCTGGTTCTGGTGCGGAAGGGTCTGAAAGTCGTTCCCCAAGCCCAGGACGGTGCCGTCGTCTGCGACCCCGATCAGAAGCACGCCGCCCTCCGCGTTCAGAAACCCTGCAATCGTCTTGGCGATGACCTTCTCCAGATCCTTGTTGATCCGGTTCTCGCGCACGTCCCAGCGCAACGACGACTTAAGCTCGACGGTCGCGGTTTCGCCCCCACGCGCGAGCTCGGCGAGGCTCTGGTCACGGGGCGGCTCCACTTCGGCGTACAGCGAGGCCATAAGCTCGTTGTAGGCTCCCGCGATGAGTCTACGCCGCTGTTCGAGAAAACCCTCGTAGGCCTCCAGAGACCACAGTGTCGGATCGGTCGGGACGAACTGCTTTTCCAACGCGCCCGGATAGCGGGTCTGGACCTCCCGGAGGTACTCGGCCGGGGGTCGGTTCGTGAGCTCTCGGTTCGTCTCGTCGATGAGAAAGGCACGGTTGGCAAGCTCGTTCACGATCTTCTTATGCAGGTGGTTCTCAACGCTATACCCGCCCGCCCCGTACAGCAGCGAGGTTGGAAACACGTGGTGACTGTGAATGTCGTATGACTCGCCGATGTCCGTGTCGAGGGGCATGCCGTTGAACCAGTCGGCCGCTCCGCGGCGTTTCGCCAATACATACAACATCCGATAGAACGGGTGCTGCGTGCCGCGGCCCTCAAGGTCCGCGGCCTTGACCTCGATCCGGCCGCGCTGCTCCACGATCGCATCCACCAGCTCCCCCCACGGCTCATCGGCGCGGACGATAATGGAGAGATCATGGTCTAGGCGCTGGTCCGTTTGGCTCGTATACCGGCTCCAGACCGAGGCCGCATACATCCAATGGAGACACCGGTGTAGCTCCCGCTCCGAGGCGAACTTTCCGGCGTGTTGGGCGAGGTAGACCACCGGTGGCACGAGAACGTTGGTCGTGTTGAGATCCTGCGTGGAGTTGATATGGCCATGTCTGGAAAGGATGCTGACCAGGTAGTCGAGGAGCTTGCTGAGCCGGCTCCAGCCATCCTTCAAGTCTGCAGCCGCGGTGTCGTGGATTGTCTCGAAGAGCGCCCTCCCCTTGACCACGCCGGTCAGGCTGCGGATCAAGAAGGTGAGGTCGAAGTAGAAGTGGCGGCGGTCCAACTCGGCAAGCTTCTCCTTCATTGTCCGCCTTGCCTGAGGCCACTTTCCTGTCACGTGCGCGAGCGCCAGCTCCGCGTCCGTCAGCTTGGTACCGAGACTGTTCACACGGTCGAAGACGTCAATCGCGTCGTCGATATTCGCATTGGAGGGCACGGTCTGGATCGGGTAGTCCTTTTCCAGGATGTTGCGCAGCCGGTTCAGATTGTTGTTATAGACTTGGGCGAGCTGGAACGGATCCTGGTCCGCTCCCGCCTTCTGGCGCGCGATTTCGAACACATTGAGCGGCTCCGACCTGAAGCACTCGACAACCTGCACCCACGTCGGGTTGGCCTGCATCCGCACAGCTTGGTAGTACTGGAACTCGCCGCTCTCCAGATCGAAGTAGAGGTCTCGTGGGTCGTTCTGGATGTCGGCCGCCGTGTAGTACGGCGGGATTTCGCCACGGGCAAAAAGATAGAGCGTCGTAAGGCGCTGCTGCCCGTCGAGGATGACCGAGGTGGATCCGATGCGAGCCCGGTCAATGGCGCTGTTCTTGATGTCCGGTGGTCGATCGGTCTTCCACACGAGGAGGCTCCCGGTCGGATAGCCGCGGAGGAGGGACACCAACAGCTGCTTGGCCTGCTCCCGCTCCCAGACGTACTCCCGCTGGAACTCCGGGAGCACGAGGTCAAGTTTCTTGATGCCATCAAGAAGCTCGCGGATTGTCATGGGTTAGCGCCTCCTCCACGGCTACGAATCCTACACCATCGACTCCTGATGACTCGCCCGAAGCCGTCGCCGGACTCGCCGCAAGAGGAGACACGACGAGACCGGCCTAACGCTCAGCGGAAGAGCCGCGCCGCGAAGCGGCGTATGCTCACTCCGGTTGTCAAGCGAAGGTCACCAGGGCCGCGCCCACTCGCAATGACCTTCGCGTTCCCTTTCATCGCTGCCTCCTTCCCGCACAGGACATCGTATCTGCACCCACGATAGGGACTCCCGCGGATGACGACAAACCGCGCCGATGAACCCTGGCCCGCCCTCTCGACGACACACTGTGCAATGCGGCAGACTCCCGCCCCCGTCGCAAGGGTGCCGCACCGCGCCACGAGGAGTAAGATCCCGCCAGGGAGGAAACGCTATGCCGATGCGCCCGTTTGCTCTTCCCCGGGACCTTCTCCCGGCCGCCGACATGCTCGTTCGCGCGTTCCAGTATCCGGATCACCCGGAGTGGGGCGTTCAATCTGACGAGCAGGGTCAACTCGTCGACTCCATTCGCCGGATGCGCCGCATCTGGCCGGTCGTGAGGATCCTTCAATGGGTCTCCCCCGCGCTGCGCGACATTGCGCGTGGCTTCGTGTGGGAAGAGGAAGGCGCGATCGGCGGACTGACGATCGCCCAGCGTGAGGGCCTGACGACGACGTGGTACATCGGCACAGTCGGCGTGCTGCCCGAGTTCCGCCGACGCGGCCTGGCGCGCCAGCTCGTGGTCGCGACGCTCGACATGATGCGCTCGCGCGGTGGCACATGGGTCAAGCTTGGCGTGATCGACGGAAACGCGCCGGCCCAGGCACTCTATCGTTCGCTCGGCTTCGTCGAGTCCGGCGGATCGACGCGCTACGCGCTCGCGCCCGCCGGCGCGATCGATCGACTGCCCCTTCCTGCCGACTACGAGGAACTGCCTCTCAAGGAGTTCGACTGGCGCACGCGCTACGAGCTGGACAAGCGGATCGTCCCGGCCGATCTCCAGGAGTTCGAGCCGATCGTCTCCGGCCGCTATCGCACGCCGTGGCTGATGCGCGCCCTCGCCCCGCTCTTCCGGTTCGCTGAAAGCTCGCGGGATCGCGACATCATCGTTCGCCGCGCACGGAATCAGGTGGTCGTCGGGCGCGCCGGGTGGTCGATGGCAAAGAGAGGCAAGGGGACGAACTCGATCCGAGTTCGCCTCGATCCCGCGCACACCGACCTCGCTCCGTACCTCGTGCGACGGGCGCTCAGCGAAGTCCTCGCAAAGAGCCCCGCTCTGCGCGTCGACCTCTTTGTGCCGACGTGGATGCCCGAAATGGCGCACGAGGCCGAGGCGCTGGGCTTCGTGAAGCGCACGTCAAACAAGATGATGGGGATGAAGCTGTAGTCCGCGTGACGGCGAAGCATCCGGCCGTTGCGCCTCCGCACACCGCGTGTCGGCCGCCGCATGGTGCCCTTTGGGCTCAAGACCAGCTGAGTGGATCGACTCAGGAGGCGGGCTCCATCGGATCGCCGTACCTGTCTAGTTGAAGGGCGGTCCGCGCAGCCGCTATACTGCTGCGGCGCTCTCATCCAAGGAGGCCCCTCGATGACGAAGTAGCCTGGGCGATTGTTCGTGGCGGTCATTCACGGTCGATGTCCGACCGCGCAATGGGCGCACGTGGGCTACTTCTCTTGATCGGTGTAGGCTTTTCAGTTCTTGAACGTGTCTGCGTGCGTCCCAAGGGACGAAGGAGGACACGTTGTCATCGCTCGTCTTTCACAACGTATCGTTCGCGTACGACGCTTCGCTCGACGGGCTCTTCTCGGGAATCGACGTCGGATTCGGCGTCGGGTGGACGGGCATCATTGGAGAGAATGGGGCCGGCAAGTCGACGTTTCTTCGCCTGTCCTGTCGGGAGTTAGAGCCTCGCCGCGGCAGGATCGACGCCCCCGCATCGTGCGTCTATTGTCCCCAGCGGACGGACGACCCGAAACCCGAGTCGTCTATGTTCCTCACCGCGACGGACGCAGAGGCCTTCCGGATACGCGGCACTCTCGGAATCGGCGAGGATTGGCTCGACCGCTGGAACACTCTGTCCCATGGGGAACGCAAGCGAGTCCAAATCGCTACCAGCCTATGGCTCCAACCGGACTTGCTCGCCGTGGATGAGCCGACGAACCACCTGGATGCGAACACGCGGCTGCAGATCGTGCAGGCGCTGCGATCGTATCGCGGCATTGGCCTCCTGGTCTGCCACGATCGCGACTTGCTGGACGGACTTTGCGCTCACTCGCTCTTCGTGTCCCCTCCCCACGTCATCCTGCGCTCCGGCGGGTACACCGTGGCGATGAAGGCCATCGAAGATGAGGAGCAGGCCGCGCGCGAGGACCGCAAGAGGCTCCAACAGACTCGCCGAAGGCTTGAGCGCGAGATTCACGTACGGCGCGACCGCGCGCAGAAGGCGGAGGGGGCGAAGTCACTGCATGGCGTGGCGCCTCGCGACCATGATGCACGCGAGAAGGCAAGAGCCGCACGCGACCGAGACCACGGCTCCGGGAAGAACCTTCGCCAATTGGAGGGGCGCGTCCGCCAGGCGACTCTGCGCGAATCGGCAATCCAAGTACCTCCTCTGCGCCACCTCGGTGTCAGACTGCGCAGCTGCTCATCCGATCGCAACGCCGTCATCCGGGTAACCGCGGGAAGCCTGCCGCTGGGTCCCGCCCGTCGGCTGGAGTACCCCGATCTCCTGGTCCAAGCACAGGACCGGATCGCGGTGACGGGGCCGAACGGCGGCGGCAAGAGCACACTCATCCGCCACATTGTCGCCACCTCGGCGCTTCCGTCCGAGCGAGTCCTATACATTCCTCAGGAAATCTCGGCGCAGGAGTCGTCGGAACTGCTCAGCGAGGCGAAGCGCCTTCCGCGCAAGGGCCTCGGTTGCGTCATGCAGTGGGTCAGCCGCCTCGGATCCGACCCACGAAGAGTCCTGGAGAGCCGCACGCCCAGTCCAGGCGAAGTGCGGAAACTTCTCCTGGCGGTCAGGATGATCGACGAGCCGCAGCTCATCCTCCTGGACGAGCCGACGAATCACATGGACTTGCCGTCCATTGAGTGTCTCGAGGCCACGCTGCAAGAGACACAATGCGCTCTCGTTCTCGTCAGTCACGACCGCCGCCTCCTTGAGGCTCTCGCTACGCTCGAGTGGAGCATCGCTCCCGCCGCACCGAAGAGCGAGACCCACCTCCTCACGACCCGCAGGCTCCGCCCGTACGATTGCACCCTGCAGCGCGACGCCCTAGAGTGACCGAAGAAGAGGAGACCATGGCCAAGAGACTCTCCGTCATTGACGTCGACCGTTGCGTCGGGTGTCAGCTTTGCATCTATGCTTGCGCCCGCCGTGAGGGCCATGCCGGGACGGAGGGCGCGCGCATCGACGTGCGGTCCGCAGGTGGGATGCGGCGCGGGTTCGTCGTCATCGTCTGCCGCGCTTGTGACAATCCCCCGTGCGCGCGAGCCTGTCCGACCGGAGCGCTCGTTCCGCGGGACGGCGGGGGCGTTCGATGGGCCGCCGACCTTTGCACCGCCTGCGGCGCGTGTCGCGAGGCCTGCCCGTTCGGAGCGATCCAAGTGGACAGAGACAACCGCCCGCTCGTTTGCGTCTACTGCGGCACCTGCGCCAGCTACTGCCCACACGACGTTCTCGCTCTGCAGGAGATCGAGAGGGGGACCGATGCCGCCCGGTGATCCCCTCTCCCGCGTCCTCACCATCGACCTCTCGACGCAGCGTTTCGACATCGCCGAGCGCCACGACCTCTTCGAGGCATCGCTCGGCGGGGCCGGCGTGGCCGCCCGCCTCCTCGACGAGGAGTGCCCGCAGGGCGCCGATCCGCTGGGTCCCGAGAACTCGATCATCTTCGTGGTCGGGCCGCTCGTCGGCCTCTTTCCACTCGCGTCGAAGACGGTGGCGATGTTCAAATCACCGCACACGGGCAATCTCGGGGAGAGCCACGCCGGCGGCCGCAGCGCAACTTCCATCCGCCTCGCCGGATACGGCGCCATTGTCATCCGCGGCGCGAGCGCTTCGCCGACCTATCTCGTGATCGACGGAGACCGCGTCCACTTCCGCGACGCGTCCGCGCTGTGGGGTCTCCAGTCGAGTGCCACCGTCGGCCGCGTCCTGCGTGAACGGGAAGCTGGGTCCGGCCACCGTTCCATCCTGCGCATCGGCCCGGCTGGCGAGCGCATGGTCACCTATGCCTGCGTAATCACCGAGACGTATCGCCACTTCGGACGTCTCGGCCTCGGCGCCGTCTTTGGCAGCAAGCGGCTCAAGGCCATCGTCATTGCCGGCCATCGCTCCCTGCCCGTCGCCGACCCGGTCGGGTACCGA
>Ga0247842_10002695_pt1 | contig 25692 bp, 38 predicted proteins | sample LaCruzMarch2015__3_FD_192411 | JGI IMG/M metagenome (GOLD analysis project Ga0247842, IMG submission 192411) | Freshwater microbial communities from meromictic Lake La Cruz, Castile-La Mancha, Spain - LaCruzMarch2015_19m | ecosystem: Environmental > Aquatic > Freshwater > Lake | place: Spain...
GTCTGCGGAATGTCAAATGTCAAGATGTGACCCCAAAGGCACTCATGTTGGCTAAGGCCTGTCTTCGTCCGCCGCGGCGGACTCCGGCTCTGCGTTCTACGTTCTGCGTTCCGACTTTCCTCCCACCGCCGCACTTGGCGAATCCAGCGTGAAGCTGTATCAACGTGGTCCGCGCCGGAAAAGTGGGTGGCTTCACTGCCGTGCATCCGCGGGGACGCTCCGGTGAGCTTGGCTGCACCGCGGGCGGCAGCGTGGTGGGGTCTGCGGAATGTCAAATGTCAAGATGTGACCCCAAAGGCACTCATCAAAAGGTAAGGGCTGACCCGAATGGCGTTATGTCAAAAGGTAAGGGCTGACCCGAATGGCGTTACGACCTGTTCAGGTATGAACAGCGAATTGGTTGACCTGTCAATTGACGCCTGTGCTTCAGGCCCCACTGCTTGCGCAACCGTGGTTGGCGTGTTAATCGGAAAGCATGCAGACAATCGAAATTCCTGACGAATTGATGGCCGAGGCGCAGGACATCCCCGACTTGCGCGAGCGTGTCGCGCGGTTCATCAAGCTCGAGGTCGTGCTGCACCGCCATCGTGGCGAGCGTCACTCGCCGGAAACCCTGCAGGCGGTTGCCAATGCGAAGAACGAGGCTGACAGAATGCGCGGGGAAAATTTCGACCGGAGCAGGGTGGCGGAGGAGTTGCGGGATTTCGTGGCCCGTCTGCCGCGGGATTCGTGACTGGCTCGGAGACACGGGCGGTGTTGGATACCAACATCCTCCTGGCCGCCGAATCCTCGAAGGCCTCGGCAAGCCCCAACCGCGAAGTGTTCGACCGATGGCTGGCTGGAGAATTCACGCTTCCGGTCTCGGATGATGTTGCGGCCGAGTATGCGGACAGGCTTGCCCGGATGGGAAAGACAGCGGACGAAATCGCATTCTTCCTCGCTCGCGTCTTCTTGTTGGGTGAGACAGTCGAGATCACCTTTTTTCACTTCAGGCACTATCCTGCTGATCCTGAAGACATCGGTTTTCTGCTCTGCGCCATAAACGGTCAGGCAACCCACCTCGTGACCTACGACCGTCACCTCCAGCAAATCGCGCCTTTCTATCCGGATTTTGTCACATGTGAGCCGCTGGTTTTTCTCCGTCATCTACGCGCGGTGGCCAGCTGAGCATCTGCCTCTGCCCACTGATTCCTGACGTCTGTCCACTGCCCCCTGTCTCCTGACGCCTGTCTCCTGACCACTGTCTCCTGTCTCCTAACTCATGCCTAAGCTCTACGAATATCTTGGCCTTGTTGTCTTCTTCTACAGCAATGAGCACGAGCCTGTGCATGTGCATGGCCAGATTCAAGGTCGGGAGGCGCGGGCGGAGTTCCGCATCATCCAAGGGAAGGTTGTGGATGTAGTCTTCCTGCCGCAACCCAGTCGGCCACCCCTGAAGCCCGCAGAACTTCAGCAGTTTCGCGACGTGGTGTTGGCCAAGGCCGACGACATTGTGCGGAAATGGGTTGACTACTTCGTGCTGCACAAGTCTGTTGCATCAGAGAAAATAACCCGGTGCCTTGCATGAATACCGACAGCTTCAACATCACCCATGCGGACCATCTTGGCAGCTATCGCCTCCGACTCCGCTTTGATGACGGTTTCGAGAACGTCGTTGATTTCGGGCCATTTTTGCAGACATCCCAACATCCCGATATCCGCGCCTTTCTCGACATTTCCAAATTCCGGCAATTCGGCTTGGAGAGTGGCAATCTTATGTGGGGCCACTTCGAGCTTTGTTTCCCCGTCGCCGACTTGCGCGCCAACCGCATCCTGCCATTCAGTGCCGCTGCAAGTGCAGCCTGACACCCGTCCCACTGGGTCCGTATCAGTTGGTCGCCGCGGCGACCCGTCTCGCTTCGCTCGGCTGTCTTTTCAGCCCTCTCATTCTGCATTGGCTAAGGCCTGTCTTCGTCCGCCGCGGCGGACTCCGGCTCTGCGTTCTACGTTCTACGTTCTGCGTTCCGACTTTCCTCCCACCGCCGCACTTGGCGAATCCAGCGTGAAGCTGTATCAACGTGGTCCGCGCCGGAAAAGTGGGTGGTTTCACTGCCGTGAATCCGCGGGGACGCTCCGGTGAGCTTGGCTTCACCGCGGGCGGCAGCGTGGTGGGGTCTGCGGAATGTCAAATGTCAAGATGTGACCCCAAAGGCACTCAGTCCTCCGCCCTCATCATTCTGCATTCTACCTTCTGCGTTCTGACTTTCCTCCCGCCCCCGGTCCCGTCAAGGTGGTCCGCTCCGGAAAACTGGGTGGCTTCAGAGCCGTGCATCCGCGGGGACGCTCCGGTGAGCTTGGCTTCACCGCGGGCGGCAGCGTGGTGAGACTGTCAAAAAGCAACGGCTACCGCCTTCGGCCTCTTTCTGCTAAAAAGCAAGCATGACCCTCCTCCTCACAGGCTGTGCCGGCTTCATCGGCGCGAGGGTAGGGGAGATGCTGCTGGCTCGGGGGGACACAGTTGTCGGGGTGGACAACCTCAACGACTACTACGATGTGCGGCTCAAACAGCACCGGTTGTCGGCGCTCACCGCCATGCCCGGGTTTGAGTTCCATGCCATTGACATCGAGGAGCGGGCGGCCCTGGAGAAACTCTTCGCCGCGCACCGCTTCGACGCCGTGATCAACCTCGCCGCCCGTGCCGGGGTGCGGGCCAGCATCGAGTCGCCGGAGATTTATCTCACCACCAACACCCTCGGCACCCTGAACCTCCTGCAGTTGATGACCGCCCATGGCGTGTCCCGGTTCGTCATGGCCTCTACCTCCTCGCTTTATGCCGGGGCCAAGATGCCCTTCGTCGAGACCGCCGACGTCACGCGGCCGATCTCGCCCTACGCAGCGACCAAGCTCGCTGCCGAGGCGCTGGCGCAGACGTGGCACCATCTGCAGGGCATCAATGTGGCCATCCTGCGCTACTTCACCGTTTACGGCCCCGCCGGCCGGCCGGACATGAGCCCGTTCCGCTTCATCGAGTGGATCCGCCGCGGGCAGCCCATCCAGCTTTACGGCGACGGCAGCCAGACGCGCGACTTTACCTACATCGACGACATCGCCCGCGGAACGGTGGCCGCCTTGGGATTGGATGGCTGCGAGGTCATCAACCTCGGCGGGGGCAATACCCCCATCAGCATCAATGCCATGATCTCCCTAATGGAGGAAGCATTGGGCAAGAAAGGCATCATCGAGCATCTGCCGCAAAACCGCGCCGACATGCAGGACACCTCCGCGGAAATTGCCAAGGCCGGCGAACTGCTCGGCTGGCAGCCGGAGGTTGCTCCGCGGGCCGGCTTGTGGCGCGCAGTTGAGTGGCACAAGCGAAACGCCAGATGGCTGAATGATGTCAAGCTGTAGGGCGTATGAATCAGGCCAACGGCGTGAGCCTATGCCAATCGATGTTTCCTTTTGACTGGTAAACGTAGGAACTGTATCTATCTTGTCCTGCTTGCCTGTGTATCGCTTTAACATGTTAGAAATTGTATGAATCTACTTAAAACTCTTCTGCCGCGGAATACTGGCGTGCCGACTAAACTTCGCGCACTAAAATCCAACGTGTATTCGCTATTTGGATGCAAGCGAGCGTCGATCGGCTGGCTAATTGCTAAAGAGAGGCAATTTGCCCCAAGGATTGAGAAGGACGGCGTTATCTTCAGCGAATTCGATGGCCAATCCTCCAATGTCCAGCAGGGTGGAGACAAAATGGGATTTGAAAGGCACGCCTACGCACCCTTCTACAGCAGGGAGCTTCAGAGGTTTCTCCAAAGTCCCGTCACGCTGGTGGAGTTGGGTGTCTTCCGGGGTAGTGGTTTGGCTATCTTCTCGGAAATGTTTCCCCCACCTTCAGTGCTGATCGGTCTGGATATTAAACCGGCCCGCTACCACTCTTTCAAGGACACCTTGATTTCGCGCGGTGCTTTTCGCGCAGGTGCCCCGCAAGTCTTCCAGTTTGATGCTTATGCGCCCGACATCTCGGTGCTCCAACACGCCCTTGCCGGACGGACAATCGATGTGTTTATTGATGACGGGCCACATACTTTCGAAGCTATAAAAATCGTAGCTAAAGCTATTCGTCCATTGCTCAGCGAGAAATATCTTTATGTCGCCGAGGACAATCCGGAAGTCGCGGCGGTGCTTGCTGAGTCGTTGGGCGCGAGCGAAGTTGGCGCTTATCGGGGGTTGTCTTTCGCCAAGGCATAGGTTGTAGAGGAACAGTCGTCCCTCGTCCGCATTGCTCCTGATCTGGACCTGCATGCGCACCCGAGGTAGGTTGCCCCTTCCGCCTGAATAAACAACCGATGGCCAACCGCTCCATGAGGAGCGCGCAGCTCAACACAAGTTGTCTGGGTCACTAAAGCAGAAAGCGCTGACTTCAGTTAGCTGGACAGCAATTGAGACGGGTGCACGCCAGTCGGTTCAGCTTGTCGTTGCCGTCATTCTCGCCAGGCTACTCACGCCCGAGGAGTTCGGGGTTATAGCTATAGCCTCAGTATTGATGGCTGTGGCTGGCACCCTGATCGGTGCCGGGTTCGGGGTTGCGCTGGTTCAAAAAAGAGACCTCACCGAGACCGAGACATCATCCGTCTTTTACCTATGCATTTGTTCATCTTTTGCCATGGCAGGAGCCATGATGCTGGCAGCGCCGTGGATTGCCGCCTTCTTCGATATGCCAGTCTTGGCACCTGTCAGCCGCGTTCTGTCCTTGGCGTTCATCATCTCCAGTTTGGGCGGCGTCCACACGTCGCTTCTGGCAAAGAATCTGCAGTTCGCCAAACTTGCACGCATCAGCTTGAGCGCCTCGGCAGTATCGAGTCTGGTCGCCATTTTCCTCGCTTGGAACGGGTGGGGGATCTGGAGCCTAGTTGGCCAGAACCTTGCGGCTTGTGCCACCACGAGCTTGGTGGTGTGGATCTGGAGTGATTGGCGCCCAAAACTTGTGTTCAATTTGTTCGCCATCGCTCCTCTGTTTCGCTTTGGGGCATACATTGTCGCGGCCGACTTGCTGGAGACAATCTTCGGTCGCATTTATATTCTGCTCATCGGCAAGTGTTACACGCCCGCCGATCTCGGATACTACAGTCGTGCGGATTCGACGCTTGCATTACCCAACAGCTTCACATCTGGAATAATAAACCAAGTAGCCATGCCTCTGTTCTCGGCCGCGACTCATGATCCCGTTCTTTTGCAGAAAGCCTTTCGCAAGGCTATGCGAGTGACTTACTATGTGCATGCACCAATCATGGCTGGGCTCTTTGTTGCTGCTGAACCGTTGGTTCTGACGCTCTACGGATCTCAATGGGTTCCAGCTATACCATTCGTCCGCATCTTGGCGTTTTGCGGGTTGTGCTGGCTTCCTGTGACGGTAAATTACGGATATCTTAAAGCAACAGGTCGATCAAAAGCCTACTTTGCTGCGGAATTGGCCAAAAAAGTTCTTGCCTTGGGTGCCGCTGTCCTTACAGTGCGAATCAGCATTTTCGCAATGGTGGCGAGCCTGATTTTTGTGACTTTTGTGGCCTATCTTATTACCGCGAGGATTGCTGGTGGTAGCGTGAAATACGCAGGCATGCGTCAAATATTGGACGCGTGGAAGCCGCTATGTGCAGCAACGCTCATGATCCCAGTTGCTGCTTCGGTTTTGCTCCTTAGGGATTTGTCTCCAGGCGCACTTTTGGGAGCGCAGGTTCTCGCAGGTGGGCTCTTTTACTTGCTGTGTTGTCGAGTGCTTAATTGCAAGGAGCAGTCGGAAGTGTTTGGGCATTTGCAAAATATGCTGGCACGCGTCGCGCGCCGTTAGACTACACTGGAACTCAATCGGCCGATAAGCATGGACAAGCCAAACAACGGCGGGGAAAACCCGGTCATACCTGTTCACCTTGTAATCAGGAGTAGGGATGTCCAGATGGGAATCACGGCCGTTAGATCGTTACTGGCATGCAGTGACAAGAGGCACAAATTGGTCTGGCATGAAGATGTTCTCAGTGCACACGATCGAGAATCCATCAATGCTGCATTCCCCGATAATAGTCGTATCATCCAGCGCACTGTTGCGGATGAGTTGATGAATGAAATTCTCCGTGATTTTCCGCTTTGTAGAGAGTTTAGGAGGAGGCATTCAATGGGGCTAAAGCTTATCGATACCCTAAACCACGAGCACCCTGTGTTTCTAATCTATGACAGCGACATCCTAACCATGTGTCCAGTGTCAGGATTGTGCGACTTTCCTGATACTGCCACTGATTTGCTGTTTATGCAGGACCGGCAGTATAGTTACCGCTTCGGACTTGGGCATGCCGTTCAATTGCCGAATGGGAGTCTCGTTCGGCGCCTGAATGCCGGATTTATGCTTGTCCGACGAGAGAGCATAACTTATGATGATATCGAGAGAATTCTTTACGAGCATCCTCACTTTAGGGCTATCAATAGCGATCAAACAGTTTGGGCCCTCCTCGCCGCACGGCGCAGCGTGCGCATGTGGGCACCCGCGCAGGTGGCGCTGGCCTATGGCGAATCGTCTGTTTTAGAGAAGTGTGCGGTGCTGCACTTTACCCAGCCTGTGCGCTCCCGGTTCAATGATTTTGCAGGTTTAGCGGCCACCCGTATGAATCGGTCGAAGCCTGTGAAAATTGAAACGGTTGAGGCAGAGCGATTCGCTCGACTTGAGCTTCTCGGTGAGATCGCGCACCGTAAATTCATCAATTGGGCCCACCGTGCGCGCTATTCTTGGCGCTAGCGTCTCCCGCTCAAAAGTAGATGTGCGCGGCACCATTGCATCAACTGACCTACGTGCTCCTCGTATACGCGACGAGAGCCTATCTTGAAAGTGCCTAGTTTCGGCGTGTAGCGACTTCCATGAACATACTTCAATACACACCTGCCTATCCGCCAAGCGTTGGGGGTCTTGAGTTTGTTGTCCGCTCTGTTGCTCGTGCTCTTGTCGAGCTTGGCCATGACAGTCGTATTTTGACCCCGCAGGATGGCCCATGTGATGACGACAGCGAGTTGGGGGTTGTTCGCCGGCCATCACTATGGGAGCAAATGGATGCGATAGGGTGGGCGGACGTTGTAGTGTGCCACCAAGATTGCCTCCGCCTGGCTTGGATCATGCCGCTGTCTCGCAAGCCCAAATTGATGATGATAAACGTGACGCCGCAGCGACGGCGTTGGCCGTGGAAGGTGCTGATGAGGTATATTGTTTCAAAATGCCGGATGCAGGCTTCAAGCAGGTTTTTGGCGGCGGAAGTCGAAGAAATGTTTCGTGTCCCCTGTGGGGTCCTGCCCAACCCTTATGATCCGCGGCATTTTTGCCAGCCTCCAGAGCTCACGAAACGGGATATTGACTTTGCTTTTGTCGGCCGCTTGGTGAGACTCAAGGGAGCTGATGTCTTCGTGGAGGGACTCGCACGCCTCGCGGTGCAGGGCATTCAGCCGAAAGTTGCAATCGTCGGTGATGGTGAGGAGCACCGAAATTTGGAATGTCTACTCAAGGAGCACAGCCTGGATAATCATGTGGCCATGCTTGGTCCACTAAACGGTGAGCGCGTTGCGGAAGTGCTACGTCGCACCTATTGTTTGGTCGTCCCCTCACGGTATGAGCCGTTTGGCATTGTTGCACTGGAGGGCCGAGCATGTGGTTGCGAACTTCTCGTAACCGCGACCGGCGGCTTGCTTGAAGCAGCCGGATCGAGGGCGACGGCTGTGCCGCCTGGTGACGTGGATGCCCTGGCTGATGGGCTATTGCAGATGCTGAATGCACGGCGTGCTCGGAAAACTCCATGTGCTCACAACAGTGAGTTCGATCCTCATCTACAGAAGCACGAGCCAAGAAACGTTGCAATTGCATATCTTGCTGCATTGGGCTTCCGCAGTGAGTGACGCAACTGCGCTTCTGCCCGGCAGTGGTCAGTCAGGATCGGAGGTTTTCAGTGCCCCTCGGAGCGAAACAAAATGACGGCAATCCGACAATAGAAACGAGACCGACAATTCGACCTAGGCAACAAAGCCAAGCGTAATTACGCACATTCATGTCACAAGGTTTCAAAAGATACTGGGCATCACGAGCGATTTCCGCGGGTCTGGCGTGTTTGGTCAGCCGGGATGTGTGAATGCTTCGAACGTGTTGCCCTTTACGGTTATGATTCAGCTGAGTATTACCATTTGCACGCGTAATCGCTGGGCGGAAGTCCGACAGACCATAAGGAACCTGCAGGGGTGCGGCCTCGACCAGTGCCCGCTGCTCGTAGGCGATGACGCCTCGAGCGAGCCCTGCCCGATTGATTTTTCAATATGGCGTGGGAAACACCACGTTTACCGAAGTGATGAAAACATTGGTTACATTCCGCACAGAAATCGGCTTGTTGAGGCCAGCGAAACGCCCTATGTGCTGGTGCTTGACGATGATTCGAACCCGACCAGCGGTGATTTTGCGGAAGCCATGGAAATTCTCGAAAATCCGGCAGTCGCTGTCGTCGGGTTTCCCGTCCGGTTGCCAAGCGGTGATTGGCAGGTGCCTCCGCAAGGATCCAACCAGAGGCATCGGTCTTTCATTGGATGCGCTCATATTGTCAAGAGGAGTCTGTTCCTGAAGTCGGGCGGCTACAGAGAAGAGTTGGTGCATCAAGGTGAAGAAATGGATCTTGGGGCGCGTCTTTTTTCTGCCTCTCTCCAGTGCATTCATTGTGATCAGCCGGCGTTTGAACATCGGTTTACCCAGGCGAACAGGTCCTATGAGCGCATGGATTACTTTGGGACACGCAACGAACTTTTGTTTTATGACTGGTATGCCCCGGCGTTGTTTTCTATTCCGCTCCTGGCAAAAATTCTGCTCAAGCGTTCACTGCTGGCTCTGAAGGTGCGTCGCGTGAGCGTGCTCAAGGGCATCTTGGCGTGGATTCGCGATCGCTACTCGCTTAAGATGTTCCGGAAGAGGCTCACTCCTGCCGAGTGGCGCGCCTATCGCGCCCTGCCATACTAATGGTCCACGCGGCAGAACGGGCAACTAGATGAACAACTGGATCGTGTCGCAGTTGGGCTCACGTGAGCACTACAATGTGGCTTCTGCTTTGCATGCCGCAGGCGCGCTCAAGATGCTGTTCACGGATGTGTGGGTCCGACGAAGACATGCGAGGCTTCTGGGAGGTTTGGCTCCGTCGCTGGCTGCCAGACGGCAGGACGATCTGCCCGACATCCTTGTCCGGTCGGCCCTGCTGCGAAGGCTGTCCTTTGATGTTTCGCTCCGCCTGACCGGACTCGCGGGCTGGGATGCGTGCATCAAGCGCAACACTTGGTATGCAGATTGGGCGGCAAGCCAGCTGCGAGACGCCCCGGCCGACACCTTTTTCTCCTACGCCTACACAGCGAGTCGTCCATTCGAGGTCGCCAAGCGCCGTGGAATGCGCTGTATCCTTGACCAGATTGATGGCGCATGGAGAGAGGAACAGCTCTGGCGGGAGTTGAGCCGGCCATACCACGCGATCGAAGCCGCGGTGGATGAAGCGCCTCCCGAATACTGGGCCGCATGGCGCGAGGAACTTGCGATGGCGGATGTCATTGTCGTGAACTCTGGTTGGTCCAAGAAGTTGATCGTCGAGGCCGGTGCCGATGAGGGGAAAATTGTTGAGGTTCCGCTCGTTTACGCGCCCGCGACGCCGGCAGTAGGCAATAGTCAGTCGTCAGCAGGAGATCATCTCGTCACTCGACACCCGCCACTCGTCACTGGCAGCCGCCCGCGGCTGCAGGCCCTCTTCCTCGGTAGTGTAGTCCTGCGCAAGGGGGTGGGGCAGTTGCTCGATGCCATCCGGTTGCTGAAGGCGGAGCCGGTGGACTTCACATTCGCCGGACCAAACGGGGTGCGGGTGCCAGATGATATCCAGGCGATGCCGCACGTCCGTTTTCTCGGACCGGTGGATCGCTCAACGGCGGAGCAGCTGTATTATGAGTCGGATGTATTCCTGTTTCCAACCCTCTCTGACGGCTTTGGACGCACGCAACTGGAGGCGCTCGGCCATGGTTGCCCGGTCATCGCCTCAAGGAATTGTGCGCAGGTTGTCGAAGACCGGGTTAACGGTCTGGTGCTGGAGGAGGTCACCCCGGAGGCTATCGCGGAGGCGATGATGGAACTCGTCCGCGACCGCGATCTGCTGGCGCAGCTCAAGTCCGGAGCCCGCGTGCCCGACCGTTTCCATCCACGCCACCTCGCCCCGGCTTTGCTGGCGCTTGCGCATGCACCTGTTAGATTACCCTAAATCACACATGAAATACGGAGCTTCCGACCGCTACCAGACCGAGAAGGGCAAGGAATATTTCGCTTACCAGCAGCAGCAGGCACCGGGAGCGGCGCTCGAAGCTCGGAAGTTCGCCTCACACATCCGTCCGACGGACCGTGTGCTGGACTTCGGCTGCGGCGGGGGCTGGGTCCTTCGGGGGCTGGACTGCGCCGAGCGAGTTGGCGTGGAAATCAACGAGGCCGCTCACACCTTCTGCCGGGAGAATGGAGTCCATGTGCGCCGGGCCTTGGACGAGGTGGAGTGCGGGGATTTCGACGTGGCGATCTCCAACCACTGCCTTGAGCACGTGCCTTGCCCGGTGGAGGCCCTGCGCGAAATCTGCGGCAAACTCCGCCCGGGAGGAAAGCTCGTCCTCGTGCTGCCACTTGACGATTGGCGAGTCCAAAAGGACTTCACGGGCACGGACATCGATCACCATCTGCACACATGGACCCCGCGCCTCCTGGCCAACACCCTCGTCGAGGCAGGGTTCTCTGTGCAGTCGGTGGCCGTCCTCTCCTATGCATGGCCCCCCGGCTGGTCCAAGTTTATGAACGTGCTACCCGGCCCAGCCTTCGACGCGCTCTGCTGGCTCATGGCGGTGGTGAAGAAGCGCCGGCAGTTGGTCGCCGTTGCAACCAAGCCGGCCTGATGAACAAGTGTGTGCCTTTGAATTCGACGCTGGCTTAGCCCGTTTGGCCGAAAGCTGAGCCGAGCGCAGCGAACCGCAGATAGCCCCCAAGCAAACAGGCTGCAGCAAAGCAAAGCCAACCGAAACACTGAACTGAAACACTGAACGCTGGAACGCTGCGCTTTTAAGCTCGTCACTCGCCACCCGTCAGTCGTCACTTCCGAGAATGCCCTTCCTCCTCATCTCCGCCTTCCTCCTCGCCATCGCCTACCCGATGATCGGGACCACAGCAGCTGTGGGTGTTCTGGTGTGCAGCCAGATCCTTCTGCTCGCCAAGGAAATTCGCACGGGGCAGATCACGGGTGTTGGCGGCTTCATCTTCATGTCCATCCTCTTCTTCTCAGTGCGACCAATTTACATGGTTATTGAGAAAGACTATACGTTATTCACGAAATTGTTTCTCATCCGGGTGGACCTGACGGAAGTGACTTCCGCAGTGTGGTGGGCGAGTCTTGCTCTTTGGTGTTTTGCGGTCGGGGCGGCGGCGGTGCCGGTGTGGAATCGGCGCCGGCTCCTTGAGCGATGGCAACGAAACAAGTCAGTGACAACGAGGCTCGATGTGCGGCCGGCCTACATCTGGGTGACACTTGGCCTTCAGGTGGCAACCATGCCTGTCATGTTTGTCCTCGTAATTTATGGACGCCGACTTTACCGCTCGGCACTCGGGGCCTACGCTTATGACTTGCCGGTCGTTCTGCAGTCAATCCACGTGCTCGCTGTTGTCATCGCTGTGGCGCAATGGACAAAGTGTCGTGACCTAAGGAGTGGAGTGCCGGTGGCTTTATCGGGAGGAATGCTGTTGGTCTTCGCATATCTGATGCGAGATGTGAGCAATTTTCGGTCATTTTACATTATGGGCCTGCTAATAGCGGGGTTTGCCGTATTGCAGATCCTAAAGGGCCGCGTGGGCTACGCATGGTTGATTGTTCCAGTGATTTTTTTCCAGCCATTGTTCCAATATTTGGGTCAGCAGCGTGGCATGCAAAACGAGGAACTTCTCGAGGAAGGGGTTCTTGAGCAGGTGGTGCCTGACAAGAGTATCGCGGATGCCTACTGGAATTTTTATGGATACGATGGCGACATGAACATCTTCGACACGTTCGTTGCGGCCAAACGCAGTGAGCCCGCATACTATCCTTATGTGTGGTCTTGGCTTTACGTTCCGCTACACTTTGTTCCCCGGGCCCTATGGAAGGCAAAGCCCAAGGGTGGGATCACCCAGGATGGCAGTTTCACGCGCGGCGCGCCGTATTCGTGCGGCATTGCCGGATTCTTCCTGCTCGATGGCGGGCTGCTTTGGATGCTGGGCTCCATGTTCGTGCTTGGATACCTCGTATCCATGGCCGACTGGTGGGTGCTGACGCTCCCGCGCGGGTATTTGCGTTGTTGCTTGATCGGTGTGCTCACCGTCAATGGGATGCTCCTGTCGAGGTTCTTCCTCTGGCAGTATTTTTATCAAGTGCTGTATTACGTGACTCCTATCCTGCTGCTGTCCTGGTGGATCGCAAAGATGTCAGGGAAATCTACTGCGTCGCGCCGTTCATCGCATCGGCGCCCCCGCCCCAGTGCAGCGCCTGTAGGGGCGTGACCCGCAGCACCCGCTGCAAGAGTAGTCGGCGCTGAATAGCGGCAGGGTCACCCCGGGGCCATTCCCAACTTCGATCTCTCAGCTTCCATGCATCGAGTTATAGCCATCTGTTTTGGCCAGTTCGGTCCGTATCATCATGCGCGCGTCGCTGCCTTGCAGCGGGCTGCGCAAGAAATAGCGGATGGCGGAGAGCGAATGGCGGATGAAGGAAACCGGTCACGCGACACGGCGCTCTCAGGGCAAGCTTGGCGCGTGATCCCGGTGCAGATCGCGTCAGCGACGACAACCTACGCATGGAAGGCTTCGGACAACGGGAACGCAGGACCACAGGACCACGGGACAGCCGGAGGTCAGACTTCTGCATTCTGCACTCTGCATTCACAATTTGCCCACGGCTTGCAGACTTTATGCGAGGGGATGGAGGAGACCGTTTCGCCGGTGGATGTTTTCTGGAAGGCCCGGAAGCTTTTCAAGCAGGAGAAAGTCGAAGTCGCATTTCTTCCCAGCTATTCGCCGGCCCGCTACTTTGCGCTCTTTGCCGCCGCCAAATCCCTAGGCCTGCGCACGGTGATGATGAACGAGAGCCACGCCGGCACCGAGAGGGCCACCGGATGGAAGCGCTGGATCAAGCGCCAGATCGTCCGCCAGTTCGACGCCGCCCTCGTCGGCGGCAACCCGCACAAACGCTACTTCGCCGGCCTCGGCCTCCCCGAGGAGAAGATTTTCACGGGGTATGATGCGGTGGATAATGAGTATTTTGCGCGGCGCGCGGAGGAAATTCGCGCTGCGCAAAAACAGGAGACAGGCGTCAGTGGGCAGTAGTCAGCCAGAGGGAACAGCGGAGCAGATTCGCGCGGAGGCGGAGTAAGAGACCACAGGACCACGGGACCACAGGACTGGTGGCGTAAAGTGCACTCACTTCTGCATTTTGCGTTCTGAATTCTACACTTTTCCAAGCCGTGCCTAGCAATCGGACAAAGATTGAAAACGCCAGGGATTGGGTGTAGCCTGCAACAAAAGCTTCAGCATGCTCACGATGATCCACAGCCCTGTTGCCTCGGTCCCCGGGGTTCTTGGCGGGTCGATCGTCTTTCGCGGGACCAGAGTGCCTGCCCAAACACTGATCGACTATCTCTCGGATGGGTTTTCGCTCGAAGAATTCCTGGAGTTCTTTCCATCTGTGGAGCGTGAAGACGCGGAGACATTCCTCCGTATGCTCGAAGAAGCTGCGTGAGGATTCTCTTCGATGAAAATGTGCCGCACCCGCTGGCAAAGCATCTTTGCGGGCACCATGTAACGACGGTTCAAGCTTGCGGTTGGCGCGGCTTCTCCAACGGAGAACTTCTTGCACTGGCTGAAGTAGATTTTGATGTGTTTGTCGTCGCTGACAAGAATCTGCGATATCAGCAGAACTTTGCCGGTAGGTTGATCGCCATTGTTGAACTGCCAACCAACCGCTGGCCCATTCTGCAGCCGATCATTCCGCGGATTGTTCATTTGGTGAGATCCGTCCAACCGGGCAGCTACATTGCAGTCGGTTTCGAGTGAGCATGGGCCTGCTCCGCCTCGACCACGCTTTGACTATGTCAAATCTGCGCCAAGCCTACGGGCTGCCTGGTCGGTATTTCCTCAGCCTCGGGCGGATGGTGGGCTGCAAGGTGGTCATGATGAACTAGAGCCACAGGGGGGGAACAGTGGTCAGGGGTCAGTGGTCCGTGGTCATCGGGAGCCACTGGGGAACTTCAACTGGGAAGCACGCCGAGCCAGTCGAGAAGGCGCTTTTCCACGGTTTGCAATTGCTCCGCAGACAATCGACCGAGTTTTCGAAGGAAGAACTTCGGCGGCAGCGAGGGAACGCCTTGAACCATGAAGGCTCCTTGCTTGAGAAAGCCGGCAGGAACAACCACCTCGAATCTGGAGCCTCGTGTGCTGGTGGTGTGAGGGATGACACCGATAAGAGCGCGGTCTTCGTCTTCAAAGGCGACGCTTATCACCAAGGCCGGGCGGACTTTGGCAGCGGCCCCGAAGTCAACGAGCCATACGTCGCCACGCTCAGGCACCGCGAACTTCCTCCTCGTCCAGTGAGCGGAAGGATGCTGCAGCAAGAGAGCCGTAATCGTCGTCGTTGAGGTCCTCTGACCACGGTGTGCGGTCGATAATTTGACGCCGGAGTTCGATTTTCTCCCTGACCGTCAGTGTCTCGAATTCCTCGACGATGTGTGCGATGGTTGCGGTCATAAGGCCAACAGATATGCATGTTGACTCCGCTTGCAAGCCTGAATCACTTCTAGCGTGCGTCGGCGCTCTGGTCAGCGACCTCTGAAAAGTAGCGACGTAAAGGCCCAAGGGCTCAGCCCTTGCCTTTTGACATTTGCAACCGAAGTGGATCAAGCGCCAGATCATCCGCCAGTTCGACGCTGCCCTCGTCGGCGGCACCCCGCACAAACGCTACTTCGCCGGGCTGGGGATTCCCGAGGACAAGATCTTCACGGGGTATGATGCGGTGGATAACGACTTCTTTGCTTCTCGCGCAAACGAGGTGCGCGCTTCGGCGAAGTAAGAGACCACAGGACCACGAGACCATGGGACCGCGAAAATGAGATCTGCCGGAGTGAGGAAAATCGGATTTCCATCCGACCTGTCCGATCCGATGTTTGTTTTTCCGGATGACTCGACGTTGAAAGCGCACGCAGCCTATCGCGCCGCCAAAGCCGGTGACGCGGCGGCAGCAGTGGACGTCGTGCGCGATCTTGCGGTGCCCCTGTTGACTGCGATCCAGCACGGTGCGCTGCCCGCCGATTACTTTGTTGCACCGCATGCGCGCGAGGCGTCGGGTGACAATGCCATACCGCAGGTTCTGGCGTCGGCCTGTGCGGCCGTTGCTTCGGCCGAAGTGGATACGGCGATTGTCCAGACCACACGGGAGCCGATGCCATGGAGCGTCTGGCATTGCGGCCGGTCTTCGTGGGGGACGTCATTTCCGGACGCTCCTACTGCTTGGTGGACGATGTTACCAACCTCGGCGGAACGCTTGCCGAGTTGGCCGACTTCATCCAATTTCACGGCGGCCGGATTGTTGGCGTTGCGGTGTTGGTCAATGCGGGACGGAGCAAGGATTTGCATCCGCCCAAAAGTGTGGTAACAGAGTTGGCCAAGCGTTATGTCCACGAACTCGAAAGACTCCTCTCTGTCGCGCTCGAAGCGCTCACGGCCAACGAAGCAAACTACCTCATTGGCTTCCGCTCTCTTGACGAGATCCGAAATCGAATCTCTAAAGCGCGGAAAGAAACGGATCTCAGACTACGCTCTAAGGGAATTTCAGGGATGGAAAGCCCCCGCAGGTAACCTGCCCGTCGGTGGTTGAGTCGCCCGGCACCGTGAGACCCCGTAACAGAGGCCCAAGGAGCCCTTACCTTTTGACGTTTCAAACCGAAATGGATTAAGCGCCAGATCGTCCGCCAGTTCGACGCCGCCCTCGTCCGTTGGAAATGCAGAAGGCAAAATGCAGAGTGTAGAAGTTTCCAACACCCTGACCTCCGAATCCTGACTGCCGACTTCCGCACGCTTTCCCCGCCTCACCGAATCACTGAAACACTGAATCACTGTCCTCTGACCTCCGGCCTCGGCATCCCCGAGGACAAGATCTTCACGGGGTATGATGCGGTGGATAATGCTTACTTCGCCACCCGCGCGGACGCTGTCCGCGCTTCGGCGAAGAAAGAGACCACAGGGCCGCGAGACCACTGGACTGGCGGCGCAAAGCGCACGCACTTCTGCATTTTGCGTTCTGCGTTCATCATTGCCACAAGGCCGGAGTTGCATGAGCAGGCCGACCGAATTATGATATTTGTGATGTCCAGTGTCGTTTCGCAAGATCCGGGTGTTCTTGGCGGGGAACTTGTCTTTGCCGGGACGCGTGTTCCTGTGAGGAGTCTCTTCGACCACCTCGAAGGCGGTGACTCGATCGAGGATTTCCTCGAAGGGTTTCCATCCGTGGAACGCGAGCAGGTCCTTGCCGTGCTGGAGGATTCGCGAGAGCACGCTCTTGCCGCGGCGCATTGAGTTGCTGTGCGCATTCTTCTCGACGAGAATCTCGACTGGCGGTTATGCCGCGACTTGAAAGGGCATGAAGTGGACTCCGTGCCGCTCTTGGGTTGGGCTGGCACGAGGAACGGGGCACTGCTCCGGCGAGCCGTTGAAGCTGGCTTTGGCGTCTTCATCACCATGGATGGAGGTCTTTTCCATGAGCAAAACCTTGCGAAGGTTGGTCTCGCTGTCATCGGCCTGAGGGCGAAAAGCAACCGCCTGATTGATACGCGACCGCTGATGCCTTCCGTGCTGGCTGTTTTGCCGAAGCTCGTGGTTGGGAGTATCGTTTTCATTGATTCGTGAGGGCGCCCCCCGCCTCACCGAACCCCTGACCTCCGACTTCCGGCCTGGGCATCCCCGAGGAGAAGATTTTCACCGGGTATGATGCGGTGGATAACGCTTACTTTGCCGCCCGCGCGGATGAGGTCCGCGCAGAGGCGAAGTAAGAGACTACAGGACCACGAGACCACACGACTGGTGGCGTGAAGTGCGCAATGCGTATTGTGATCGACAGTAATGTTCTTGTCGCGGCAGTCCGGTCGAATCGGGGGTGGTCCCACAAGCTCATCCGCTCCATCGGTGCCGACCCGCGTTGGTAACCTTGCGTAGCCCCGGGCAAATAGCCGAAGGCAAGCAGTCTTCAGTTTCTGATCCTCTGCGGTCACTGCGGTTGCCCTCCGCTTCGCCTCACGCTATTTGCCTTGGGGCTATCTTGGCTGTGCCCGGTTCCGGCTTTGCCTACGGTTCTGCGGGAGAATCTCGGAAACAGCTTCGAGCCTTGCCCGAGGTTCCAGCTGATGTAAATTTATCCCATGTCGAAGACAGAACAACTGCAGATCGAGGTCCAAAGCTTGCCGGAGAAGGTTGCAGGACAAGTCTTGGATTTCTTAGCCGCGATAAAGACTGCGCAGGGTGCGACATCAGCGCATCAGCGGGCTCTCGTTCGCCGGCTCCGGGGCTCGTGGTGCGGAAGGCTGAGCACCTCGGAGGAATTCGCCGCCCGCAAGGCTGATGAAATTCGCCTTGAAGAATGAGCCGGTGGTTGTGCTCGACGCCTGTGCGTTGATTGCCTTTTTCAACAATGAGCCTGGGGCCGATGTTGTTGAAGAGGCTCTTGCGACGGTCGCCACTGTGGAGATTTCGAGCATCAACCTTCTGGAGGTGGCCTACGATGCGGTGCGGCAGTCCGGGGCCCCGGAGGCGGCCAGCGAGGTCCTCAAGGACGTGGAATCCTTGCCCTTACGAATCCATCGCTTCCTCGACAACGAGATGAATTAGGCGCGCGGCCCATTTCAAGACGCGTTTCCGCATTTCCTTGGCCGATGCTGTTGCTCTTGCCCTCAGCTCGTCCAAAAGTGCGCCGCTTTTGACGAGCGACCACGGAGAGTTTGATCCTGTTGAGGAAGCCGCCGCGGCCCGCTTCATCTGGATTCGCTGAAGCGTTCTCCTCGGATCTTTAACCTCCAGCGAGCCCAAGGGGGACACAAGGCGTAAAAACGAGGCTCTCAAGGAGACACAGGGGCACGCGGAGTTTTTCGGAAGGGATCCGGATGGGCCGGAGAGACCTCCGGCCGGTTTCGCGGACCCGGGGCCGCTCTGCAAGCTGGCTTGCGAGGCGGTCGCGGGGGGCAAAAGCCGTCCGCCGCGGCGGACGCCGAAGGGCCGAAAAACGAACTGGCTTTTCCCCACGGACATGCGATTAGGTTCACCATGAGCACAGTCGAAATCATTGCCAGCGAGGTGAAGGATCTTGAGCCGAAGCAGCAGTCGCAAGTGCTTCGATTTCTCCAGGCTCTGCGGAGGGAAAAAGAGCAGAACGAGGAAAAAGCCTTCAAGGATTTCTCCCTGGCATCGGCCATGCGCGGCATGGAAGACGAGCCTGATCTCTACAGCGAGGAAGCTCTGGGGCGTTGATGTATTCGGAGGGCGACATCGTTCTTATTCGCTACCCGAATACCGATGGATCGCGGGGCAAGCGTCGACCGGCGGTGCTGTTGAAATGTCTCGGCAATAATTTCGGTGACTGGCTCGTTTGCATGGTCAGCACACAGCTTCAGCACTGCATCCAAGGACTGGAAGTTGTGATCACTGCCAAAGAGCCGGATTTTTCTTCCACTGGTCTCAGAGCCGACAGCCTGCTGCGCACCAGTCGGCTGGCAGTGGTGAGTGAATCGATGTTTGAACTCGAGCTTGGAACGCTTTCTCCGCAACGCTTACGTGAAGTGAAAGAGCGGCTGGCTCAGTGGGTCGTCGGTTAAGGATCTGGCGCTCCCGCGAGATCGTGGAGCGCTTTCAGCTGCGACAACTTTGCGCGGCAAGTCCTTCGGGCGGCGGATGCTGCCGTTAAGAGTTGAGACGTGGAATGCTCAGCAAGAGCACTGCCCAACAATGCTGCGGCCAATGAGTGCCTCCTCCATTCGGGTGTTGTCAATCGCGGTGCTGGTGGTCCTGCTGGTCGCATACGCTTGGATCACCCTGCGAACGGACGGCCGAATGCGGACAATTCCGTTTTTGCCCTACTGGCTGACCTACCATCTCGAGTTCTACATTTACGAACGGAACGCGTTGGCCTTCGGCCTCCTTGCCATGGTGGGGGCCGGCACCGTGACCGGTCTGCGCTGGGAGTGGCAGGCGTTTTCCTTGGTGCTGTGCCTCGCTGCACCTTTGGCCAAGGACGCAGCACAAATTTTTCTTGAGACGCGGCACTTCAGCTGGCTCGCCGTCACCTGGGGCCTCGGCGGCGCACTTATCGGGTGGATGGCGACGTGGGTGCTGCTGTCGCGCGTGGCGGGCGGAAGGTGAATTGGAGACTCAGCGGGCGGAGAAGATGCGCGCCGTCGCGAAGTCGCTCGGCCTTCGCACGGTCATGGTGAACGAGAGCCACGCCGGCACGGAGCGGGCCACGGGGTGGATCCGCCTACGCCCTGCGGGTCTACGGCGTGACAAGGAGGTGGATCAAGGGCGCAGTTGTCAGTGTTCAGTTTGCAGTTTTGCCTTTGGGCCGTCTTCCCAAGCGTCGGCTCAGCAAGACCTCCGATCTCCGACCGCTTCCCCCGCCTCACCGAACCACTGAATCACTGCCCTCTGACCTCCGACCTCCGGCCTGGGCATCCCGGAGGACAAGATCATCACGGGGTATGATGCGATCGACAACTCTTACTTCGCCACCCGCGCGGATGAAATCCGCGCCTCGGCGAAGTAAGAGAGCCGAGCACAGCGAGACAGATTTGAGCATTGCGAAAACCGCAACGCGGTTAGGCCAGAGGCCGACATCAACTCAGTTTTCAGTTTGCAGTGTTCAGCCAGATCAGAGGGCGGCTGGGATCCGATGGGCGATGGGACAGGCGGGTGCTTGCGGAAAGCATTTCAGGGTGTTAGAAGTCCGTAGTGTCGCAAGCAACCAAACAGTCCAAGCCTGAAGAGTCTTCCGAATGGGTATTTCATGGAACGATGTTGAAGATGCCTGCCCCGAAAACAGGGAACTGGCGGGAGTCTTACGGGAGTTGGACCGGATTCATGGAGGCGGTGCACGAATCCATTGGCGGCAGCCTCGGGAGCGGTGTGCTGAAGTTCTCGGCATCTTCCGGGCCGGGCACGAACCCAGCGCAAAATTAGCAACTTCCCTCGAAGGGGTGGATTTTGAAGTCGGGGGTGACGAACACCACCTCGTCAGGGTGGATGATCAACCGGAGCGGGTATTCAAACTGACTCACAGCGATATCTTCGGATGCCGCCCCTACTTTTCCCCGCATGACACCGACCTCACCGGTAAGAACTTTCACGGCACGGGCAATGACAGTCCAGCTTTCTATTTGCAGCGTTGGATGCTGCTGAATTTCGTTAGCGACTTCCGCACCCGCTTCGAGGGCGTGCTGCCGCAACAGGTCGGCCTGCACCTTCCCCGCATCTGCGTGAGCCAGCCGCAGATCACGGCCCGCAACCCCGAGCGCTCCGCCATTCGCGGCAGCATGGCCAAGTTCGGGTTCAGGCGGATCAGCGAGGACGCCTTCCTGCAATCATCAACAGCAATACTCTTGACCGATGCTGCTCCACGCAATGTGCGCGTTGTGGCTGGTGAACCGGTGCCTTTCGATGCGATCGCCATGTTGGCGACCGAAGAGGTGTTGCGCTGGGTAGAGTCTTGATGGATGCATCCGTGAACTCGCTGGTCAAAAAAGTCTGCACGGTCATGATGAACGAGAGCCACGGGGGGACGGAGCGGGCCACCGGATAGATTCGCCTACGCCCTGCGGGTCTACGGCGTGACAAGGAGGTGGATCAAGCGCGGAACAGTTGTCAGTGTTCAGTGTGCAGTTTTGCCTTTGGGCCGTCTTCCCAAGCGTCGGCTCAGCAAGACCTCCGACCTCCGACCGCTTCCCCCGCCTCACCGAACCACTGAATCACTGAATCACTGCCCTCTGACCTCCGGCCTGGGCATCCCTGAGGAGCAGATCTTCACGGGGTATGATGCGATCGATAACGCTTACTTTGCCGCGCGCGCGGATGAAGTGCGAAGGAGATAAAGGGGCTCCTTGCGCTGATGAATCCGACGTGGTAACTGGTCACCATGAAAATTGAACTTGAGCGCGAGGAGGACGGTCGGTGGATCGCAGAGGTTCCCGCACTGCCGGGGGCCATGGCCTACGGACTAAGCAGGGGCGAGGCTTTGGCCAAGGTCGAGGCGCTCGTGCTGCGAATACTGGCCGACCGCCTTGACAACGGGGAGGATGCACCTGAACTGGACTCGGTCTTCACCGTGGCGGCATGAGCCGGTGGGGTGCCCGCAAGGCGCGGGTGGTGCTGCGTGCCCTTTGAGAACATCGGCTGGCAAGTCAAACGGCAATCCGGGTCGCACAAAGTCTTGGGCAGGGAAGGCTGGCAAGATTTCGTCTTCGCTTTTCATGACGGCGAGGAAATCGGGCCGAAAATGCTGCCACGCATCGCGAGGCATACAGGTTTGGAGCCGGAAGATCTCTAGCCTTGTCCGCCGGGCCCCAGGGAGGCTTTCCTCCCGACATGGTGAACAAAGGGGATCAAGCGCCCGATCGTCCGCCAGTTCGACGCCGCCCTTGTTGGCGGCACCCCACACAAACGCTACTTCGCCGGCCTCGGCATTCCCGAGGAGAAAATCTTCACCGGGTATGATGCGATCGATAATGCTTACTTCGCCGGCCGCGCGGATGAAATCCGCGCCTCGGCGAAGTAAGAGTGACGGGTAAAAAGTGGCGGGTGGCGGGTGCGAAACCGGAGTCCGCCGTGGCGAACTTGTCGGGCCTTGTGAGTTAGTGTAGATTAAAAACATGTCAGCCACCATTCTCAAAGCGCATTATGATGGGAGGAATATCGTGCTCGACGAACCATATGACTTGCCGGCCAACAAGCCACTGCTGGTGCAGGTGATCACGCCCGACGCCGTGCACGCCGATTGGCAGGCGTTGGGTGTCCGGGGACTCGCCCGAGCTTACGGCGATGACGAACCCGAATACACCACGGCCGATCTGAAGCCCGGATGACCGAGGGTGGTATTGTTCTCACACCACTGCCACAAGCTGATGGTTGTCTCAAGCCGCGCCCGGCCGTTCTCTTGCGGCGCATGCAGCCGTTCGACGATTGGCTTGTTTGCGGAGTCAGCACCCAGCTTCACCACGAGGTGCCGGATTTTGACGATCTCATCGTGCCATCCCACGCCGACTTCACGGCCAGCGGGCTCAAGGCATCGTCACTGATCCGGCTCGGCTACCTCGCAGTGCTTCCTGCGGACCACTTTCTGGGTGCCATCGGTTCCATTGCCCCAACCCGCCATTCAAGACTCCTCAGTAGACTTTCGGAGTTTCTGGCTCCTTAATCCTTCAAGCGCCAGATCGTCCGCCAGTTCGACGCCGCCCTCGTCGGAGGCGAACCCCATAAATGCTACTTCGCCGGCCTCGGCATTCCCGAGGAGAAAATCTTCACCGGGTATGATGCGATCGATAATGCTTACTTCGCCGGCCGCGCGGATGAAATCCGCGCCTCGGCGAAGTAAGAGTTTTCAGTGTTCAGTTGGCAGTGTTCAGCCAGAGGGAACAGCGGAGCAGATCCGCGCTTCGGCGAAGTAAGAGTGTTCAGTTGTCAGGAACCGGAGCAAAGCGGAACCAAAGGCGAAGCCGACGATAGCCCCGGGCAAATAGCCGAAGGCAAACAGTCTTCAGTTTCTGATCCTCTGCGCTCACTGCGGTTGCCCTCCGCTTCGCCTCACGCTATTTGCCTTGGGGCTATCTTGGCTGTGCCCGGTTCCGGCTTTGCCTACGGTTCTGCGGGAGAACCTCAGAGATTGTCTCGCGCGGACCCTCCTTCAGCCACTTCCGGGGTCAGGCCAATGGCAATTGTCTGGGGTTGGCAGCTTGCACGCAGCGTGCTTTATTCATGAATCATGACGACAGCCAGTCTGCCAAACCACGTTCTGATCGATGACCGGGGTGTGCCTGGCTCGAGGGCACCAAGGTCAAGGTGATCGAGGTGGCCATTGATCACATCGCCCACGGCTGGAGCGCGGACGAAGTCTCGCGGCAGCACCCAGGACTCACGCTTAGCCAAGTCCATTCCGCGCTTTCGTGTTACTACGACAATGCCACCGAGTTTGAGCAGGAGATTGCCGCAAGCTTGGAGCGGTCCGAGCGCATGGCGCGGGCGAACAGCAATTCCCCATTGCGAAGCAAACTCCGCGCCAAAGGGCTGCTTGGTTGAGCCTGCGCTTCTACATGGACGTCCATGTCCCCGCGGCGATCACCGCCGCGCTGCGCAGAGACAGCGTTGATGTCCTGACTGCGCAGGAAGACGGTGCTGACCGTCTGGATGATCCCGAGCTTCTTGACCGGGCAACGGTCTTGGGGCGGGCGCTTATTGACATCGGACACACATCGCTTACAAGTAAATGTATGATTCGGACCCAAATCCAGATTCCTGAGCCGCTTTATCGTGAGGTGCAGCGCGTGGCGCGCGAGCACGAGTGGAGTATTGCAGAAGTCTTGCGTCGGGGAGCAGAGGTGGTCACGCGCACGTATCCCGGCAGCAACAGAGCAGCCGCCAAGGCTTGGCGTCTGCCACCGCCGCTGGCGTCGGAGTTGAAGATCGTTGACTCGGAGGCGTTGCGCGATGCCATGGAGGCGGATGACGAAGCTCGATGATCGGGATCGATACCAACCTCCTCATCTTTGCCCGCGCAGCCAATTCCTCTTGGCATCGGCAGGCGTCGGGCTTCTTGGAGGGGCTTGGCGAGAACTCGAACGTGGCCGTGGCAGAGCTTGTCTTGGTAGAGTTTTACCTCGCTCTCCGTAACCCGGCGATTTTTTCTCCGGCACTTGGAGCGGCTGAGGCCGAGGTAGAATGTCGCATCTTCCGCCAACACCCCTCTTGGGCCGTGGTGGAGAATGCAGACGTGATGAGTCGCGTCTGGCTCGAAGCCGCCAAACCTGGAATTGCGCGCCGACGGATCATCGACATCCGCTTGGCCTTCACCCTGCAGGCCCATGGAGTAACGGATTTTGCCACGGCAAATCCGAAACATTTTCAAGGGCTGGGATTCCGTCGGGTCTGGAACCCGATCGTCGACCCGGTCACATAGCTTGCACTGACTCCGATCTTTTACTCCGCCCGGTCACGTCCTGATCTAAAGTTGACACGGATTGTTGGTTGTTTTGTTGGATGATTGGCCTGCGTCAGCAGGCCCTTTCATCCCCCTGCAGGGGGATGAAAATTTTTCGAAACTTTCTTCGTGATTTTTGGCCGGGTAGCCCAAGTTCAATGCCCAATGCGGCCGCCGCGTATTGTAAAGCTCCACGGCCTGGTCGACTGCCTTGCCTAAGGACGGCAGCACCTGACCCAGCGCATACTCGCGCTTCAAGATCCCGTTGACCCGCTCGGCGTGCGCGTTCTCGTAGCAATGGTTGTCCTCGGTCATGCTCACCTCCAACCCGCGTTGCCGCAGCGCTCCGACATACTCGTGGCTGCAGTATTGGCAGCCGCGGTCGGAGTGGTGGATAGGCTGCTGATCGGCCGGTAGATCGCGCACCGCTTTCTCCAACGCCTTGAGCGCGTCGGCGCTTTCCATCTTCGAACTCACATGATGGCCCACGATCTTGCGCGACTAGCGGTCGCTGAGCAAAAACAGGTAAGCAAAGTCCGTGCGCGTCTTGATATAGGTCATATCGCAGACCCACGCTTGGTTCGGGGCGGTTACCTCCGTGGCTTTAAGCCGGTTGGTGAAGACCGGCAACCGGTGATAGCTGTTGGTCGTCTTGGGCGCTGACTTCTCGTAGCTCACCAGCATGTCTCTCCTCTTGAGCAAGGCCAGATATCGGTCCCGACCCGGGGTAAAAGAACAGCGTTGTTCCTTCATGCGGTGGAGCAACTTGCGCGCTCCCAGCTTGGGCTGCACCTGCCGCTCCTCTTTGGTCCAAGCCAGCACCACCTCTTCTTGCAGCTCCCGGCGTTGCCGCCGCTGCCGTTGCCGGTAGTAGTTTTGCCGGCTCATGCCCAACGCTGTGCCCATCGCCTTCACTCTTTGCCCTCGCCGCTTGACCCCGCGCCGCGCGCACGCCCAGCGATCTTTTTTTTAAAGTCCTCCACATCCGGGATCCCGGCCCGCTCGCAGGCCAGCTCCAAATACGTCTCGCTGATGACCAACCCCAACTCCTTGTCGGCCAACAGCCCTTCCAGTTGCCTCACCCGCTGCCGCAGGCGCTTGAGTTCGTTTTGTTCGTCTGGTGTTTCCACTCGCACAACTCTGGGCATCAACCGATCTTTGCCAAACTTTATCAGCCACCCTCGGATCGTCTCCGATCCCTTGATCCCGTAATGCGAACCGGCTTGGCCGATGCTTTTAAAGCGCCCGCCCTCCAGATCTCGCACCACCTGCAACTTGAAACTCTCACTGTATCTGATCACTGTCGCACTCATCTTTTCCTCCTCGTGCGTGTCAACCTATGGCAGGACATGACACCCCCCCGCCTCACCAAACCCCTGACCTCCGACTTCCGGCCTGGGAATGCCCG
>Ga0247842_10002698_pt1 | contig 25644 bp, 23 predicted proteins | sample LaCruzMarch2015__3_FD_192411 | JGI IMG/M metagenome (GOLD analysis project Ga0247842, IMG submission 192411) | Freshwater microbial communities from meromictic Lake La Cruz, Castile-La Mancha, Spain - LaCruzMarch2015_19m | ecosystem: Environmental > Aquatic > Freshwater > Lake | place: Spain...
ATGGCTGCCCAGACTGTCAGCCCCGGCCGGAATATTTCTGAGCCCTGACGCGTCCGCGTAAAGGATGCCGGATATAGTCATTGAAGATTGTATCAGACCGCCTGCGTCGCGCCAGATCTGGACGTAGGCCCCTCCGGAAGCTTTCACGTCCAGACGGCCTTCCGGGTTAATAATACCGACACCAACATTACCATCGGTATTAGCATAGATGTTCGCACCGGAAACTAACCAGACCAGCGCCGCCGGGGCGGTATATTGTGCGGTCCCATCCTGAAAAATTATCCCCCGGCTACCGCCCGTAGTCGAGATTATTATATCTCCGTCATTGACCGTGAAGCTGCCGGCGGCTGACTCGGCGATTAAAGAGTGTAGGGCGTAAGCCGACGCAAAAAGCGGCTCGCGCGGCAGCCAATTATCCTCAACTTTTACCTGAACATAAGGTGAGATACCTGCCCAGGGTATGGCGGAAAACTGCGCCTCGTTTGGAGTACCGAGCGAATAGCGGAAAAGCCCGCCGCTTATATATACAACAGTGGAACCCGAAGTCCAATACACAGATACTCCATCCGCGCTGGTTATCTTAAATTCCATGGGAATATTACCGGTATGAAGTACACCGCTTTTCCTTAATGTGCCCTGGTAACTAATCCTAGCTGGCACGGCAGCAAACATCTGCAGGACTGTAAAACCGACCAGCGCCACAAGTATAACTCCGGCCGTTATAAACCGGCTCATCCGGCCGTTACATTTATCAAGAATATCCATATCTTTTTACCTTTTATCCTGCCTTAAGCGCACAGGGGGCGCAGCAGACTGCGACACAGACTGGTTTAATCTCAGTTTCGCGCAGGCTATGTAAAAAAGCGCCTCTTCGTTGCGGGGGTCAAAACCCAACACATCGTTGAAGCTTACGACAGCATCCGAATAACGCCCCTTGATATAAAAGTTACAGCCTTTCTCCAGACTGTCGTAATGCCTTAGGATTTTTCTTTCCAAAAGGCGCATACTACTGGACTTGTCCAAAATATCCTGCGTTTGTCCGGTCTGCAGGTAGCGAGCGTCAACGTCTTCAATTGATTCCTGTGAAAAGAAATACATTGCCAAGTCGCGCTCGTTTATGGAATTACGCTCCGGCGCTATATTAGGATATTTTCCTTTGATGGTTTTATATAACCTCTCCTTGATCTCCGCGTTCATGGAAAGGAATTGCGCTCTATTGTTTAAATAAACGGGCGTAACCAATAATAGTCGCTCATGCATTAGAACAGCCTCCCGCAGCGTATTGGGGCCCGAGGCAAGCGACCTGGCTTTTAAAAAAATCTTTTTCCAGGCAGATGTCCTTTTCTTCCGGGCGGCATCAAGAGCGTAAAGTTCGCGTTTGGCCTGAATGGAACCGGCTAAAAGGCTGCTACGCTCCGCCGCAATCGTTCTGCGTTCCAACTTGAGAGCCCCCTCGGCTGCCAACTTAAGACACTCCCTGGCATCTGAGTCGCCCGGGTCTCGCAGGACCATATCCAGAAAACCGATCATCGCTCCCCGATAATCACCCGCCTTCATAAGCGCCGCGTTCCTATTCATGGAATCTATCCCCCGGTATTGGGCGGCGCAACTTGGCGCGGCATAAAGCGCCAGATTTAACGCGACGGCAATACTGGCGCAGATTGCGTGTCTGTGGCGCATATTATTTGGCCGTCTCTATACGGTTTCGGACTTGTCGCAGCAAATCCATGGCCACGGCGTAGCCGGGATCCAGCTCCGTAGCATCCTTAAGCTCCAGGATTGCCTCGTAGTAGCGGTTCTCTTTAAGAAACTCTCGCGCGCGCTCCGTCTTCCAGCGCGCCGTCTCCTGATCCGGGCTTAGATAAGGGGTCACATTCACAATCTTGCCGAACTTATAGGAAAGGCTGAACCTGTGCGCAGACCCGAATTTGCCGTAATTTGAAAGAGCGTAGTCGATCTGCATGAGTTTCAAAACCACTCCGCCACCGAAGCGCAGGCCGCTTCCCAGGTCCGAGTCCGCGATATAGCCGACGCGCAATGCGACGACATGCTTAAACAGGTATTCTGATCCGCCGGAAAAAACCGCGCCAGAGTCGTTTGGCTTTTTGACATCAATAGCTAAGGAAAAAGGGTCTCCCCCAGGCAGAATTATATACGACACGCCTGCACGGAAAACAGCCGGAGATGTGTCGCGCTGGGAGTCGAATTTAAAGCCGCTGCCCAGGGACTGAACCGCTGCACCCAGACCCAACATGCCGTCCTTAACTCTTAAGATCCACAATAGTCCGACGTCAAAAAGTTCAGTGGTCGCGGAAATGGTATCCAACTTTTCCCTCGCGTACTTGATTCCGACTCCGGAAAATAAACCTATTCTACGATCCCGCCAAGGCCCCTTCAGCCTGACTGCGTAATTAACCGCTACCATCATATCCCCGGCATCAACCTTCCCGGTATAAGTGCCGGAGTTGTTGTAGCCCTCTACAGACTCCATATTCAGCATTGAAACCGAACCGGCCAGCACGCCGTTATTTCCGCCAAGATTTTGCGCATAAGCGGCTTGCTGAGTGGCGATGCCTTCCAGCCAGGAATTATAGGTGAAGGCAGCTTCCCGGCCACCGGTTCGTGCAAGGGAGGCCGGGTTCAGCGCCAGGGCGCCGAGCAAATCTCCATATAAACCTGCCCCTGTCTCGCCCATACCTACCACGCGCGGACTCTGCACTATCCGCATGAATTCTCCGCCGGACTTTCCCGTCGCAGCTGAAAGCCAGGCAGGGATCAGGCCGCAGAGCGCCGCCAAGGTGCAGGTTACAATTTTTACAGTGGGGATCTTCATGCTGTCGCAGTTCCACGATGCCAATCATTTTATCACTATCAGCTTGCCGGTCTTCCTGTTGCCGCCAATGGTCACTTCCCATATATATACCCCGCTGGCAACCACTTCCCCTTCCGAGTTCTTCACATCCCATTTAATCTGCGGCGGGGTTATAGCGAGTTCGCGCACGAGATTGCCGCTTATTGTATATATCCTGACGCGGCCTGAGGCCGGCAGATTTGTAAAAGTTATAAGATCGGCCGGGTCCCAGCTTCCGTACCTGTCGCGGTCGCCGGCATTGGGCCGAAATGGTACAGGGAAAACATATACAGGGTTCAGGTCTATATCAGGCAGGCCTATAAGGGCGTAACTTGAAAAACTTCGGACGGGCAACGAAACCTGCCTAGATACTGTGTTTAGGGCAGCACCAGTCTGCTTCACCCAAAGTTTACGGTCTTCATCCATTCGCCATATTGAAAGGTTGGATGCCTTGAGTTGTTTGCCGGCGAACCTGGCATCATTGAGATCATATGGCAATACAACCACACAAACGGAATTGGAAACAACCGGGATACCGGAGGCGTCATAAGGCCTGATATTGAGCGCACTCATAAATTCCGGTGAGCCCGGCGATGCGACCAACTTGGAATTTGCGGCGGTTATATCGGGGCGGTCCGTCCCGGTGGATAGTGTAATAAAAAAATCATTGTCGTATGCGTTAGCCGGTATTACAACCCGCACCTTGCGATCGGATGGGACCATAGCCGTATTGTCTTCGCTATGGTCCATAATTACAGAGAAATAGACCGTGGTGGCGTCTGAAACCGGATAGCCGTTTATATCAACTATGCTGGATGAATAATAAACCGAGAAGAGGCTCCCCTTTGGCCAGGACTCGGAAGGGACTAAAACCAACCGCTGACCGGAATACGTGAGAGTCACGGGATAGTTGGCGTTCAACTCTGTCCCCGCGTTATTCGCTATCTGAGTGACCATTATACCCGGTTTGGAAAGCGTGGTAGATATGTCTATAGAGAAAAGCATTTTAACAGCGTCGTCCGGCGCGGTTCCCCAAAGAACACCGTCAGCCACGGCCCCGGTTGTGGCATCGAAACCAGAAAACCCTTTGTTCGCGAGATTGTAAGGAATAAGGGACAGATATCCGGACCAAATAGCATCGGAACCATACCGCAGTTCGTAGGGACTGGCGCAGTTTTCACCTACTGTGTAGGCGACTTCGTAGTCTCCGGTGGATGCATATATCACGGCTAGGGGTGCGTCGGAAGAACGCAAACTTTCCCATTCGCAACGACCGGCTCCGGGAAAGGCGGTCATAGATAGTAAAGCAACCAGGACAATCTTTTTCATTATAATAAAACCAGAGACTTCCGAGCATGCGACTATTTTAGACCATCGCGGCCGGGCAGGGCCTCTACTATTTTGGCGGAAAAGACGGACGCTTCGTAGGCCAGCGGCTTGTTTTTAATCCGCTCCGCCAGACCTTTAGCCAGCTGGGCGAACATCCCCCCCAGAAAACTTTTGGACATCTCAGCCTTAATAACCGCCGCGTCCATGCTCCAGATATAATTTCCGGATCTGAGGTCCCAAAGCATTACCCTGCCTTTTATCATGCGGCGGTTATAAACGCCTGCCATCACTTCCCCGAATTCATTTATGTCTCCGTAAAAAATCCTTTCAACCCCGAGCCATTTACAGATCTCTGCCTGATCGGCCGCGCCGAGTTGCCCTCCCTGCGTAAAACCATGAGAAAACAGCAGTTTATCGGTCTCTTCAAGCGGCTGGATCCGGTAGCCGGCGTCACGCAGCGCTTCGTGAAGAAGGGTCCGAAGCATGGGCGGCCCGTCAATGCTGGTAGTCTGGTCAGTGAAAGGCAGGATGGCTACGGAGCCCGCGAACCAGTCATCGCCCTCCGACCTGACGGCTGGTCCGGTAGACAGCATTATATCCAAGTCGCCCAGGATCTCACCCCATTTCACCGGCTTGGATTCCTTATCCCCCGCGGCAGCTTCGCGGGCCCTCAGGTAATAATTTTTGGCCGCGGAATAGTCCCTGCGCACTTCGGCGGCGACTGCCAAGTCCGTCATATCCCGCCAGTCACCCTTCTCCCTCACGCGAGAGGACCAGATATTTTCTGCCTCTGGCCATTTCCCGCGCCTGGCCAGATCCGCGGCCCTGGCGGATTCGGAATCGTCCTTTTTGCTGAAGAGAGGCCGGGCGCGGAGCACAGACCGGCCGATATATCTATCTGATAGCCTGGCCGTGACCGCGCCAAACAACTTAGCTTCATTCTCGGCGTACCAGTCAGCGGCGCCTTTGCCGTTGTCCGGCCTCTCTTCGGTATAGACAAAAGTATCGGACATTTTATCCAGAACCTTCCAATCAGCACCGGCGCGCAGCCTGATATCAGCGCTTATGGAAGCCGAATAGACCCAGACGACACTTTTGACGGTCTGCCTGGCCTTATCCTTGTCGTAATATACGCTTGACCGGCTTTCCTTCCTGGCCGAAACCTCCGGTTCAGAGATATCAAGCTCTAAAATGCCGGAAGGATTAAAATAGCGTATATAGGGGTCGCTCTCCTCCTGGGTGCGAAAAACTCTGTGAGCCAACACTTTTACGCCCGGCCTTGAGAACGCGAGCGCCGTCCTTCTTACAAATTCATAAGTATCCAGTTCCACGCGCCGACTATTCATAAGGCCGCCGATTATATCGCCCATGGCGCTTTCTTCCGGCTCAGGGGGAGCCTTAACAGCGATATAAAGAGAGGATAATGCTTTTGTTGCCTCAATAGTATTACTATTTTCCGGAAGAAAATACGGGATCCGCACGGAATAGTAATTACCGCAGCCGCAAAAAAACAATAACGGCAGGAGAACGGCCGGCATCCTAAATTTTTTAAACATATTTTTGCGTCCCATATTTTTCACAAGCGGCTTCAACTCTATTTTACATAAAAAACCGGCGGTCCTTTAATGGGTCGCCGGTTCAATACAAATACTTACTAAGGAAGGCTATTTGCCTTTCTTTACAGCCGGCTTCGCGGGCGCAACCGGAGCGGGGGTCGGGGCAGCGACAACAGCGGGGGCCGCAACAGGGGCCGCTTCGGTCGCAGCTCCGGTCACCTGCTCGGTGGCGGGCTGTTCAGTCGGGGCGGCTTCCTGTTTTTTACAGGCGACCGCGAGCATAAGCGCTACTAAAGGCAGCGCAAACAATACTTTCTTCATTTTATGTGTTCTCCTTGGTGTGATTAACTAAATCCGTATACGCGATCAGCGTATATATAGAATATGTTATTTTACGGCGACACATCAAATCTTCTTCAGCAGCCAGAGGTATTCAACATTACCTTTGGCGCCTTTGATCGGCGATTCAATAAGCCCGGCTTCTTCAACATTTATTAAATTTTCTTTTATGAAAATCCTTAGTGCTTCCACAGCCTTCAGGCGGATCTCATCAGATCTGACTATGCCTTTTTTCAAGTCCTGCGGCTGAAGCTCAAACTGCGGTTTTATAAGGGCGATAACGCGTGCGGCAGGGGCGACGGAGTTGAAAACGGGGCCAAGTATAAGCTTCAGGGATATAAAGGAAACATCTATGGCGGCCAGGACGGGCGGTTCCGGAAACATCTCGGGCTTTAAGAACCGGGCGTTGGTCTGCGGCATGAATACCACTTTGGGGTGGTTCCTGACTTTTTCATGGATCTGGCCCTCCCCGACGTCAACAGCATAAACTTTTTCAGCGCCTTCCTGCACAAAGCAATCAGTAAAGCCGCCGGTGGCCGTGCCGATATCCAGACAGATACGGCCTTTCACTTCTATCTTAAAACTATCAATAGCGCCCTTAAGCTTAAGTCCTCCTCTGGAAACATAAGGACAATCGGATTTGACAATTTCTATGATGTCGGTATCCTTGACCGTCTTGCCGGCTTTGTCAGCAGGACCGCCATTAACTCTGACCATCCCGGCCATTATACAAGCCTGCGCTTTTACGCGGGATTCAAACAATTTCCGCTCAACGCAGGCTATGTCCAGACGTGTCTTCATAATTGAAAAATATTTACGCCGATCAGGCCGTGAGTAATTATTTCAAGCGGTCCTCGTTCTCGTCCGCGTCTTCGAACTTGCTGAGTTTTAATTTGCCTTCGGCGTCTCTCTTTAAAACTTCTATCTTACGCCTGATCTCTTCCAGCTTTTCTGAAAGCTCTTTTGAGATTATTACGCCTTCCTCAAAAATAGACAGCGATTCTTCTATAGGCGTGCTTTCATCTTCAAGCTTACCCACGATCTCTTCAAGTTTGCCCAGTTTTTCTTCAAAACCGGCGGTCTTTTCTTTTTTTACCATAAAGTCTCCTGTTTATTCCCATCATCCCCTTTTTTATTTCCTGCACCAGCCGCGCTGTCTGGCTGTCCTGCTGTCGCGCTTATTACGTCCGCCAATGCCCTTCCCTCGGCGAACTGCAGTGAAAGCCGGTCTCCGACGCTCAGGTCGGCCGCTTTTTTAACGGCCTTACCGTCGGCTTTTTTAATGATGGCGTAACCCTTTTTTAGAGGAAAAAGCGGACTCAGAGCCTTGAGTTTTTCCCTGGCCAAGTTAAGTTTTTCTTCGCAGCGGCGCATCTTGTCGGCGGACCCGTCAAATAATCTTTCAGCGGCCCTATCAAGCCGCTGCATCGGCCTTTCAAGCAGATACACCGGGTTTACAAGCGCCCGGCTTGAAGCCAGGCGCCTGAACTTGCCGGAGAGATTTTCATAATAAATGCGCAGCGACTGCAGCAGACGCTTTTCAAGCCCGGCGATGCTGGCAGCCAGCTCTACCTTGCTTTTAACCACCAGCTCGGCCGCGGCCGAAGGGGTGGGCGCGCGCAGGTCGGAGACAAAGTCGGCTATGGTAAAATCGGTTTCGTGCCCCACGCAGGAGATAACGGGTATTTTTGAACCGGCGATGGCCCTGGCCACTATTTCCTCGTTAAACGCCCACAAGTCTTCCATTGAGCCGCCGCCGCGTCCCACCAGCATCACGTCTATGTCCGGTATTTCATTCAGATCTTTTATGGCCTGGGCTATCTCTTCTTTGGCGCCACCGCCCTGCACCTTTACCGGCGCTATTATTATGTGCAGATTGGCGTAGCGGCGCTTGAGTATTGAAAGTATATCCCTTATGGCGGCCCCCGTGGGAGAAGTGACCACGCCTATTTTCTGCGGCAGAGCGGGAATGGGGCGCTTTCTGGCGGAGTCAAACAGGCCCTCGCTCTGCAGCTTCTTCTTTAACTGCTCAAAGGCAATCTGCAGCGGCCCCTGGCCCGCGGGCTGTATCTCGCGAGCCATAAGCTGATACTTGCTCTGCTTGTCGTAAGTGGTTATGTTGCCGCGCACGCGCACCAAGAGGCCGTTTTCCAGGTCAAATTTAAGGCCCGTGGCAAAGCCGCGGAACATCACTGCCGAGATATTTGAAACGGCGTCTTTCAGATCGAAATAGGTATGGCCAAGTGACGAGATCTTGAGCCCTGAGATTTCCCCCTCCACCCAGATCTCGCGGAAAGAAGTTTCAAGCAGACACTTTATGCCCTGGCTGAGTTCGCCGACGGAATAAATTTTAGGTTCCATATAAAAACAGTGGTCAGTGGTTAGTGATTAGTGGAGAATAAGAAAGATCCGGATTATCTTCAATATTATTAAACTAGCCACTAATCACTCGTCACTTTCTTTCTCTCCGCGCAACCGGGCCAGCCTTTTGCCTATCTCGGCCTCAAACCCCTGCTCGGTCGGCTTGTAAAATCTCCTGGGCTCCGGCATATACTCCTGCTTAACGTAATGGTTGGGGAAATCGTGCGGGTACTTGTAACCCTTGCCGTGCCCCAGGGCTTCGCCGTCACGGGACGCGTCGCGCAAATGCACAGGCACTGGACGCTCCGGGCCGTTGGTTATTTCGGCCATAGCCTTATTGATTGCCATGTAAGAGGCGTTGGACTTGGGCGAAACCGCCACATAGATGGCGGCCTGGGCCAGCGTAATGCGGCTTTCCGGCATGCCAAGCATTTCCACAGATTTAAAAGCGCTCTGCGCCACCAGCAGGGCTATGGGATTGGCGTTGCCGACATCCTCTGACGCGCAAATGAGTATCCGGCGCGCGAGAAAGCGGGGATCTTCTCCGGTCTCCAGCATCCTGGCCAACCAGTAGACCGCGGCATCGGGGTCAGAACCGCGCATGGACTTTATGAAGGCTGAAATATGGTCGTAATGCTCATCTGAGCTCTTATCGTAGCGCAGGCTGCGCCGCTGTATGGATTCCCTCGCGGTATCCAAATCTATTGAACGCTTACCGCTCGCGGCAGGCTCGGTAGTGACTACGGCCAGCTCAAGAGCGTTCAACAGGCGCCGGGCGTCTCCCATAGAATTTGAGACCAGATAATCGGCCGCATCTTTGCTCAGTTCAACGTTAAAGCTTTTAAGTCCCCTCTCTTCCGCCAGAGCACGGGCCAGGATCTTGCGCAGATGACCTTCGTCCAGAGTTTTGAACTCCACCACTATGGACCGCGAAAGCAGCGCCCCGTTTATGTAGAAAAAAGGGTTTTCCGTTGTCATACCGATCAATATGACATCGCCCTTTTCCACTGAGGGCAACAGAACATCCTGCTGTGTGCGGTTAAAATGATGTATCTCATCCAGGATAAGAAGGACTCGCTGTTTTTTGGCAAAACCGCCGGTCAGGCCTTTTGAAAATTCCAGTATTTTCTTAAGTTCCGCTACGCCTGCCGTAACCGCGTTCAGTTCAAAAGTACGCGCTTTGGTTCTGGAAGCGATATAGCTCGCGAGCGCGGTCTTGCCGGAGCCTGACGGGCCGTAGAACACTGCGGACTGAAGGCTGTCAGCCATAATAGCGCGGCGCAGAAGTTTTCCCGGACCCAGAATATGTTCCTGCCCGGAGAACTCGTCCAATTCCAGAGGGGCCAACCTGGCCGCCAGCGGCGCGGCCGCTTCGGCAGGCGCGGCTCCGGGGGTTTCCTCAAAAAGGGAATCGGGCATAATTGATAAGTTAAGATAAGCAATATTTTGCTGCTATTCGCCATTTGCCATTGGCCATACGCAGAATAACAGCCGCCATTTGCTTTATGCCATTCGCCATCAGCTTAGTAAGGAATTTCCTTTACGGTTTCTGCATATAGCCAATGGCTAACGGCGTTAAAATTACAGCGTATGGCAATTGATTTTGATTCCAGCGCTTCGCGCCGGAATCAGAACAATTGTTTTTCCATGGCGCCTTCAAGTTTGGCGACCAGATCCGATATTTTCCGCAAGTCAGCTTCGGTAGTGTTCTCGGATTTTTGTTTCAAGTTGTGCAATTCTATGGCAAATTCCATGGCGGCCAGAATGGACAGCTTGGAGGTGTCGGCAATCTTGGTTTTTTCCTCTATTGCCTCCATTTTTTCCCCAACTTGGTCGGCAATACCGCCTATCTCCAGCTCCGTGAGACCGTCCACAGCCATACTGATAGAGCGTCCGCGGATCTTTATTACTACTTCGTTACTCTGCATCCGAATCCTCCGGGAAAAGCGTGTCCTGTAAAGTTATGGCTTTGTCTATCCTGGCCGTCAGCCGGGAAAGCTTCTTTTTTATCCGGCTCTTAAACTCCGCCAGCTCTCTGACACCCGCTGAATTTTTTAACATTTTCCCGCGGTCGGCGGCCAGGGCCTCCATCTGCTGCTTTAACACGGCGTTCTCGTCCTCAAGCTTCTTTATGAGGGCGATAGATCCGTTCACCAGTTCTTCAAGCTGTTTTATCTTGGTATGCACGATAATTAGATTGTATAAAAAATGCGGTCAATTCACACCGGCAGTTTTCAACGCGGCCGTTATCTCGGGATTAGCCATAAACCACCGCCACAGCGAACCGGAGCGGAGATTTTCAGCGCTTAGCAATATAATGCCGGTGTCTATTCCTATAACATCAGCGTCAAACCAGCCGTTGGAAGGATTAAAAGCGTTTGCAAAACCGTAGATATTATAAATGCGGTCACCATAAATACTCTTCATAGCTTTAAGCGCGGGAAGGGTTATCTCCGGGGTTAGCATTAGAGAGCCGCCCGCAGCGCTGGGTGCTACCGTCCCATCAATATTGGGCGTGGGAAGGGGCCCACCCCAGACCATATAACCGGAAGCGCCATCGGACGCGGTTATGCCCCAAATATCTGCGGTATAACCCGGAAAACGAGACGCCAAATCAATACACATCTGCCGGTTGGCTTTCGTAGCCCTGACTGAATTCTCAAACCAATCCGTCCCTTTGTCCTTTCTGCCACTGAAATTTATCCATGCCTGTGAGTATTGATGAATAAAAAGAGGCTCAGCTCCGCTTATATAACGGAAATAACCATATTCCAGCACAGGGCGTTTCCACGCGCGCCAGGAAGAGGCTGGCAACGGAAAAGAGGGAGAACCGATTCCCAGCAAATACAAGAGCATTGCTTCCGAATGGATTTCCCATCTATGGCTAATAAATCCGGTTTCCGGCCTCCAACCGTGCGAAAGTATATTTTTATCGCCATTCAGCATCCATTTAAAATCCACACGGCGGTAGATCTTATCGGCCAGCGCGCCGATCCTGATATCGGAGGAAAAACATTGTTTAGCCGTCAGAACTCCGGCCAGAAGGATTGCCGTATCTATGGACGATACTTCACTACCCCATATTCTTTCTCCGGTACCCGCGTCCATCCAGTGATAAAACCAGCCGTGCGTGTTATAAGCTTTTTCGGCAAAAAACTCCAGCGTTTTAGACACGAGGGATGCGGCCTCGCCTGGATCCATCCAGCCGCGCTGCGCCCCTATACACAGAGCCGAGAGACCGAAGCCGGTAGAAGCGATGCTGGCCGCGGAAGCGTGGTTTATATCCCCGGCTGAACCATCAGCGCGGGCCCGATCCAGCACAAGACCTGTTTTGGTATCGGCATTATCGATAAAAAACCGGAAAGAGCGGCGGGATAAATCTTCCAGGAACGCGTCGTCAGATTCCACGGCGGCGGCGCTTGAAATTAAAATCTTGCCATATCCGGATTCACCGGAAGCCTCTGCGGGAACCGATAAGGCCGCGGGAATAAACAAGAGGACCCATAAAAATATTTTCATTTACCGGAGACCTCCAGCATAGCCTCAAGCCCCCCCTCGGAAGATGTAGCGACATGGATCTTAAACCACCCTGGTTCAACGGCGAAGCCGCCGGAATAATAATAGCCCAACTCGGCCGGCCCCAGATCAAATGTCACATTTTTCTTTTCACCCGGAGCAAGCGTCACGCGTTTAAACCCTTTCAACTCGCGCACGGGCCTGGTTTCAGAACCCGCGATATCGCGGATGTAAAGCTGCACGACCTCGTCTCCGGCCCTTGAGGACATATTTGAGATATCGACTCTTACGGCAACGACGCCGGTCGGCCTTATTTTAGCGGACGACAGAGAAAGGCCGGAAAGTGTGAACGAACTATAACTCAGCCCATAGCCGAAGGGATACAAAGGCTCTACCGGCGAATCTACATATTTTGAAGTGTATTTATCTATAGGGCTGGTCGGCCGTCCGGTGCTGCGGTGATTATAGTAAAGCGGAACCTGGCCGACCGTGCGTGGGAATGTCACAGGCAGTTTTCCGCCCGGATTCGCCAGCCCGAAAAGGGTCCGCGCCACCGCCCGTCCACCCCGGATCCCGGGATACCAGGCCTCCAGAATAGAGGGAACATTCGCGTCCAGCCAGCCCAGTTCCAAAGGCCTGCCGTTAAAGAGAACGACCACTATCGGCTTCCCGGTTTTTTTAAGCCGCTCAAGCAGTTCCAGTTGCCGGCCAGGCAGGTAGAGAAAAGCGCGGGAAGCGGCCTCGCCGCTCATGTCCGCTGATTCTCCAACAGCGGCGACTATAACATCAGCGCCGGAGGCCGCGGTCACCGCCTGTTCCAGTTCTTTATCGGTCCCTCCGTTTACTGGGCAACCGGAGGAATAAATCACGATCGTGCCGGGGGACACAGTCTCCTTGATACCTTCCAGCAGCGTGACAGCGTCCTCCGCCTTGCCGTCCCCTGACCAGCTCCCCAGCATATCAACCCGGCTGGCAGCGAGGGCGCCGATTACCGCTACCTTTTTTACGGCCGGATCCAGAGGTAGCAAACCGCCTTCGTTCTTCAGGAGTACCAGAGATCGAAGCGCGGCCTCCTCCGCTAATTCAAGGGCCTGCGGGGATTTAAGGCCTGACGCTTCCAGCTTCGGGTCAATATACGGATTCTCAAATATTCCAGCCCTGAACTTGGCTTCCAGCACCCGCAGAACTGAGTCATCAAGAGTTTTAGCTGAAATCTTTCCCCCTGACAGGGCCGCCGGAATTGTATCCCGGTAAAGAGTGCTTACCATTTCCATATCAACTCCGGAGCGCAGCGCTTTTAAAGCGGCGTCGCCCCCGTCTTCGGCAAGGCCGTGAGCGATAAGTTCCTTTACCGAAGTATAATCGCTTACGACAAAGCCGCCGAACTGCCACTCCCCGCGCAAAACACCGCCGATGGTTGAATCATTAGCGCTGGATGGAACGCCGTTAAGATCGTTAAACGCGCTCATCACGGTAGCCGCTCCGGCCTCAGAGGCCGCTTTGAAAGGCGGATAATAAATATTGCGCAGAACTGTTTGGGAGAGGTCTGTGCTGTTATAATCCCTGCCGCCCTCCGCCGCCCCGTATCCTACCCAGTGCTTCGCGCAGGCCATCAATTTACCCTTCGCGCCAAAATCCGCGCCCTGAAACCCGCGCACTCTGGCGACTGCCATAGCCGATCCCAGATACGGATCTTCTCCGGCACTTTCCGCTATGCGGCCCCAGCGCGGATCTCTGGCGATATCTATCATCGGCGCAAATGTCCATTTAAGTCCGGCCGCGTAGGATTCCGCCGCGGCGACAGAGGCGGATCTCTCCGCCAGTTCCGGGTCCCACTGCGCGGCTTCCCCAAGAGGAATAGGGAAAATAGTCCTGAACCCGTGGATCACATCAAAAGCGAAAAGTATCGGAATGCCCAGGCGTGAATTCTCAACGGCTTCCTTCTGTAATGTATTGACATTCCCGGCGAAGCGAACGTTCAACGTGGAACCGAGGCGGCCTTCGCGAGCCAGCTTAAGATGCTCCTCCCGGTATGTCCCGTCGGCATGGCCGTCAAGTTGCTGAAGCTGCCCAAGTTTCTCTTCAATGGTCATTCTGCCCAGCAGGTCGAACGCTCGTTCCGGCACGGAAGCCCTGACATTTTTATAAACAGGGCCTGACGCCTCGGCTTGGGAGGACATTGAGATAAACGCCAATATAATAGGACACGCAAGTAAGATCCGAAGTCTTTTCATGACACCCTCTTTTTTAAGATTATTTTGCACTACACCGCCGCAATATCGCAGAGTAAGGAAGTATTCAGATTAGTGAAAGAGGCAAACTTTTACTTGGGCCCCGTTATTAACTTCTTATTTTAGCGCCGAAATTCATGGAGAGCTTCAACAGGATGGCGGCGATGCGCGTATTTGTTTCTTCATCTGTCAGCGTCTTGTCCATCGAGGAGAAGGTGAACCTGATAGTGATACTCTTCAGGTTTTCACCTATACTTTTGCCTTTATAGACATCGATAAGCGTAACGGCCGCCAGATCAGGAGCCTTGGAGATCTCTCTCTCGATATCTCCCCATTCGAACCTGTCTTCTATGACCACAGACAGATCCCGCCAGGAGTTAGGGAACGCCGACACCGGTTTTATCTGGGTCAAGCGGGACCAAAACTCAGGCTTATAGGCAGCGACAAGCGCCGCGACAGGGAGTTCGAAATAACAAATCTGATTATCCTTAAAATCGCTGTTCCGCGCCGTCATGGGATTTATCAAACCCAGGCATCCGGCCCGCGAATTTCCCAGCCGCATCTCAAGGGCGGCGCCCGGATGAAAATAAGGCGGCGGGGCCTTTGTATGCTCGAACCTGAAGCCGCCATAACCTGCGAACACGGCGCTCATGACGCCTTTCAGATGGTAAAAATCCGCGCAGGCGGTCCCCCCGCGCCAGAACTCCGATGCCGGGAAGGCGCCGTACATAAGACCCGCGCACATCGTCTCTTCAAAATGGCCTTTTTCAGTCTTCCTGAAAACATTGCCGACCTCAAAAATAGAAACCGAGTTCCGTCCGCGATTCAAATTGTACTTTAAAGTCTTAAGCACGCCCGCCACCATGGCCGTGCGCATAAATTGATAATCGGCTGAAAGCGGGTTCTTGAGCGGCACCGCTTCATCCTCGTTAAGCAGGCAGTTGCGGAAGTCCTTCAGGGCGATGAAGTCATAGTTATAAACCTCGGAAAACCCCAAACCGGCCAGCCGGTTTTTTAGTTCCGTAGTAACTTCATAAGACGGCGCGGCGGCGGCGCGCATAATCGGCATGTTAGACCTGGCAGGAATGACGTCGTAACCTATATAACGCGCCGCTTCTTCCGCTATATCCCAAACGCTGTCAATATCCTGACGATAGCTCGGCACCGAAAACTGCCAGGGCTTGGAATCAATCAGCTCCGGTTGTATGGCTTTCAGGCAGGCGAATATATCTTTCTCGGAAATGTCGGCGCCCAAAACAGCGTTCACGCGCTCGGGGCGGACCTCTATTAACTTGGGCTGATATTTTGACGGATAGTTATCCGCAACCTGCGTTACTTTCGCGCCGGGAACTGTTTCAAGTATTATCTGCGCCATGCGCCGCGCCGCATAAACAGTCAGTTCCGGATCGGTGCCGCGCTCAAAACGGTATGACGATTCGGTTTTGACGCCGGATTTTTTTGAAGAAAGTCTGACCGCTGAAGGGTTGAAAGAAGCGGATTCTATTAAAACTGCCGTCGTACTTTCCGAGACCGCCGACGCTATTCCTCCTATCACTCCGGCAAGGGCGGCGGGGCGGTCACGATCCGCAATGACCAGCATGGTTTCATCAAGCTTCAATTCCTGATCATCCAACGACCTGAGCGTTTCTCCCGATACCGCGGGGCGGACTATTATCTCCGGACCGGAGAGCTTTGCAAGGTCAAAACAGTGGGTGGGCTGACCCAGCTCAAACATCACGTAGTTGGAAACATCTATTAAAATATTATTTTTGGGATTTGCGCCCATAGCGCACAGACGGCTGGCCAGCCACTCCGGAGTCTTAGCCGCGGTGAGATTCTCTAAGACTATGCCGGTATACCGGCGGCAGAGCTTCGGGTCTTCAATTCTAATGGGCACACCAGTCGCGGCAGCCGCGACTTCGGGCACGACCGGCTTTTTAAAAGGAAGATTATAGAAAGCGCAGAGCTCACGGGCCAAGGCGTAATGCGACAGGCAATAGGCCAGGTTAGGCGTGATCTCAACCTCCAATACGCAGTCAGGCTTGGCAAAAAGCGTGGAGACGTCCGCCCCCAACGGAGTGTTTTCCGGCAGGACCAGGATTCCGGAATTGTCATAACCCTCAAGGCCCAGTTCCCCTGCGGCGCAGATCATCCCCTCTGATTCAACGCCGCGTATTTTGGCTTTCTTCAGCACGCCTTCGGACAGAACGGCGCCGACCTTGGCGAAAGCTATTTTTTGTCCGACGATGATATTTTTCGCGCCGCAGACGACCCTCATAACTACAGTTCCATCGTTCACTTCGCAAAGAGAAAGTTTGTCGGCGTTCGGGTGTTTCTCAATAGTTAAGATCTGCCCCGCAACCACGCCGGAAAAAGAAGCTCCGGTGCGCGTGACCTCTTCGATATTGAAGCCCAGACGGGTGAGTTTGCCGATGAGATCATCAACCTCCAGCGGGGCGCCGATAAATTCCATCAGCCAGGAGTGCTGTATTTTCATAGCTGCTTAAGTATCCTCAAATCGTTCTCATAAAGCATGCGCATATCGCGGATGCCGTACAGCAACATCGCGAAACGCTCTATGCCGGCGCCGAAAGCGAAACCGCTCCATTTCTCGGCATCATATCCGCAGGATTTTATGACATTTGGATGAATGACGCCGGCTCCCAGCAGTTCTATCCAGCCCGTGCCCTTACAGACCGGACAGGCGCCGGAACCCTTGCAGAACACGCAGGAAACCGCGACCTGCGCTCCGGGCTCCACGAAAGGAAAAAACGAAGGAGAAAAAGAAATTTTGGCCTGGCCGCCGAAGAGATCCTTCATGAAGGCCTCAAGCGTCCACTTGAGATCGGCCATGGTGACATTTTTATCCACGTAAAAACCTTCCATCTGATGGAAAGCGAAGGAATGACTCGCGTCCACCGCCTCTGAACGGAATACGCGCCCTGCGGAAACCACGCGCAACGGCGGTTCCTGGCTCTTCATCGTACGTATCTGAACCGGCGAGGTATGGGTCCGCAACAGCAGGTCTTTCCCTCTGGCGTCCCTGAGGTCGACATAGAATGTATCCTGCATGTCGCGCGCGGGATGGTCAGGCGCGAAATTAAGCGCCTCGAAATTAAAATAATCTTCCTCTATCAGCGGGCCTTCGGCTATAGAGAAGCCCAGCTTCTGAAAGCCGTCATACATTTTATTGGCGGTTACGGTAAGCGGATGCAGGCTGCCCTTGGGAAAAGGATACCCGGCCATAGTAAGGTCGAATTGGGATTTGTTGAGATTAACGTCGCCGGCGCCGGTCTCGGTCTTGCGCGCATCCAAAGCGCCGGAAAGGTCCGTCTTCAGGGCGTTGCCAAGGGCCCCGAGAATTTTCCGTTCTTCTATCGGAAAGTCCTTGAGGTCCCTCAGAAGCAGGGTTAGCTCACCCTTCCTGCCCAGATAATGTGTTTCAAATTCCGCAATGGCGGCGGCATCGGTTTTCACAAGCGTGGAAAGGAAACTATCCCGGATAAGGGCTAGTTTCGCCTTCCAATCGTCCTGATTCATGAGGTTTTGGTTAAAGAAGCCTTGGCGAGCTCAACGAGCCGCGTGAAAGAACTAGGGTCCTTTATGGCTATCTCGGAAAGCATCTTCCTGTTGAGCAGGATGTCGGCTTTCTTGAGCCCGTTTATGAAGGTGCTGTAGGTCATGCCCTCTTCGCGGGTGGCGGCGTTAAGCCGGACTATCCACAGCTGGCGGACATCGCCTTTCTTATCTTTGCGGTGGGTATAAGCGGAGGTCAGGGCTTTTTTGACCTGCTGTGTCGCCATCCGAAGACGGTTCTTTTTATCTCCGTAGTAACCTTTGGCGAGTTTAAATATTTTTTTCTTTCTTTTATTTCTTGCGACGCTGTATTTTATTCTCATGATAATTTCCGTGCTAAGAGGATTAAGGATTGAGCGCTAAGAATTAAGTTTTAAAACATTACTGCCTAATTCTTACCACTTACTACTACTCGTACGGCAGATAGCTCTTAAGAAGCTTGCCCTCTACGCTGGTGGGTTCTTCCACTTTAGCGGTTCGGAGCTGACGGCCTCTTTTAGCGGACATCCCGGTTAAAAGATGACGGAGACCCGCTTTCCTGTGCAGCCACTTGCCGCCTTTGGATTTGCGAAATCTTTTTTTTGCGCCGCTGTGACTTTTCATTTTAGGCATAATATTTCTCTCATGTAGTATCGCAGACAAATCGTGGCAGGGTGACCCTCGTCAGCCCGGTTTGCCCTCTGTGATATTATATTAAATAAAACGACTCTCTGCAAAAAAGCGATGCTTTTAATTAGCCGGATTGACCGGCTTAGGCGCGGACTGAGCCTTCGCCGCCGGGGTCTTTGCCGCGGTAGGGGCGACGGGGGTAAGCATTATACTCATCCTGTTGCCCATCATCTGCGTGCGCCCCTCTACCGTACCCACCGGAAGCAGCGTGTTCTTAACCTTCATAAGTATCTCTTCACCCAGGTTCCGATGCTGGTTCTCCCGGCCGTGGAACACTACGGTAACGCGCACCTTATTCTGTTCTTTGAGAAACTCTTCTATATGCTTTATTTTAGTTTCAAGATCGTGCGTGGCTATCCTCGGATTAAAGCGTATCTCTTTCAGGACGCCCGCTTTCTGTTTCTTGCGGTTCTCTCTGGCCTGCTTATCCAACTCATAAAGATACTTTGAAAAATCCATTATTTTGCAGACCGGCGGATTGGCCATGGGAGCGATTTCCACCAGGTCCATCCCGGCGGATCTAGCCATATTCTGCGCCTCCAGGATCGGCTTCACGCCTATCATGGTGCCGTCAGTCGCGATCAATCTCACCTGCGCTACATTTATAAACCTGTTTATTCTTACCCTTTTATTATCGTGATACAAGAACGTCCTCCTTATTTGATTGTGCACCAAGGCAAAATTAAACCACGCCTTGGTTCACCCGCACCCGGCGCCTGCTACGACTTAAAGCGCGGGCTTAATTGTCACTAAAATATTTCAGATTAGCCTGAAAGTTGCTGTTGCACCTTTCCGCCCGCATAGCGGGCGCCCATTCGGGAGGCATACATCTCTTCGGGCCAGGCGCGCATAGCGCTGGTCCCTCAGCCCGCTGCGCGGGGAATCCTGCAGAACAATCAGGATTCAGATTAACGGCTTAAAACCGGCCGGATACTATGTAATCTACAAACTTTACCACTGGCAGTCAATGGGCCCGACATCTTTGCTTCACACACACGCGCCACGCATTATGCCCAACAAGCATCAAGCGGCCAATGGCCGCATGTTGCTCTGCTCACTATCCCGATAGCTGATCTTGTAAAAAACCAGTCCCAAGTATTCCTGCATCGCCATTCTGAGATGTTCAAGGCTCCCGGGCAGAAAATCGATATAATAATACTTCGCAAGTTTAGAAGTTTTATATGCCGCAGGATAAGGAACGGCATCTTTAAAACCCGCGTTTTCAAAACTCCATACGGCGCGCCTCATATGGTACGCGGAAGTGACTATCGCTATTTTTTTATACCCTTTCTCATAGCAGATCTTTTTTGAGAAGACAGCGTTCTCCCTGGTATCGCGGGCGAACTCTTCGACGAATACCTTTTCCCGCGGCACACCCAGGCTTATAAGCTGCTTTTTTATCGCTCCGGCCTCTGACCCGCTGGAGAATACCGCCCCGCCGGTCACAATCACCGGCAGCTTATACCGATGGTAGATACGGGAGGCAGCCAAGGCCCTTTCAAGCGATACGCAGGAAAGTTCCGGTATACCGAAAGGCTCAGGGGTCCCCTCCCGTACCCCCCCGCCAAGGAGCACAACAGCGTCTGCCTTCAGCTCCGACGGAGGGAGATATGAGTACTCAAGCCTGGTGAGCGCGAAATCTTCTATGGGTGTTATTGACGCACCCCAGATCAGCAGGGCGAAACCGGCCCAGACTAGCGCCTGTTTACGGTCTTTTCTGAACCTCAGGAGGGCCAGGCAGAGAGCCAGCACCGAGAATATTCCAGGCGGCAGCAGGAACGGGGTCAGAATTTTTTTAAATAGGAACATATTAAAGAGGACTGGAGATGAAGAATTCCTTATACAGGTTAACCCTCCAATCATCCAATCCTCTGATTATCCTAGTTATGTCGTGTCGTAATATAACTATTCGCTCTTTATGCGCATGCTATAGAAAGAACGCCAGACAAAGACAACGCTTATTAGGAAAAAGACTACGGCAAGCAGCCGGCTCATCTTCGGATCCATAGTAATAGCCAGCTCCACGGCCAGCAGTCCGAACAACGTCGTAAACTTGATGATAGGGTTCATGGCCACCGAGGAGGTGTCTTTAAAAGGATCCCCCACGGTGTCTCCGACTATGGAGGCGTCGTGGAGAGGCGTGCCTTTCATGTTCAGCTCAGTTTCCACCAGTTTCTTGGCGTTATCCCAGGCGCCGCCGGCATCAGCCATAAAGATCGCCTGATACAAACCGAAGATGGCGATGGAAATAAGGTAGCCGATAAAAAAGTAGTGGTTCACGCAGGCAAAGGCAAGTGTGGAAAAGAAAACCACCATAAAAATATTGAACATGCCTTTCTGGGCGTACTGGGTGCAGATCTCCACGACCTTCTTGGAGTCCTCAACAGAAGCCCTCTCGCCGCCGCCTTCAAGCTTTATATTCTTCTTGATGAACTCTACCGCCCGGTAAGCGCCGGTGGAAACGGCCTGTATGGAAGCCCCGGTGAACCAATAGATGATGGAGCCGCCGGTGATGAGGCCCAGCAGAAACACCGGATTCATGATGGATAGCCCCTCATAGATACCTTCCGGACCCAGAACGCCGTATTTGACCTTCAGCATCTGTATAATGGCGAATATCAGCGTGGTGGCTCCGACTACAGCCGTGCCGATAAGCACAGGCTTTGCGGTAGCCTTAAAAGTATTGCCCGCCCCATCATTCTCCTCCAAAAATTTCTTACCATTCTCAAAATCAGGCTCAAAGCCGAAGTCCCTCTTCAGCTCTTCCCTGATACCGGGGATGGCTTCTATGGAAGAAAGTTCGTAGACCGACTGGGCGTTATCTGTAACGGGACCATATGAGTCAACCGCTATGGTCACCGGGCCCATGCCCAGAAAGCCGAAAGCCACAAGGCCGAAGGCAAAAATAGCGGGGGATGCCATCAGCGCCGCCAGCCCCAGCGTGGAGACGGCGTAAGCTGCGGCCATCAGGGCTATGATAGACATGCCCATCCAGTAGGCGCTGAAATTTCCCGCGACCAGGCCGGACAGTATGTTAAGCGAGGCGCCGCCTTCCCTGGAAGCCGAAACAACCTCGCGAACGTGGGCGGAGTTGGTGGAGGTGAATACCTTGACCAGCTCAGGTATAAGCGCGCCCGCGATAGTGCCGCAGGTGATAATAGTGGACAGTTTCCACCAGAGCGTACCATCGCCCAGCTCCGGGACCAGGAGGTAGCTAAGAAGGTATGTCATCGCGATCGAGACAAAAGAGGTGAGCCACACCAGCATAGTGAGCGGGTGCTCGAAGTTGAATTTTTTGGCAGTTCCATACATGCCTTTCGTGATGAGGCCGTTGATCCAATAAGAGAAGGCGCTGGTTGCTATCATGCCTATGCGCATGACGAAGATCCAGACCAGCAGCTGTATCTGGGTGGTCCGGGAAGCCGCGACAGCCGATTCTTCCGTCAACCCGCCTTTCATGAACACTTCAGGTGAAACCGCCAGCAGTATGAAAGTTATCAGTGCCACGCCGGTCACACCATAGGTCTCAAAACCATCCGCGGTGGGACCCACGGAATCGCCGGCGTTGTCGCCGGTGCAGTCAGCGATAACTCCCGGGTTCCGGACGTCATCTTCCTTGATCTTGAAAACGATCTTCATCAAATCTGAACCGATATCGGCGATCTTGGTAAATATGCCGCCGGCTATTCTGAGCGCGGCAGCGCCCAGCGATTCGCCGATGGCGAAGCCGATGAAACACGGGCCGGCGTAGTCGCCCGGCACAAACAGCAGAATGAACAGCATCATGATCAGCTCAACGCTGATAAGAAGCATACCGATACTCATGCCGGCCTTGAGCGGTATAGCCATGGTAGGATAAGGCAGACCTTTAAGCCCCGCGAAAGCCGTGCGGGAATTGGCGTAGGTGTTAATGCGTATGCCGAACCACGCCACCGAGTAGGAACCCAATATGCCGACAATGGAAAAAATGACGATGATGAGTATCTTAAAAGCGGTCATCGCGGGGTTCAGACTGAAGTACCAAACCATTATGGCGGCGATGAAAGCCCAAAGGATGGCCAGGAATTTCCCCTGCGTTATAAGATATGTCTTGCAGGTTTCGTAAATAAGTTCAGATATGTCCTTCATGGACTTATGGACGGGAAGTCTGGAGATCTGCACGGATTGCACCAGGCCGAAAAGGACGCCCAGCGCGCAGATTAGAAGCCCCCCGAGCAGGAGATTGTGCCCGGTTATGCCCAGGAAAGAAACACTTGAAAGATCAGGGATCTGTAACTCCGCCTCGCTGGCAAAAGCCATGCCGGAAGAGAGCGCCGAGTAAACCGCAACTGCCGCAACTGCTTTAAGTTTTCGCATGTTTTACTCCTCTTTAGAGTGAATATGGGAACTTATACTGCCGTAAACCACAAGCCGTAGGCCACATGCTCTTTAGGAGTTTCCTTAATAGCGTATAGCTTACGGCCTTGGCGCGGCTGAAATAACCGCTTATAATTTATGACTGTAATTTCTGCCGGGGCAAAAATTACGCCTTAACTGAGACGTCCAACGGCAACCCGGGTCCCATCGTGGACGACACGTACACGGACTGCATGTACACGCCTTTTGAAGAAGACGGCTTCACTTTAAGGACCGCGTCGATAATAGTCTGCACGTTCTCGGCAAGATTCTTCTCCGGGAATGACACTTTGCCTGCCGGCGCATGCACGATGCCCTGCGGATCGGCTTTAAACTCTATGCGACCGGCTTTAAGTTCTTTTACGGTTTTGGTCAGTTCGAAGGTCACAGTGCCGCTCTTCGGATTAGGCATAAGGCCCCTGGGACCAAGCACTTTGCCGAGCTTGGCGGCGTCTTTCATCATGTCCGGGGTGATGACAAGAACGTCGAAGTCCATAGCACCTTTAAATATGGTCTCTATCAGTTCCGCTCCGCCGATCAGATCGGCTCCGGCGGCTTCAGCTTCCTTCACTTTTTCGCCTTTGGCGATGACGGCGACCTTTTTGGTCTTGCCTGTGCCGTGGGGGAGGCTGACGGTGCTGCGGACCTGCTGATCGGAATGTTTCACGTCGATACCGAGCTTCAGATGCACCTCAACGGTCTCGTCGAATTTGGCGCTGGCGTTCTTTTTGATGATCGCCACGGCTTCTTCGACTTTATATTTCTTGATAAGGTCCAAGCCTTTCTTTATATTCTCTATTCTTTTACCCATTATGTTGTCTCCTTGAGGTTCAAACGCAATCCCCTTTCCGGAAATCGCTCCCTCATATCAGCGCGGCAGTTTACAGCAAGACAGTCGGCAGTTTTGCTGCCGCACTGTCTTTCTGCCGCTCTGTCCTACTGAATTATATCCACACCCATTGAGCGTGCGGTGCCCTTCACCATCTCCATGGCCTGTTTGATATCTTTTGTGTTGAGATCAACCAACTTTTGCTTGGCCACTTCTTCCACCTGCTTCAGAGTCATTTTACCGACCTTGGTCTTGTTTGGCTCGCCTGAACCCTTGGCAAGGCCCGCCGCTTTCTTAATGAGCGCGGCCATCGGGGGCATCTTGGTGATGAACGTAAAGGTTCTGTCTTCAAAAACCGTGATGACCACGGGGATCGGCACGCCCTGCTCAAGTTTCCTGGTCTTCTCGTTAAATTGCTTGCAGAAGTCCATTATATTCACGCCGTGCTGACCGAGGGCGGGACCCACGGGAGGCGCGGGATTGGCGGATCCTGCGGGGATCTGCAGCTTTATCATTGTCTTTACCGCTTTTACTTTAGCCATAATATGTGTTCTCCTGAATTGTAACTTTAGAGCAGCCGCTTTCCGTTAAACCTTCTCCACCTGCAGGAAGTCGAGTTCCACGGGAGTGGGGCGGTCAAAAACGGTAACGGTTACCTTTATCTTGGCCTTCTGCTCGTTCACCTCTTCCACAACTCCCATAAAATGCTTGAACGGCCCCTCTATAATGCGCACATTCTCGCCTTTTTCGAACTGCACGGCGGGTTTCGGTTTTTCAAGACCCGCGGCGTTTACCAGTTCAAGAATCTGCTGAACCTCGCCCTCATCCATAGGGACGGGCTTTGGATCGCCCAAAAATCCGGAGACGCCCTGGATGCCTCTTATGGCCCAGTAGGTCTGGTTGTCCAGCTCAAGACTCACAAGCACGTAGCCTGGAAAGAACTTCCTCTTGCTGACGGCTTTTTTATTGTGCTTTACCTGAATGATATCCTCGGTAGGTATGAGGATCTGGAAAAGCTTTCCCGTAAGCTCGTTATTGTCTATCTTCTGTTGGAGCATTTTGTTAACGCGCTCTTCAAAACCGGTACGCGTATGTATAACATACCACCCTTTTGCCATTTAGCGACCTCCCAGAATACTGCCCAATACAATCGAAAGCCCGAAATCAACGGCGCTCACATATAGCGCCACGATGACTACGACCACGCTGACAGCGAAGGTGGAACGCACCACGTCGCTGCGTGTCAGCCAGGTAACCTTGGTCAACTCCTGATATACTTCCTTAAGAAAACTCGTTATTTTTCCCATAAAGCGTTCACCTTTATATCCGTAGGTCCGGGGAGCATTTATCGTCGGCAGACAACTCCCTCCACTGCGCACCCGGGTCCGATCTGACATCCGCCCAGTTATATTTTGCTCCGGGAGCGGAAGGACTCGAACCTTCAGTTGCGGTTTTGGAGACCGCTGGTTTACCAGTTAACCGACGCTCCCAGTAAAACTACAGTGATTAGTGGCAAGTGGTTAGTGGCTAGCGTGAAATAAAGGAATTCATTCACTAACCACTATTCCCCAATCACTATCCACTAATCATTCATCAGCTCTTAACTTCTTTGTGCGCGGTCTGTTTGCCGCAGTTCCTGCAGAACTTAGAAATCTCTATCTTGAATTCCTTTTTCTTGCCTCTGGAAAAGTGATAATTCTTGTTCTTACAGACCGTGCAACCCATTGTGATTGTAATTCTATCTGCCATAAGTTACAGGAGGGTTGAGTGCTGAGGGCTGAGGGTTGAGCAGGATCTATTTCCTACCCTATACCCTAAACCCCAGCCCCTGAACCCTAATCCTCCACTATTCTATAATTTCCGTTACGACGCCGGCGCCTACCGTATGCCCGCCCTCGCGGATGGCATAGCGCAGACCCTTGGTCATAGCCACGGGCGATATAAGCTCAACCGTTATCTCGGTGTGGTCGCCAGGCATGATCATCTCAGCTC
>Ga0247842_10002702_pt1 | contig 25620 bp, 31 predicted proteins | sample LaCruzMarch2015__3_FD_192411 | JGI IMG/M metagenome (GOLD analysis project Ga0247842, IMG submission 192411) | Freshwater microbial communities from meromictic Lake La Cruz, Castile-La Mancha, Spain - LaCruzMarch2015_19m | ecosystem: Environmental > Aquatic > Freshwater > Lake | place: Spain...
AAATTCGTAGTTTATCCCTTTATCTGCAAGCTCCTTAATGGTAATAAATCCATCAGGCGTGGCTATTTTAGTATCACCATGAATACAATATTCCATAGATTCGTAATCGTAATACGAAGCCAATCTATTTGGTTCATAATAAATTGCCTGATTATAAAGATTACTTTCAACTTTAGCAAATTGATTTGACAAATAAAACGATTGTCTTGCTTGAAGTTTTTCTTTTTCGTATTCTGCTTTATCAGTTGTACGAAGTAATTCTTTTCTATCAAACTTATAAGTCGGAAAATCTTGATTCAATAAAGCGTCTGGACCAAGAGCTCTTGATAGTCTTTGCCAAACTGTAAATTTTTGTTCTGAACTCATTTTCTATAATTTAATTCAAATAGGTCTTTTATAAATACTACCTTGGATTAAATAACCAACGATACTTCTCATAATCATCCCTTGTAGGATTATGTTGTTGATTACGGTTCATACCTGCTTGTGAAAATTGTGGTATCTGTGGATTAAAGTATTGTGATTGGTCTTTGCTTTCACTAACTACTGTTGACCAAGAATCCAACATGGCCTTTGTTTGACTAACCACTTTAACTAAAGATGGAAATGCTATTTCCGCAACATACAATGCCATGGCAATTGACATAATACAATCATCGTGATGTCCTTTTTGGTGGTCAGGTCTACCATTTATGTAGACAAATGTACCCATTTCACCCAATAATCTTGAAGACCTTACTTTAAATTCATGTCTAACCGCTTCTTCAAATGATGCAATAATTTGAACTCTTTTATTGTTAAAATTAATTCCAGGTATTTTTTCGGTTGCCTTTGGGTTCCATTTCCATTTATTTGACATATCAACCCCATCAATATAGAAATTTTTATATCCAAGTTCTTGAAGTCTTCTTGCCGTTGCAACACCCATACCACCTGTCAAGTCAGTCACACACAGTGCTGAGTACATGTTTCCCCACTTGTAAGCAATTTCCGCTAACGTATCGGGTGGAATTTTACCTACAAACTCTAAAACTTGTTCACGGGTATCAAAATCAATAATTTCAATACAAGAAAAATCCTCAGAATCTCCCCTTGAAACGTCAACACCCATAACGTATTTGTGCCCATTTTCAGGTTCTTTCCAAATCCAAAGTTGATTACCCATTAACTTGGCGTTTGGTTCTTTTATATCATTTTTTTGTATTCTCTGAGTTATATTTGAATCAAATACGTTATCACCCGAACCAAGAAAATTACATTCTAATTCCTGAGAAACTTTTCTTTTATCGTATTTCAGTTTTTTAACCATACTTTCAAACCAAGATGAACATGGTTTATAACCTTGTTCCATATAGTTAAAAATTTCATCATAATCTCTGTCATAAGGATTATCTAAAGGTAGTTGAATTACAATATCTGTGGAATATTCTTCCTTATTTAACAAATAATGAATAATATCCTCACATTTAACCAAATATAAGTCTTTAGTATAACGAGGGTCACGAAACCAAAACATTGGCGTGATTTTAAAATCATTCATACCCCTTTGAGCTTGGTCGTAAATTTCGTAGTAAATACGGTCGTATCCGTTAGGTGTGGAAATAACCACAACTTTACCACCTGTTGATAGAGATGCCATACAAGCCGACCAAAAATCACCGTCAGCTTCAATAAACGCCGCCTCGTCAAATATTAAAACCGTGGGGGTGTAACCACGCAAAGCATCTTTTGATGTTGCAACCGCTTTAACTTCACAACCATTATTTAATTTATAATGTTTGGCGGCATTTTTTTCAGGTGAAAACCCAATACCAACCCAACTAGGCCATTGTTCAACGAAAGCTCTAATTTTATTTGCAAATTCAACAGAAGTTTCTAATTTGTTTGCAATAATTAGAATTTTTTCAGGTTTTTCTTTTCTAGCAAATGAAACTTTCTTACTAGCCCAAGCAGCGGTAACAGTAGATACACCTGCCTGACGATACTTTAATGCAATATTTTCGTTGTAATTATCATAGTCTTCAACCAAGGTAACTTGGTCTTTAAATAATTCCAACGGGACATACCTTGAAACGGTATTGTCATAGGTTTGTAGGTATGTTTTAAGAGCATAAGGAGTGCTCTTCATGCACTTCTTATACTCAATTAAAACTTGTTCTTTTGTGTAATTCATTAATCAGGACGGCTAATGCCTAATCCTGTCAAGAAATCAAGACCATCTTCGTCATCTGAATCTTCTTCAGATTCATAGTCTTCGTACGTTTCTTTATTCTTCTTAGCGACTTGTAAAACACGTCTGAAAGCATCTGTTGCTTTTGACTGTTTAGAAGTATCCTCAGAAATAGCATCTCCAATAATCTTGATGAATTCTTCGGCAGGAAGTTTATAGAGTTCCATTTGAAACCAATTGATAAGACCTCTGTTTTCATCTTCAAAAACTTCGTCAGGAAGTGCAAATCTAATTTTTTCAACAATTTGCGGACCAATTCTCAAAGTCCATGCTTCCATTGGTAATGTATCAACTTCTTGTTGAACTCTTTGTCTTACATCAGCATCTTCAGGAAATCCATATCTCCCTTTTGCTTCTTCAAGACCTTTAATAACCTCGTGGCATAAAATTGGGAAAATCAAACCCCAAGCATTGATTGTTGTGTCTGAAGCTCCATCACCATCACCGTCACCATCATCATCACTTGATGATTCAAGTTTAACGGCTCCACCAATACCTTGACCTGACTCACTCATCATCTCAATCATTTCTTCCATAGTAAAATACATGAAATCGTTGATTGTCATAATACCCAAATATGCTGGATATAGACGAGGGTCAATATCATTTAATCTTGAACGAACTTCAGGTTTTTGGAAAATATAGTGACCTTTTTTTGATGTACCTTGGATAATTGCGTTGATAAGATTTCTCTTATGTTTTTCCATTTCAACATCCATTTCAGGTTCAACTGTGGCAGTAACTTCACCTGGTTTACCCATTTTAAACTCGGGTGATTCAAATGGTCCTAAATTTGCATTAATCTCAAACCAATCGTCAGGCATTTGAATTTCGTCCAAAGAAGCGTCAATTGCTAGTTGCTCTAATTCTTCTTTATGACTTCTTTCAATATTCATGATTGTTTGAATATTTTGCATTTGTTGCATATAAATCATCATCCCAACTTGTTGAGATGTAATTGGTCTGCCTGTAACATCACGTAACTTATCGGCAACCTGTTTGAAACGATTGGTCATTAGACGTTGAACGTCTTTTTCACCCTTTCTAAATGCAGGGTTGGTTGCAAATGGAGACTCAGGACTAGAAATTTTTCTTTCTAATGAAGGGTCCATTCTTTCGGGAGTATCCCCGTAATCAATCTGTTCTTTAATCTTTTTTGCCATCGTTAAGTATGTCTTGAATTGCTTTTAAAATTTCCGCCTTAGCAACCTCAAGCTTATCTTTTTTAGCCTTTGGTGCGGGATTTTCGTTTGGATTTGGATTTTTACCGGGGTGAGCTGGCCTTGTTCTTGGACCTGGTTTCACCGTAGGTTTTACTTTTGGTGGTGCTGTGGTTGGGCTTTGTTCAGCAATCATACCCATTAAATCAGATTTAGTCATTCTTGGTCTTATTGTTTTCTCAACCAAAGATACGATTTCTTCTTCAATAAAAAAAGTCATTGGTGATTTTCCTTCATCCATGTTCTTTTTTACCGACTTAACACATCTTTCAAATTTAGCATTTCTGTCAGAACCTAATTGTGAATGACAGATAGCATACGGATTATTATCACTTTTTTTAATTTCGTTAAATTCACCGGTACCGTCATCATAATTACCAAATCCATCATCAGTTGAAGGACCTACTTGGTGAGGGTCTTGAGTTCTCTCACCTTTTTCAAAATCCATAGGGTCTTCTTCATCTTCCTTCATTTCTTTTTCATAAACTTCAAATGGTTTTCTTTCACTTTTAAGTTTATCAATAGTTTGAGTATCAGCTTTAGAAACCATAGTAGTTTCTGAGAGTCCCATTTTGGTTATCAATAAATTAATTTGACTCTCAGTCAAATTGGAAATGAGTTTTTTTGATAATCCCTTATCAAGTAATTTAACGACATTAGATTTCATAAACGGTGTTTTTTTCAAATTCGAGAATTAAATCTCGTTCATAAAGTTTATTTTTCACACTTTCTTCAGATTCACCAAACCTAAATACCAATCTACCTTTATTGTATCCGTTATCATCCAACTCCCAACCTAACGCTATTACTCCGTCCATGGCATCGGACATTCCAAAATAGTCTGATTTTTGGATTAATTCAAATTCAATTTCAGTTTTTCGTAAAACACCAACTTTTGTTATGTGTTTTAAATCTGGTGGTGAGGGGTATCCGTTAGAAGGCATACTATCCCAAGAGGGACCCCATATATCATCTAAATTTTGTGAAAAAATGAATTCATATAAGTTATCTCCTTTGTAGTCCGGACCAAGTCCATTTACATAGATTAGATAACTCATAAAATAATTCCTTCGGGAGATACTTTAATCTGTTTATTCTTAGATTCAAATACTAAATTATTTTTATTGGTTCTACCAACAAAAACATATTCAGTGTTTTCTTCAAGGAATTTTTTACCCGCTAATTCTTGTTCCAAAGATGTTGATAATCTACCAACTTTTTCAGACATCATTTTAGATTTAGTACCTTTTTCTTTTTGTCTTTCTTCTAAGATAATGTTGTCAATTTTCTTTTCGTTTTCAGTAATTTCAAAATACTTACTCAATACTTTATCAACTTTACTCTCTTTGAAAATTGCATCAAATATAGGACCAGCATTTTCCATAGGTTCTGAAGGAACTTCAACATCTGCCTCCATATCTACGTCCATACTCATGTCCATATCAGGTTCCATACCCATATCTTCATCACCCATTTCTGACTCAGCATCAACATCTTCAAATTTAGTCATAACATCTTCCATATCTTCAGGAGATAGTTTTGATAAATCTAATGAAGATAGAACCATGTTAATAACATATTTAATATCTTCAGAAGTCATACCCTCTTGAGAATCAAGGGTTCTGATTTTTTGAGTTAATTTACCTGTTAATTTTTGAATTACTTTGAAGTTAACTTTTTCTTCAACAGTATCTACATCTGAAGGCATCAATTCTGTAGTGTCTGACATTTCAGTATCTGACATTTCCATGTCATCTACAGGAGCGTCTGCCATTGGTAATTCAGGTTCAGGTAGCATAGGTGGTTCTACAGGTGCTGCAGGTGCCGCCATTTCAGGTGCTGCTGGCATTTCAGATTTTGGTGTTTTTAAAACAAACTTTTTTTGCTCACCATAAAGAGAAACTTCTTCAGCAACATCATGAAGTGAATTTACTTCTTTGATTAGAAGATTTAATCTCTTCAACGCTTGTCCGTATGAAGAATAATATCTTCTATTTTTCATTGGCTCGATATAATCAACGCCAGATTCATTAATAGCCTTTTTAATGATGTAACCACTTTTTTCTTTTACGATGTGGTAGGTTGCGCCATCAATTAAATTGATTGAGTAGTCGGAAGTATTTTCTGAAATAGTTGAAGTCATACCGTAATTCGCAATCTCCATAATTCTTTGGAGTTTGTCGTTTCCTTCTAATTTTTCACTTCCGATAGGTTTTAGTTTTGCCATGGTTTTTTATTTATATTTTTTGTTTTTAATTGTTAAGTCCGTCACTACCAATTTTAATTGCGCTTAAGTCAACTATGCTACCAGCTCTACTACCTGGTTGTGGGTTCCATGCGACAGGGTGAGGTACAGGACCAAATAATCCCTCATTATAGGTTCCTCCACTGAAACTACCTATTTGACCTGGTCCGTATTCATACTGAACATCAACATCCAAAGTTCCAAAAATTGTTGGAGTTGGAGTAATTGATGTGGTAATAGAAGGTGTAACCGTTTTAGTTGGTGTTACAGTTGGTGTTTTAGTTACCGTAGCTGTTGGTGTGGGTGTTTTAGTTGCAGATACACTAATTGATGGTGTAACTGTTGGCGTTACCGTTGAAGTCTGTGTTGGAGTCTGTGTAGGTGTTTTAGTCGGTGTTACCGTTGAAGTAATAGAAGGTGTAGGTGTTTTAGTCGGTGTTACCGTTGGAGTCTGTGTTGGAGTCTGTGTAGGTGTTTTAGTCGGTGTTACACTTGGAGTTACGGTTGGGGTTGGTGTTTTAGTTGGTGTTGGAGTTCTTGTTGCACCTGTATCACAAATTAAACATGAAGTCCAAGGACCGTTAACCACAGAAGCGTATTGTGCCAATGGGTCAATATATCCAGCACTCATTGTGTAACAATCAATGTTTCCTGAAATATCAAGTTTGGATACTTGACCTAAAATGATTTGGTCTGAATCATAACTCTTAACTAAGAATACTCCAGCACCATTACAAGCCGTCGCCAAATAATATTGGATAGGTAATGGTGAATTTGTTGGAGTTACAGTAATAGTTGGTGTTACTGATGGAGATACAGTAATAGTTGGTGTTACTGTTGGTGTGGGCGTTTTAGTTGCAGATACACTAATTGATGGTGTAACTGTTGTAGTTACTGTTGGACTTGGGGTAACTGTTGGTGTCTTAGTTTGGGTTGGGGTTACAGTTTTAGTTACAGTTGGTGTAACAGTTTTTGTTGGAGTTATAGTTGGAGTAGGAGTTGGTGTTGGTGTTTTAGTTGATGTTGGTGTTGGAGTGGCATTATTAGTACAAGTAGAACAGTTAATCCAAGGACCTGTTACGATTGTTGCTACCTGTGATAATGGATTTGGTGATATTGGTGTTACAGTATAACATGAAACACTTCCTCCGAAATTTAATTTATAAATTGAACCGTCGGATAACACGGAAGTCGTCGTTACATCAAAGTAATCACCTGAATTACAATCCACAACAATATAATAAAATGCAGCCATCAAAGTTTTTTACAATAAATATACTCTAAGAACCAATTATTTCTGTAAATATAGTTCCAATAGTATTATTCAATCTTTCTTGTTTCAACTGAAAGTTCTTTGTCAGTCTGTTTTACAATCGTATTGTATAACTTTTCAATGAGTTTTGACCTCCTCAAATATTTAAATACAAGATTTTCGTAAGAGTATTCACCTTCTTTTTCTAATCCGGATTTTCTATAATCCTTTAATTTTTCTTTGAGGGAATCAATCTGTTTTTCAGAAGATTTTATACCATCATTTTTAATATTCTTAATTAAATTCTCAATTTTTTCTTTCCAAGAATTAATTTTGGTTTTAAAAATTTCCTTATCTATTTGTGATTTTTCTTTGGATGGTGCGGTAATCCATTTATCATTTTTTACCGAATAAACACCCGTTGAAAAATGAGACTCATCAGAATCTTGGGCGTACAACTCAACCTCATATCCAAATATTTTAATATCATGGTTTTGATTGAATAGTTGTTTTTTTAGACTAAATAATTCTTTGTATAATTCTACCTGTTTTCCAAACTGTTTAAAATCAATTACAAGGTGTAAATCAAAGTCAGAATAATTTGACCAGTTATAATTTGCCAAAGAACCTGTCAAAATAATATCTTCAACTTTTAAATCGTCCGATAAATTTTCCGAAAACTTATCAGCAATTTTTAACAACGCGTTTTTTACCTTAGGATTCATTTTTGATTCCTTAGGTTCTTCAGGTTTTGTCCAAACTTTAGGATTTAATTTGTCCTGTTGATTAAAACTAGCAAGAATGTTGTTAATTTGGTCCATCCTCAATAAATACGCTCTTAACCGAGTTTAGCGTATTTGAATTTTTTTGAAATCTCAGAGGTGAAGAACTTACCTTGAGATTCAGCCAATCTGAATTTTGTGTATACGTTATGTGGTACACCATTATAGATGTATCTTGTTCCGTTTTTAAATTCAACAATCATTTCTTTAGACTCAGTGTCATATTCTGACTTGGTTATGTTTGCTGATTCAATTTCATTTAGAATCTTAGTTCCTTTAATTTCTTCTTTTTTAATTGCCATCGTTAAGAGGGATTATACTATCAATTTTATTTAATACTTGTCTCACATAAAATAGTATCATTTTTTCATCCAAATTAAATAATTCTGACAATTCTTCTTTCAATAGATTTAAATAATAATCAAATGCGCTTTTATTTAATCCTAAAATAGGTGTTATGCTAGTAATCCTTTGAGCACTCTCTTCAGTATGTCCCAATTTTTTTAATTCAAACCTGATGTTTCTGTATGCATTCATAACATCTTCCATATTTTTGGAATTAGCCAAATAATTTGAAATAACCCTCTCATCCATGTTTATAAATATAAAACCCCCAACTTAGTTGAGGGTTCTACTTTTATTTATTTAGTTTGTTAATTTGGTCTCGTATTTCTATTGCCGATTCAAAATCTTGTTTTTCAATAGACTCCTTCATCTTAGCTTGGAGTTCTTCTACTTTACCTTTGTTTTGTTCAATCATTTTGATTCGGTCACGAATCTCAACTGCTTTTTCAAACTCTTGTTGTTCTACAGCATATTCCAATTCACGTTTGAGTTCGTTAAGGTTGTAGTTATTCCCACCAACTGGTTTATGGGATGCACCTCCACCAAATCCGCTTCTATAATAGACGGTTGATTTAAATGTTCCATCGGGGCTTGAAACTGTTTTCTTTACCCATTCTCCGTTTTCGTCAACACCTGAGTTAACTTGGTTACGGATGTCACCACCGAATAATTGGTTAAGCATCTCGCTTAGGTCGTCCCAATTATCAAATCCTCCAAAAAAATTTTTCTTCATCATTTTTTTCTATAAATATAATAGTTTATCTTTGTGGGACAATAGTCAATGTATGTGCCAATCCACCAAAACTGACAAAATGACAGGTAAAAAAAATAATACTGACAATTTGTCAATATCTTTGGATTTGTATGTTATTTGACATTACCTTTGTAAAAAAGTAAAAATATGAACGATACTATGGATGATGATGACAAAGTGGTAAACCGAAAGAAAGGTTCAGATTCAGGAACTCCTGTTTTGGATAATTTCTCCCGTGACCTTAACAAATTTGCACAACAAGGTAAACTTGACCCTGTAATTGGTCGTGAGAAAGAAATTCTACGAATTGCACAAGTGTTATCACGTAGAAAGAAAAACAACCCAATTATCTTGGGGGAACCTGGCTGTGGTAAAACAGCAATTGTTGAGGGTCTTGCAATGAAGATTGTTAACGGTGATTGCCCAAGGAACCTTTTGGATAAACGAATTGTCACGTTGGATTTGACGGCTGTGGTTGCGGGTACCAAATACCGTGGTCAGTTTGAAGAACGTTTGAAGGTTATCTTGGAGGAACTCTCTGCAAACCCAAACATTATCATCTTCATTGATGAGATTCACACTTTGATTGGGTCAGGAAATTCTTCAGGTTCACTTGATGGTTCAAACATTTTCAAACCGGCTCTTGCTCGTGGTGAAATTCAATGTATTGGAGCAACCACCTTGGATGAATACCGAAAGAGTTTTGAGAAAGACGGAGCTCTTGAACGTAGATTCCAAAAAGTTATGGTTGACCCATCAACTGTGTCAGAGACCATTCAAATCCTCACCAACATAAAGGATAAGTATGAAGCCTACCATAAGGTTTCTTACTCCCCTGAAGTGATTGAGCTTTGTGTTAAACTCGCTGACCGTTACATTACCGACCGTGAGTTTCCCGATAAGGCGTTTGATATCTTGGACGAAGTAGGTGCTCGCTCCCAAACCGAACAAAAAGTCCCCGAAGATATTGAAGAACTTAAACGCAAAGCATCTGACATCAAACTACAGAAAATGGACGTTGTGAAACGTCAGAACTACGAACAAGCAGCAGAACTACGAGACAAAGAACGAAAGATTCTTGTTAAGTTGGACTCTGAGACAAAAAGGTTTGAAGAAGAGTCAGCTCTCAATCGTGTACCCATTACCGAAGAACAGGTTTATGATGTTGTTTCCACGATGACAAAAATCCCTGTGAGCAAGATGACCATCGATGATACCAATGCACTTATTGGTATGGATGGAACTCTTAAATCTAAGGTAATTGGTCAGGATGATGCGGTTGAAAAGATTGTTAAGTCAATCCGTCGTAATCGTATCGGAATCAAAGACCCAAATCGTCCCATCGGTTCGTTTATCTTTTTAGGTTCCACAGGTGTTGGTAAAACACACTTGGCCAAACAAATTGCAAAAGAGATGTTTGGTTCAGAAGATGCCCTTATCCGTGTGGATATGAGCGAATACCAAGAGAAACATACCGTATCTCGTTTGGTTGGAGCACCTCCAGGATATGTGGGTTATGAAGAAGGTGGTCAGTTGACTGAACAAGTCAAAAACAAACCTTACTCAGTAATCCTTTTTGATGAGGTTGAAAAAGCTCACAAAGACATCTTCTCAATCCTTCTTCAAATCCTTGATGATGGTCACGCAACCGATTCTCTCGGTCGTAAAATTAACTTCAAGAACACCTTGATTATTATGACCACCAACTTGGGAGCGAGGAAACTATCGGACTTCGGAACTGGTATTGGATTCTCTTCAAACAAGTACTCCAATGAAGAAGCAAAACGTCAAATCCTGATGAAGGAATTGAAAAACTTCTTCTCTCCTGAATTCCTAAACCGTATTGATGATACCATCGTATTCTCAACCCTTAGCAAAGAAAACATTGACAAGATTGTTGAATTGGAGTTGAAGAAATTGGTGAACCGTTTGAATGAACTCAAATACACCTTCACCTACGACCAAACCTTGGTGGATTATATCTCCAAGATTGGATACGATGAAATCTACGGGGCTCGTCCTCTAAAACGAGCAATCCAAGACAAGATTGAGGATTACATCTCTGAACTTGTTCTAACCAACAAGATTAAAGAAGGTAAGAAATACAAGCTTGTAGTGGACAATGAAGAGGTAAAACTCGGTAAGTAAAAAAAGGGGGACGAAATGTCCCCCTTTTTGTATTTATAAGTAATGAAAAAAATCATTCGTTCAATTTTGAAAGAATACACCCTTAGATTAACCGAATCTATTGTGGGTGATAGAATTGTTTGTGATGATTGTGGATGGGCTTGGAAAATAGAAGAAGGTGGTGATGACCTTTACATGTGTCATCAGTGTGGTCACGACAACACACCACAAAATATAAATGAATCTAAAAAGTCACCGTATTTCAGATATTGGGACAAATATGGTCCTGGAATAGATGATGATTTTTTATGGGCGTTTGGTATTGATTCCGGAGTACCTGTTGAGGTATATCGGGAGCTTGTAAAATACCACGGTAGTTTTCTTAATTACAAAAAGTCTGTTGACGAATATATCAAAGATAAAGTTTTTGAAGTTGAGCCAGGTAATAGATACGGTGGATATGATTTCAAATACAAATTAAAATTAGTTGGTGAGGATTATTTACCAAACTCAGATTATGGTATAGATAATAATTGGACAGCTTTTACACCTGAGTACACAGAAATTCAAATATTACCTGGTGGTACCGTAGATTTAATAAATCATGGTGGTGAGATGGATTTAGAAGAGGCAGTAAATGACCAAGAATTTGGTTGGGAAATTAAACACGAAATTAATGATGTTGTTAATGAACAACAAAGTAAAGAAGGTATTTACTCTAAATTTGGTGTGTGGCCCTTTGATAAAAGAATCAAATTTATTTAACCCCACATAACATTTTTGTATTTGGGTTTTTTACGTTTCATGTAATGGAGATTATTACCCAAACGTTCCACCATTTGTTTTCCCATTTCAATTCCGGTAAACACATCCTCAAGAACCACATACTCATTTGGTGAGTGGTAGTTGTAGTATCCGATGGAAAAGTTGATACACATAAAATCAAACTTTTGTCTCAGAGCCCATACGTCAGTGTAGGGGTGAACCATATACTCCTGACGGTTGTTTGTTGACTCGGTCAGGATACTATCACACACCGAGAAAAATTCAGAATCCCTTTCAAATAATTCCTGTCCAAAACAAAACTGTGTTACCATCCAATTCTCAGGGGCATCAAACTCAATCACGTAACCCACGTTTGAGAAGAATTTCTCATCAGCTTTCAAAGAACCGTGACAACCTGTTTCCTCTGCAACAAAAAACGCGGCTTTAATGTCGTTGGTTTCTTGTAACATCTTCATACAAGCAAACACACCACACTTATCATCACCACCAATACCGGTTGGTTGTCCATGGTCGTTATATGCTTTGAATGAAAGTTTTTCCTCGTTTTGAGAATTCAGGAGTTGTTCTTCAACAACATTGATGGAATCCAAGTTATGAACCGTATCGGTATGTGAAACCACACAAGGGAAGTATTCAACGTTTTCACTGGTTTGTTTTGTTGCATACACATTCATCATCTCATCAACATAGTGAGGAATGTTATTCTCCTGTAACCATTTACAGATATATTCAACCATCATACCTTCTTTGAAGGTTTTGGTTGGTACGGATAATACTTCTTTAAGGAGTTGTTTGTCTTGTGGGTTTATCATAATACAGTTTGTTTCCACAAAGATAGTTAAAATATACTACAACTCAAAAATATTTTTTTGGGTTATAGAGAAAATCTCTAAAATCATCAATATCAATATTCATATTTTTGACAAAATAATTCGGATTAGAAACTTTTGTACGAACAACATCATTATTTGAATCAAAACCCATAATTATAACCGTAATATTGTCCCCAAGGTCTCGTCTTGCAACCGAATTAATCTCAAAATTAAATTCATTCATGATTTTCATGAACTTTTCATACGAATCTTTTTTCTCATCAAATTTTTCAATCATTTTTTCCAAATATTTAACTGAGGTTCTATCCATCTGTTCTCTATCAAAATATTGAGGGTCATCAAATTCATGTCTTGATTCATTCCAACCAGAAAAGTTGGAATCATTTAAAATTTCCGAAATAATTTTTTCTATGGAATCTTTAGCTCCCAACGAATAGATGTTTTCCATTCTCATTAAAGAATACAAAGTGGATGCTTTGAGTGATACGGTTTCACTATCCCAACTAACGTTAATCCCATAAGAGTCAAACGCTTTTTCTGTTTGTTGTTGAATAGCATCTTTAGTTGCATATTTAACTTCCTCATTTCTAAGCCTAATATATTCGTCTAAAATTTCATCAACATCTTCCCTAAAATAGTTAAATATGACATCATTTATCTCTGACCAATCCTTATCTTTGGCACCTGAAAAATTAAAATCGGGTTTTAGTCTTTTGATAAGTTCAAAATACTTTTCCTTTGCATTGTCTTTGAACATGTAATTACTAAGCCATCCACCTTCTATCCAGTTATCTTTGGCAACTTCATATTCCTCAAGGTCATAATCGTTGTCAGAATAAACGGCTCTAATAACCCAAGGGTCACCTTCATCCAAAGCCTCAGATTCAACCAAACTGTCAAAATCAATGTCAAAATAAATTATAGAATCTCCAATAGGGTATCTTCTATAAATTGTACCGATATCAGAATGCCTTGATACCAAATCATCAGCAGTTATGGTATCGGTTAAAAACCTTCTTAAATCCTTAATAAAAAATTTTCTATCGTTTGTTAAACCATCAACAAAATGTCTGATATCATAGTTAAAAATGTTGTTAACGGACAACGAATCCCTATCATCAAAGAAAATAAAAGCATAATCGTGAATCCCAAAAGAAGCAAAACCAATATCAGAGACGGCAGTGTCGTCTCTTAATTTTACATTCTTTAACATGAAAAATCCATTACCCGACAAAGACTTCTTTACAAAGTCAGTATCCTCACCACCCTTACATAAGGTCGGATAGTCCTCACAAACACTACTCATATTAAGATATTCAATAACATCACCCGCACCAGTAGAGAGAATCTTCCTTGTCTTCTTTGCCATATAATATAAATACTTATAAGAACAAAGATTATTAATTTGGTATTCCATACTTATTTATTATCTTTGTAGAACAAATCACGGGTGACTCCCTTAATAGTTAAGGCTGACCTTAAGCATCTTCCCGAAAGGGATATACAGGGGGTGAAAGTGATTTTAATGTTCTTTGAAAATATGGGGGTGCCTTGGTATCGATTGGCAGTATTAGTCATCGGGGGCATGCAGTGAGACGTTCTCTATCACTATAATCCATGGGGATATTTTTTAAGTGGCAACACTTTTGCAAAGCTTCAGGCTGTAGGTCTTCTTACAACTGAAGAAGTTACTGTAGCCTAAGCTATAGTGACAATTGGGTCGATGGACATATAACCTAGAAACAGAAGTCTTTAAGGTGTGGTTTCTACCAAAAAAGGAATAAAGGTACCGTTCAGGGTTCTACCGATTTAAGTGAATCCTCCACAGTTGTTGGTAACGATGGAAAAATTGGAACCAAATATTTCGGAGGGTTAAACAAACCCTGACCTAAGCATGTAGTCCTTTATGGGTAGACTGAGCAAGACGCGGGTTCAAATCGGACCCATTCAACAGTGATGTTGAATTAAAAATCGGATGAATTCAGGGAAAACTAAGTCCTTCGGGATATGTCAATCCTGAGCCAAGCCTGGTAGGAACAGGAAGGTGCAGAGACTAGTGGGTGGTAGACGCTTCTACCGTAATACCACAATAGCGTCCGACATCTCATTTGAGATGATGATATAGTCCACACATCGTAGAAATACTTTGATTTGAGCGAGCCCCGCCACCTCCACAATTGAAAAGGGTCCTTAATTGGACCCTTTTCTTTTTTCAAAAATTAAATCAAAAATTTTAAGTAATTCATTTTCTGGCATATCACCTTTTAGGTGATTGATTGCCCGAGAAATCCATTGAATATTTCCGTTAATATAACCTTTTGATGAATCAATTCTATCTAATGACGCAGAAGTTATAGGGTCTTTTTTTATTTTACCATAACTATTAATTTGTAGTTTTATCCCCAAATAAGGACAAATCCCATTTTGGGATTCCCATACTTGTTTTAAATCTTCAATTGAAACATTAACTTCTTTATTTCTTTTATTAATATTTCTATAGTGGTATTTGAATTTTGTAAATTCATCTTTTCGGTTTCCTGAGTGTTGTGATATATTATAATCACTTTTTTTTTCGCCAAAATTTTTGAAGTTATTCTTCCCAACACAAGTTCTAGAACAAAAATTTTTTCTATTAATTTTTAAATTACGAGTTATCTCACTCAACGGTTTTTCAAATATAATACCACAATTGTCGCAGGTGCAACTTCCTATTTTTCTACCTTGATGTTTCATACGTATAAATATAGTGTGGAGGTGGAAAAAATCAATGGAGATGAAATTTTGAGTATTAATGTATTCGTATTTTTTTATTACCCCCCTTGTCTAAATGACACTTTATGTTATATTTATTTTAATCTTAAAAACATAATATTTAAAAAAAAACCATGAAAAACGTAATTTTCGCAATCTTCGCAGTAGCCATGTTGGCATCTTGTTCACAATCAACTGAAACCACACCAACTGACACAACAGTTAGTGACACCTGTTGTACAGTTGTTGAGGGAAAAGACACAACATTCTCTTCTGAGGAACTTAAGGACACTTTGAAGTAATCAATCTTAGAAATTGTTATTAAAAGGGTTCCTTGTGAACCCTTTTTTTATTATATTAGTCATATGGGAAATCATTGTAACATTTGTAGTTTTAATTGTTGGGGTCGTAAAGGATATGATGCCAGTTGTTGTACTTTAGAAGACAGGAATTGGATTATTGGTCCTCACACAGACACCGAAGCATTCTTGGGTAGACTATCAGAAAGAATTGGACGTAAAGTTGAGTTCCAAGAAGTGTTTTACGATTATGAGGAAGGTCATAAAAAGTTTCCTGATAAAGAAGTTTGGCAAAGTGCTGGTAACTATCCGGCACTAAGAGTTGATGAAGAGAATAAACGTTTACCATGTGTGAACTATAACATCGCAACTCGTAGTTGTATGGTTTATGATATTCGTCCACAAATTTGTAGAGATTTTGTTTGTGATTATTTAGAGAGAGAACTATTGATGAACGAGTAATTATTAATATATTTGTAAAGAATTATTGGAAGGATGTCAGAGTTGGTTTATCGAGGCAGTCTTGAAAACTGTTGAACCTGAGAGGGTTCCGGGGGTTCGAATCCCTCTCCTTCCACAAAAATCCGATGTGTTATCCCGAGATAGGTCGGGATTTTTTTTTGTTTGACATTTTAGAATTAAAGGTTTAACTTTGTCATATGGAATTATTAAAAGAATTTTTAGAAAAAATAAGAAGTGGGGTTAAAGTAATAATGAACTACTTCTTTATTATCGTCGGGATGGCGGTGTTTTTCACACTCGGTTATTACTACAACACTCTTAGAGAACTACCCAAAATGGGAAAACCTAATTTCATCATGAGAAATGAAGTTACCATTGCCGTTGATGAGGCGAACAACGCTATGATTATCAACAAAAAAGACGGAACCTACTTTGTGTTGGAAGAAGGTATCGGTAAAACAATCTTTAATGTTTATGCACGTAATCTTTGGGGTCAACACGACGCACCTAAAGCACCCGTAACTCCATGAGTATTAAAAACACCATAAGGACCATAATAACCACACTCGTGATTTTTATTCTCGGGTGTGGTTATTTCCTTTATAACATTGAACGTGATTTATCTGAACATGAAATTTACCAAATGGGTAAAGAAGACAGTTCTCCAACATCACTTCATATGTATTACTTGTTGATTAACGCATCCAAAAAGTACAACATACCAAAACATATCTTATTCAATGTTGCATATTTGGAAACAGGTTACAAGGGTCCTTTTCACTGGCAGTATAATCCATATCAAACATCTTTTGCGGGAGCTCAGGGTCCAATGCAAATTATCACAAGATGGTCTCACTCATATGCCGGTCGCACGTTAACACCCAAGGAATTGAGAACGGATTTGAAACTGAATATTGATGTGAGTTGTAAAATGTTGGTAAAACTAAAAAAAATGTATAAACGTTGGGATTTATCTCTTGGGTTCTATAATACAGGTTATCCGAATGTTAATCACTACGCTCAATACGCCAGTTCCACCTACAATTACAAACAAAAGTGGATTAGACCATAATTATTATTTGGTGATTCAAATTTCTGTTGTATATTTGTAGTAACAAAACGTCTCCGTAGCTCAGCTGGACAGAGCCACGCACTTCTAATGCGTAGGTCGCAGGTTCGAATCCTGCCGGGGATACAAAATGACAAAAGAACAAATCTTTCAAACAAGATATTCAGGTATCGCACCTGAAGGGTTTATTCTATTGACCGAAGAAGCGATGGATAAGTTGAAAGACTTTGACACTTGGAAAAAATGGAAAAACAACGAAATCTCTTTAACTGAGTTAGAATATGAAACAAATACTGATTCTACTAACATTCCTGATTAGTCTGACGGCTAAATCACAGTCCTCGGCAATTGTGTATATTCCAAGTGATTATTCCGTAATTGGAATTTACAAACCAAACGAAAAAACAGGGTTTTATTTAGGTGGTAGATATATCTTTTCCGTACCCTCACAATACTCCTATACAACACCTTACTCATACGTGAACCGATTTGGTGTTGATGTATCACTTACATGTGGTACTTCCTTAATGGGTGGTGGATGTTTTACCGAAGTACCATCATTTATAAACACAAAGTTTATCCCTGAACTATGGGTTAGAAGTAATTTGGTTCAATTGTTTACAAAGAAGGATAAGAATTTGGACTTGACACTAATGGTTCGTATCTCTAAAGAATTTTACTATGGTCTTGGACTTAATTACCCGCTTTAAATACATTTTTTTAATTGTATTTCTTTTTTCATCCTGTGAGATGTATGTCACAGAGAAAAAGACAGTTACCTTAAGTGGGAAATATGTGATATCCAAAGTAAGGGTACAGTCTGCAGACCAAAACATGTCATCAGATACTAACTATCTTACAATGGACATAGTTCACACTGTAATGCCATACCCATTTGATACTTTTATGGTTGATGATTTATTCATCCATTTTGATTATTCACAAGTTATGCTGAATTTGGAAGGTGTTCAATCAGGTGGACGAGATGTTTGGGAAATAGGTCCTTACAAGTATTGGATATTCAATTCAACACCTTATTATTCAGGTGATTTACAATTTTCTTATGAGTATATCAAAGGTGGACAACTACATAAACCAACTTTAACTTTCTCTATTGAAGATGATGGTTTGGAACACATTCAACTTAAATCAAAAGGGGTTTGGCCCAGTAAAGAGTTTGGTGAACAGGTAATTATTACTTTTTTCTTGATGAGAGTGGGTCCATAACCAATTTTTTTATTTGATAATATAATTATTATTTGTATATTTGTATGACAATAAGCCACAGTAGCTCAGTTGGTAGAGCTTCTGATTTGTAATCAGATGGTCGGGGGTTCGAGTCCCTCCTGTGGCTCAAAATGAATGGTGAATCTTTAATATCTGAAAATGTAATGTCTGAAGACCACTTGGACGCTATGTTCACAATTCTTAGTGAATTGGAAAATGATATTAAAGACAACGAAAAAAAAGAAGTGTGGGTCTGTGAGTGGGACAATGTTCACGGAGACATGGTATTCTTTAGATAAGCGGGAGTAGCTCAGTTGGTAGAGCGACAGCCTTCCAAGCTGTAAGTCGCCAGTTCGAATCTGGTTTCCCGCTCTAAGTAGACCTTAAAAAGGGCCCTTCCGTCTTTGAACGGCTTGTTGGGCCCGGGTCTATTTTTACTGCGAGAGTAGTATAACGGTTATTACATCGGCTTGCCAAGCCGAGGACGGCGGTTCGATTCCGCCTTCTCGCTCTCCTTTACTCTTTAGTTGGACAACCATATATTTATTTAGTAATATGGTTGTCCAATGAGAAATAGAGAAAAAAAAGAAAAAAAGTGTTTAAATTGTAATTTGGATATTCCAAATAGAAATGTTTATTGTAATAATAAATGTCAATTAGAATACCAACTAAAAGAAAAATTTATTCTTTTAGAAGAAGGCGACTTATCTACTTTAGGGAGAGAAGATAATATTGATGTTTTAACTAAAAAATATCTCATCAAAAAACACGGTGAAAAATGTATGATGTGTGATTGGTCCGTAAAAAATGAATGGACTAATAAGGTACCAATACAATTAAATCACATAGATGGAAACCCACATAATCATTTAATATCTAATACCGAATTATTATGCCCTAATTGTCATTCTTTGACAGAATTTTTTGGTAGACGAGGAAAAGGGAGAGATTGGAGATATAAAAATTAATCATGTGGTTATAACTATATTACACAATCAAATACAGTATTTTACTCAACTTCATTCCTACGTATATTTATATTAATATGAAATCGGTACTTAACGAAGAAATCAATTCTATAAAAAAATTGATGAACATTACAGAAGAAGAAATTTCTGTAAAAGATGGTGAATATAATATCATTACTACTGATGGTGACGCAACCAGTACCGACAAGATTAACAAAGCTTTATTAGATGATATTGAGGTAGCCGCAAAAATGGCAGGAGTTAAACCTGTAATTACAACAGCATCGTCAGGTCACAATTCTTCCAATAGTAGACATTCAGACCGAACTGCGGTTGATATTGCCATTATAGATGGTATCAACTCAGGTGGTGCTAAAGATGAAAAGTCAGGTAGTTCTAATTTTAGAGATAAAGGAAACAAACTAAAAGATGCGTTGGTTTCCATGGGTTATAAGTTAAACTCTGAATCAGGTAATCCAAAAGCAATCTTGTGGCAGACAAATTTGGGGGGTAATCATTATAATCATTTACACGTTTCAAATACAAATCCAACACCATCAACAACGACCACTTCAAACACAACACAAACCACTACAACATCTACAGAAGAAAATCCAGCAATGTCAAAGATTTTTGGTTCAAAAGGAACTGAAAACATTTCAGGAGCGATAGATGCATTATCTAATCTCAAATCGGTGTTTAAGTTACAAGAACAATCAATGTCATACACCAAACGTATTTCTAAAGGAAATGAAAATATTGTATCTTATCTTGATGGTGAAATTGTTAATATAAATTATGGTTCATGTGAAGATTATGTAACCATATATTTTGTAAAAAAATTCAAAGGTTATTTTTTAACTTATTGTGGTATTGAGAACATAAGAGTAAGAGAAGGTCAAAAAGTTGAGCCAAATAGTATCTTAGGGTACACCTTAGACCCTGTAACAATATCTTTATACGATTCAAACGGTCAACCATTACCAATATCATATTTTGCGGAATTAACGGGTAAATCTAAAAGTAGTGACAGTGAGACTTCACAAAAAAAATCAAAGAATAAACAAACTGCCAGAGGTAAAGCATTTGACAGAGCACAGAAAGAAAATCTTGCAGGATTTGCTCTCGCCATGGCAAATCATTATTTAAATCCGTTTACCAATCGTTATGATAGTGAAGGAAAACAAGTTTCAACAGCACCTGTATTTAACCCATTCAAAAAAGAGTTTTACACTCAAATGGTTAGAGATAAAGTTGAAACTTGGGATGAAAATAAGGAATACAAAAAAGATGATATGGTTACTTATATTGGAGACACTTATAAAGCCCTCAATAGTGTTAAACCAAATAGTGGAAACCCTAAAGATTCAGGTGATTGGGAGTTAGAGAAAATTCAAGGTAATATTACCCAACTATACAAGTACGATACTCAGTCACCCTACGGAGTGAATGAAGAGATTAACCGAATCAAAGATTTGTTAAAATAAAAAAGGGACCTAAGTCCCTTTTTTTATGCGGTGGGTGAGGGGCTCGAACCCTCGCGCCGGTTACCCGACCTATCAGTTTAGCAAACTGACCCCTTCACCAACTTGGGTAACCCACCAACATTTATTCTTCCTCATCCTCTTCTTCACAATCACAGGTATACTGTGGTGTTAATAATGTTAACAAAGTCCACCAAGGATTTTGTGTCATCCAAACGCACATCCCAACAAGTAAGAGAAATGCTAAAACGATTAATGTATTATATTTTGAGTTCATGATTCTAAAAATTTTAAAATTTTATCTTTAACCCCTGATTGTTTAATTCCTTCGTTTGATTGGGGAGTGTGAACAAAGTTAGTCAAACCAGGTTTTTCATCGTCTTCAGGGTCTTTAGCCGCAAAATGTTGAGATAAGTAGTCCACAGACATATTCAAATCATCAACCGCAACCCAATGAGTTACTTGGGGGTTTTTTAACAACCAATCGGTAATCTCTATTGAACGCTCTAACTCCAAATCAGCTCTGAATCGAAGCTGTGACCATTCAGCAGGAAAAAGGTCTTTGAACATCCCGGTTGCATCAATTGGTTTTTTGATTAGCCCTTGAGAGATGTAGTAATCACCAAGCTCTTCCAATGTTGCGTGAAAACGCCAATCAGAACTAACAACGTATTCAGCTCCAGTCTTTTCGAGGATTTGATTCAAAACTTTGATAGCTTTTCTGTCAAAGTTATCAAATCGAGCGTGCACGGGTAGTTCACTCGATGGTGTACCCATGCTTCTACCTTCTTTTATCTGTTTTTTTCTACGAGAACCCCAGTTCTCTGACAAACAGATAACTCCATCATTGTCTAGAAATAGAACTTTCATCTTGGATAGGTTTGTAATGGGATTCGTAATAACTCAAAGGCATTAAGTTTCCCGATTTATCTGACAAGGCCTCTTGTAAGGTTACATAATGTGAAACCTTATCTTGAGATACGACAACCCAGTTTTTCTGGTTGGCTAAGTTTGGTCTAGTTTGATACATAATACAGCAAAGATAGACAAAAAATTACAACCAAACTAATGAAAGCAATTTTATATGCTCCTTGAATTTTGTGTTGAGACCTCCCTTGCCATTCCTCTTCATTCCAGGATTCTTTCCAGTTGTCAGAATATTTGTTTGCCATATTGGTATTTTATTGTTTTAAACTTGTAGCCCATCCCGGTAACGCTCCGAGATTTCTCCCGTGAAAGGGGAGTGTACTGACTTTTATACTAATGGGCCAATTTGTTTCTCCAAAGATAATAGTTTATTTTAAATATTTCCATATTTTTCATAAAACTTTTTCCATTTTCGAATGGTGTTGTCTGAAACGCCATACTTTTTTGCCGTTTGAACATATCCTTTATTTGTAATTTCTTGCATTAAGACATCATAACTAGGACGAACTATTTTTCTACGAAAAATTATAGATTCTTTCTGTTTTAGGGTTAAACCATCTTCTGTTTTTATTTTTTTTTCATAATTTTTCTTTGGGACGACAATACCGTAGGAATAATTTTTAGGTTTTTGACTGTTAAACAATATCTGTTCAATTTTTTTAAAAACCTCCAATAAATTGTGTTTTATTTCTTTTTCAGAAACTCTAAAAATTGACCATCCACTTTTCAAAAGTAAATCATCTTTTATCCTATCCCTTTTTTTTCGTGTTGGATGAAGGTGTTGAGACCCATCAATTTCTACGGCTAATTTTTCGTTCAAAAAGGCAAAATCAATAAAAAATGGGTGAACATGAAACTCACGACATATTGAATATAATTTGTCCCACTCAAGTTCTATCAATTTATTGAAAAATAAAATTTCAGGATAAGACATGTTACTTAGTCTCCACGCTGTTTTATCAGGATTTTGTTTCATATAAAACAAACGTTTTTCCCGTAAAATGTTTTTAGTTATTTCAGTATGTTTATATTTTTCAGGGTAACGAGTTCTAGCAACTATATTACTCTCAGATTTTGTTCTAATAAATGGTTTCAAAATTTTTTTTACTGGTTCTGAACCAAGTTTGAATTTATTTTTAATATCATTTAAACTCCATAAATTTTTAGTGTACAAATCAATAATTTCGGTTTTGTGTAATTGAATTTTTTTACAGGTGTTGTAATGTCTATTATACCCACCAGAATTTGAAAACTCTAAGTTACAAAGATTACATTTATACATAGAAAACTATTTAATTATAAATATTTCGAACCATCAATAAGTCTCGTGTTCTAAACAATTAAGTGGAGAATACCAGATTCGAACTGGTGACTCAACCTTGCAAGGGTTGTGTGTTAGCCAACTATACCAATTCCTTAATTTAGATATATTTTATATCCTCTTTGTTCTGATAAGTTTCTTTAATCTTATTTGTTAATACTCTAATTAACATTGGAGTATACTTGTTGGTTTTTGATTTGTCTAATTTGGCGATTACGTCCAAAAAATTGAACTTAACCCATAATGGTGCGGTTTCTTTAATTTCTTTAATACGTGGCATTTCTTTCAAGTTTTAATAAAAACTAAGATAAATGTTCTTTAGTGTCAAACAATATCTTTAATTTTGAATGGTTTTAAATTTCATTTTTTTAATTACGGTCTCAGCAACTTTTTTGTGTCCTGATGGGTGCATATGACAAGTCCAATCACCACAATCAGTTCTAACCACAACCCGTGTATCAATAACCGTAGCGTTTTTGATACTGTCCATCAAAATTCTTTGATATCTTGAATACGCTTTTGGGTAAAATTCTTGACCCTTAATTGGTCTAACACATTCCTCGGCATTGAAACCTGTAAGAACAATTGGTGTTACACCTTTTGAGTTACAAATGTTAACAATCTTCTGAACATCTTTTACAACCAAATATGGGTTTCTATTTCCGTGGATATCATTGGCACCACCGTAGATAAAACAATAATCAAAGTTCTTTGTAACACCCATATTTGCAACATTTACCATCCAAGGTAAGTGTTTACCAATAACAGCTGTGTTATTTAAAATAAGACCTGTTTTCTTACATACGATGACTTGCCAACCCCAATCATGGTTAGCGGTGTGTGAATCTCCAATAAAAAGTGCTTTCTTACCTCTAACACTAATCACAGTATCCAAACCTTGTTTTGGTACGGGAGTTATGATGGTGTCACCATTGACTATTGTTGGTGAAACAATCATGGTAGGGTCAAGAGTATTGACGGTGAATCTTACATTAGAATAAGACATTCCAGCATATAACAAACTTAAGACCAATAATCCTAAGAATATTGCGGTATTTTCTTTTTTCATAGAGGCCTCGGCCAGATTCGAACTGGCGAATAAGAGTTTTGCAGACTCCCCCCTTAAACCACTTGGGTACAAGGCCGTTGGAGTGCAGTGGGAGCTAGCTTCCCTGAGGCATCTGCACAAGTTACTCCTCTTTGGGTGACTAATGGGAATCGAACCCACGACCTCTTGAACCACAACCAAGTGCTCTAACCAACTGAGCTATAGTCAACATAAATAAATAAATAGTAGTAGTTGAATTTATCAGGAATCTCGCTTTAGCAACCTCGAGAGGGCTTAGCTTCACACACCATTAGAGAGTTGGGTATTACTACCTATCCTTAGTGTGTACCCTTGTGTCACGTCTCTCCACGCTTTTCAACCTACACTTTTTTACTACCATTTGCAGCCAGAACAGGACTCGAACCTGTATACGTGGATATGGTATCTACGGTGGATTACCCGCCTCACCTCACCACTTATCCTTGCGTCTACCATTCCGCCACCTGACTATTTCTTTAATTTTTAAAGTATGATTTAATTTTCAACCATACTATTTCAGGACAATTGTATAACCACCAAAAAAACCAATATATCTTTTTCATATCTTTTATTTTGTTTTTTGTAGTCAGGACAGGATTCGAACCTGTATGAACACACGCCCTATTAATAAACGGTTGTGTTCTACGTATAGCGTCTACCATTCCGCCACCTGACTATGGTTGTCAGTCTCTCCTGACCGTCACCCCCACTCCGACGGTATTAGCCTTCATTGTGATGCTGGGTTAGCAATTTAAAAATGAAAACCTCCTTCCACGCTCACCGTGGGTTTAGATTTTACAGATGGTTTGTTCCCCATCACCTGTTATGAGTGCACCATAGAGCAGGGTCCATTACATAGTACCTTGAGTCATTCAATCTTCGGTTGGGTAATTACTCCCACAAAGTCAAGGTTCCTTTCATCCGCGCTAATCGGACTTACGTAAGGAGTTTTCCATTTTTGTGGTGTGAACGGGAATCGAACCACGTGGCACGTGGGGTTTCAACCCACTGCTCTACCTGCTGAGCTACCACACCATTTATTTCAAAGAACTCCAAAGTGGGGAACCGACCTTCTACCTAACTTAGGTCGGCTCCCCCGTCCTATTGTGATACAAAATTACAAACTTTTTCTCAGTCTGCCAAATCTAACCCGTAGATTTTTTCACAATTTTTTTCAACCCAAGTCTTACCAACTGAAACGTGTTTTGAAGATTCAGACATGGTCTTCAACTTCTTTGTAACCTCAGCCAAAAATACTGAAGTCTCACACTTCCAAATGGATTTACACTCCAATCCATCCTCTTTGTCAAAGAGAGCAAAAAAGATTGCGGTATTACGTTCAATACGGTGAAGGTTATCTTTATGGATTCGGTCAAGTTGAAAACTACCACCTTCTTTACAAGTAAGGTATTCGTATTTTTCCAAACCATCCTTGGAGTATGCATCTGCAC
>Ga0247842_10002703_pt1 | contig 25612 bp, 21 predicted proteins | sample LaCruzMarch2015__3_FD_192411 | JGI IMG/M metagenome (GOLD analysis project Ga0247842, IMG submission 192411) | Freshwater microbial communities from meromictic Lake La Cruz, Castile-La Mancha, Spain - LaCruzMarch2015_19m | ecosystem: Environmental > Aquatic > Freshwater > Lake | place: Spain...
CATAATTTCATTAACAAATTACTTTATTAAATACACAAAGTAATTTGTTATTATAAATGTCTTGACAAATTATTGATACAATTATGCGGATAAACCTTAGATTATAGTATTAATAATATTACATTTCTCAACTGTAGTTTTTGTTGGTATAGCGGTTGAAGTTGGAATAGATAAATCAATAGCCCATAATGTATCACCATTTTTAGGACCTGGTATAGGTCGTTGCCATAAAGCTGGATTGGCACATTTTTTCTGAACGATCGTTGTATATTGTGATGCCGCATAAGGTGCGTATAATGTTTTTACAGACTCACTACATCTTGATTTACATTTACCATAACCATCATATATATTAATAGCAGCATTTGTAGGAGTTGAAACCGGATTTGTTCCAGTAACACACATATTCGCACTTGTTTGATCGTGAATATATACACCTATGGTAGCATTTAACAAATTATTATTTCCTTCAGGAGAAACAATATTACAAGGATATTGACCGTTCCATATATAATTATATTTTTTCTCCAACATTCCCTTTGTTGATAAAGACGATGGTTTAATATACAAATATTGATTTCCTCTTGTATCGACTTCGCGACTTGGAAAAACTTGTTCTCTTTGGTAATATGTTCCACAACATCCTCCATTTCCTCTCGCATAAGCACCGCGATAAGGAGTAAAATTTTTACTAAATAACCAGGTTTGTCCCACTCGCCCTATATTTCTATGACCTCCATTAAGCGAAAATCCATTATTATTTGTATTTATTACAGTTGTAGCATTGTTACGGAAAGGTCCTTGGGTTACCCATATTCCTCCTGGTGCTCTACCTGAAATAGATACACCCATATAATTATTTGTAATCTTTTTTTTCATCGTTTGTAGAGACATCGTATATTATTAGAATAGGTTTAATTTTATTTATAAAATCTATTTATTTTTAATTTCAAAAAGATACAAATTTTTAAGCTATACGAGTTGCTACAAATTTAGTTAAAGAACCTACCGCAAATATACCACCCGAAAGACTTGCGTCGGTTTCAGCTGATAAATCATATGTTGTAGTTGCTGTTACACCTATAATACCGGTTAAATGAAGATTAAATCTATTACCTCGAATTATATTTTGATTTGTAATAGTTACCTCATAATTGTTAATAACAAAAGTGTTTGTAGAATCTGTAATAGCTAAAGTAGCATCTACATTAATATTATTATTACAATCAATAGTAGCATACCCAACAAGTATCCATACACCCTTAGGTAATGTAATAACAGAAAGTCCTTGGAATACGCTAGTTAAAGTTGTATTTGTAACTACATTTGCCCCAGTTAGAGTATTTCCCAAATATCCAGTAACTGGTAGAGCAGTATTTACAGTATATGGATTAAGAAATATATTTTGATTAAAAAATGGTGTATTTATATATCCTACACTCGCAGTTAATGTATTCAAAACCTGTAAATTATTTACAATAAGTGGACTAGGTAATGTGTATGATGATCCAGTTGGTCCAGTATCACCTGTAAATCCTCTTATCCCAGTAGGTCCAGTTGGTCCCGTTCTTCCGGTAGCACCTGTAGGTCCAGTATTACCTGTAAATCCTCTTATCCCAGTAGGTCCTGTTCTTCCAGTAGCACCTGTAGGTCCAGTATTACCTGTAAATCCTCTTATCCCAGTAGGTCCAGTTGGTCCCGTTCTTCCGGTAGCACCTGTAGGTCCGGTAGGTCCAGTTGGTCCCGTTCTTCCAGTAGCACCAGTATTTGTAGCGGTTCCCGGAATTCCTTGTGGCCCAGTGTATCCAGTAGGTCCGGTAGGACCAATAGCACCTGTAGGACCAATAGCACCTGTAGGTCCAGTAGGACCAGTGTAACCAGTATAACCAGTTGATCCAGTATAACCAGTTGGTCCAATATCCCCGGTATATCCAGTATCACCAGTTGGTCCAGTATCACCAGTTGGTCCAGTATAACCAGTAGGACCAATATCCCCCGTGTAACCAGTATCACCAGTAGGGCCAATTTCTCCCGTATAACCGGTAAAACCTGTATATCCAGTATCACCTGTTGGACCTATTTCTCCTGTATATCCAGTGTAACCAGTAGGACCAATATCTCCTGTATATCCAGTATCACCAGTTGGCCCTATTTCTCCTGTATAACCGGTAAAACCAGTAGGACCAATATCTCCAGTGTAACCAGTATCTCCAGTAGGGCCAATTTCTCCTGTATAACCGGTAAAACCAGTAGGACCAATATCTCCAGTGTAACCAGTATCTCCCGTGTAACCAGTATCTCCCGTGTAACCAGTATCTCCCGTGTAACCAGTATCTCCAGTAGGTCCAGTATATCCTGTAGGTCCGATAGGCCCTATTTCTCCTGTATAACCCGTGTAACCAGTAGGACCAATATCTCCTGTATATCCAGTATCACCTGTAGGGCCAGTATCTCCAGTGTAACCAGTATCTCCCGTGTAACCAGTATAACCAGTAGGACCAATATCTCCAGTGTAACCAGTATCTCCAGTAGGTCCAGTATCTCCAGTAGGTCCAGTATATCCTGTTGGTCCAATTTCTCCGGTATAACCAGTATAACCTGTTGGACCAATTTCTCCGGTATAACCAGTATCACCAGTTGGACCTATTTCTCCCGTATATCCCGTATCACCAGTTGGTCCTATTTCTCCAGTGTAACCAGTATCACCAGTTGGTCCTATTTCTCCAGTGTAACCAGTATCACCAGTTGGTCCTATTTCTCCTGTGTAACCAGTATCACCAGTTGGCCCTATTTCTCCAGTGTAACCAGTATAACCAGTTGGACCAATATCTCCAGTGTAACCAGTATCACCAGTTGGTCCTATTTCTCCAGTGTAACCAGTATCACCAGTTGGACCAATATCTCCAGTGTAACCAGTATAACCAGTTGGACCTATTTCTCCAGTGTAACCGGTATCACCAGTTGGTCCTATTTCTCCAGTGTAACCAGTATCACCAGTTGGTCCTATTTCTCCTGTATATCCAGTATCACCAGTTGGCCCTATTTCTCCAGTGTAACCAGTATAACCAGTTGGACCTATTTCTCCTGTATAACCGGTATTACCAGTTGGTCCTATTTCTCCTGTATAACCGGTATTACCAGTTGGTCCTATTTCTCCAGTGTAACCCGTGTAACCAGTTGGCCCTATTTCTCCAGTGTATCCAGTATATCCAGTTGGACCAATATCTCCAGTGTATCCAGTATAACCAGTAGCTCCAGTATTAGCACAATCTCCACATATCCCCTGTGGTCCTGTATAACCTGTATAACCAGTTGGTCCAATCTCTCCTGTGTAACCGGTATAACCAGTATCGCCGGTAGGACCAATTTCCCCAGTATATCCAGTATAACCAGTAGCTCCAGTATTAGCACAATCTCCGCATACTCCTTGTGGTCCTGTATAACCTGTATAACCAGTTGGTCCAATCTCTCCTGTATAACCAGTATAACCGGTATAACCAGTATCACCAGTATATCCAGTATAACCAGTAGCCCCCGTATTAACACAATCTCCACATATCCCCTGTGGTCCTGTATAACCAGTTGGCCCTATTTCTCCTGTGTAACCCGTGTCACCAGTTGGCCCTATTTCTCCTGTGTAACCCGTGTAACCAGTTGGCCCTATTTCTCCTGTGTAACCCGTGTAACCAGTTGGCCCTATTTCTCCTGTATAACCGGTATCACCAGTTGGCCCTATTTCTCCAGTGTAACCCGTGTAACCAGTTGGCCCTATTTCTCCTGTGTAACCCGTGTCACCAGTTGGCCCTATTTCTCCAGTATAACCTGTATAACCAGTAGGTCCAGTAATGCTATTTCTCAACAAATTAACAGCTTGAGTTTGTACTGGACCATTATTTATTTGATATAAAAATTCTAAATTCACTGAAGTTTGAACTTTACCTCCAATTACTTCGCAAAAGGGATTTAAGTTAAATCCCGATTTAGTGGGAATTACAAATAACGGATCATCTAATAAAACAGGTGGTTCATCTAATAAAACAGGTGGTTCATCTAACAAAACAGGTGGTTCATCGGAAAAAAAAGTTGGTTCATCTAGCATAATCGATGCTGAAAAAGGAGTGGGTTCGTCTATCACACTAAATGCTGCTGGTGGATTCGGAATTATATCACCACCAATATACAAATTATTTAAGATATAACTATTGAGTGAATAATATGTGCGAGAAACTACATCTCCTGGAACAAAAAGATAGTTACCAGCACCTGTATTTTGAAAAGAATTTGCTGGATCAACCCAAGGCCCAGTAGCACCTGTAGTAGTCCAAGATAAGTTACGAACTGTAAAAAAAGGATCATCCAATTCTGGATTATATACTAACATAGCACCAGTAACACCGTTAGGTGTAAAATATGGTTGAATAGAAACTGCTATTGTTCCAGTGGGTCCAGTAGGTCCAGTAGATCCTATTTCTCCCGTGTAACCAGTATAACCTGTATCGCCAGTAGGTCCTATATCTCCCGTGTAACCAGTATCACCCGTAGGTCCTATATCTCCCGTGTAACCAGTATAACCTGTATCACCAGTAGGTCCTATATCTCCCGTGTAACCAGTATCACCCGTAGGTCCTATATCTCCCGTGTAACCAGTATCACCAGTTGGACCAATATCTCCAGTGTAACCAGTATCACCAGTTGGTCCTATTTCTCCAGTGTAACCAGTATCACCAGTTGGCCCTATTTCTCCGGTGTAACCCGTGTAACCAGTTGGACCAATATCTCCAGTGTAACCAGTGTAACCAGTAGGACCTATTTCTCCTGTGTAACCCGTGTAACCTGTAGGACCAATATCTCCTGTATATCCAGTATCACCAGTTGGACCAATATCTCCGGTGTAACCCGTGTAACCTGTAGGACCAATATCTCCTGTATAACCGGTATCACCAGTTGGCCCTATTTCTCCCGTGTAACCCGTGTAACCTGTAGGACCAATATCTCCTGTATAACCGGTATCACCAGTTGGTCCTATTTCTCCCGTGTAACCCGTGTAACCTGTTGGTCCAATATCTCCTGTATATCCGGTATCACCAGTTGGCCCTATTTCTCCCGTGTAACCCGTGTAACCTGTTGGACCAATATCTCCTGTGTAACCCGTGTCACCAGTAGGACCAATATCTCCCGTATATCCAGTATCACCAGTTGGCCCTATTTCTCCCGTATAACCCGTGTCACCAGTTGGCCCTATTTCTCCCGTATAACCCGTGTCACCAGTTGGTCCAATATCTCCTGTATATCCAGTATCACCAGTTGGCCCTATTTCTCCAGTGTAACCAGTATCACCAGTTGGTCCAATATCTCCTGTATAACCGGTATCACCAGTAGGACCTATTTCTCCCGTATATCCCGTATCACCAGTTGGCCCTATTTCTCCCGTATATCCAGTATCACCAGTTGGTCCAATATCTCCTGTATAACCCGTGTCACCAGTTGGCCCTATTTCTCCTGTATATCCAGTATCACCAGTAGGACCTATTTCTCCTGTGTAACCCGTGTAACCAGTAGGACCTATTTCTCCTGTGTAACCAGTATAACCAGTATCACCAGTTGGACCTATTTCTCCCGTATATCCAGTGTAACCAGTAGGTCCAATATCCCCAGTATATCCAGTATAACCCGTAGCACCAGTATTTGTAGCAGTTCCTGGAATTCCTTGAGGTCCGGTGTATCCAGTATAACCCGTAGGACCCGTAGCACCAGTATTTGCCGCGGTTCCTGGAATTCCTTGAGGTCCTGTATATCCAGTATCACCAGTAGGTCCTATTTCTCCCGTATATCCCGTATCACCAGTTGGACCAATATCTCCTGTGTAACCAGTATAACCAGTATCACCAGTTGGACCAATATCTCCTGTGTAACCAGTATAACCAGTATCACCAGTTGGACCAATATCTCCTGTGTAACCAGTATCTCCTGTGTAACCAGTATCACCAGTAGGACCAATATCTCCAGTGTAACCTGTGTAACCAGTAGGACCAATATCTCCAGTGTAACCAGTATCACCAGTTGGCCCTATTTCTCCTGTGTAACCAGTGTCACCAGTTGGCCCTATTTCTCCAGTGTAACCAGTATCACCAGTTGGCCCTATTTCTCCTGTGTAACCGGTATCACCAGTTGGCCCTATTTCTCCTGTATATCCAGTATCACCAGTTGGACCAATATCTCCTGTATAACCAGTATCACCAGTTGGTCCTATTTCTCCTGTATATCCAGTATAACCTGTAGGTCCAATATCTCCCGTGTAACCTGTTCCATCAACCCCTTGAGGTCCTGTATAACCAGTAAAACCAGTTGGACCTGTATTGCCAGTTCCATCAAGTCCTCGAGGACCTGTATATCCAGTAAAACCTGTAGGACCCGTAGCACCCGTATTTGTCGCAGTTCCTGGAATTCCTTGAGGTCCAGTATAACCAGTATAACCAGTAGGACCTGTATGACCTGTAGCACCCGTATTCGAAGTACTTCCCTCGGGACCAGGAGGACCAGGAGGACCAGCCGGACCAGCAGAACCAGCAACAGTAATAACATTCGATCTACAAGCAACTTGTTTATTAGGGACACAAGGTTTAGGGGGACAAGAACTTATATTCCGCTTCATTACTATATTATTTATTCATATTAAAACCAAATCGTTTTATTACGAATTTCCTTTGTATATAATGAATGAGAACCCATAAAAAGATATTGTATTCCTACAATAATAAATATAATACCACTAATTATTTCTAATGCGCCATAAGTAATGTAATTGCTAACTAATGCTCCGTAATATCCACCAATTGTCATTGTAACTGTCAGTATAAGACCAGTTACCACTGCCAAACTATTTGTATGATAATATTCACTAACACCTAGTAATGATGTTGGAAATAATAAAGTAACTAATAAAGTTCCGCAAGCTGTTTTATAATCCCCTACTATATTCAACAATAATAATGCTGGAATTATCACAATAACCCCAACAGATCCTAAAGAACCTTGAAGTATTCCAGATACAAATCCTACAATTATTATGAGAATATATTTTGTTATACTGTTTGATAAAACCATACTATATGTATTATTCGTATATTTTCGTAATTTTAAATTCAGCGTTTTCAATATATACACATCCTAATATTGATACAAACAATCAGCAATAATTACAATATTCCAATCAATACCATTAAAATCCATAAGATTACCTTTATCATCTAATATTTTTACTCTTAGTCTATCTAAATTAACTGGACCAAAATAAACACGTTGATTTAATTGTAATGTAGAACCCGTTTCTGTAATAAGAGAACCAAACGGGGAACCCTTTGTAGAAAAAGGAAAAATAGCAAATGTGTCTGAATTATTAGGAGGTGCTGTTTTATAACGAGTTGATTGGGCGTTTGCTTTTGCTATTTCATTCGTAGCATAAATTTGAGATTGTGTAAGAGTTCTAGGAGCAGATGGTAATACGTGGACTATATCATTATAAGGAGGAACTACTTTTTCGGAAATAACACTAATTGGAGCATTTAATAAAGAAATATTCAATACTTTAATAGGGTCAAATATATTATCTGTATTATCATACCGAATACAATAATATGGATTATTTGCGGTATTATATTTATTATATGGAACTTTATTCGATAATTCGGTTATAGTAACTATTCCATTATTAATATGATTTTGATTAAAATCGTCGATAACTACAATTAAATAATTAAATACATTCAATTTATATAATGCTTGTGCTGAATTCCCATAAGTATAGATATACTCAGCAACTTGACGATACCCCAATAACCATCCCAATGTATTTTCATAGTCAAATTGGGTTCTTTGTATTTTATTGCTAGTACATACATTTGTTTCTGGTTCGTGTAAAGGATAAAAAAATATCCCACTTATATTTTTACTTCCAAAAGGAATATCATCAAAATAATATAATGGTTTCCCATTTATTGTTGTATCATATAAATCAATAAATACCTTCCCATTATTTAAATAAATAAAATTTTGTATTCCTGTTTTTACAAATCCTGCGGCTGTAAAAGCTGTGTTAATTGCCGCTAAAATAGAATCAATTGTATCATAATTTCCCTCTTCAATTTTAATTAAATAATATTCATCTTGATAAACACCTGAACCATTATCTTCTTTATTATAAATGTAAAAATAGTTACGAGCTGAATTTATATTAAACCAAGAAAATGGGATTTGAATAGCAGATAAACGTATCGATAAAACATTTACCATATGTTCCGATAAATCCAACGTAAAATCTGAATTCAATGTATAACCATCACCTGACGATGTTTGTCTATATTGACTATCAATAACAATATATCTGGATATTGTATTTTGTAATACTGGATTTAATGTATCTTGGCCCACCTTTACTTGGTAATTATTTGTAACTCCTAATTGTTCTCGATTCATAGGAACGTGACCGTTATCAAACAATTGAACTTTATTTTCACGTTGTGTAATTTTATCTTTTTGTTGTTTGTTATTTTGTTGTAAATATGGATTTCCAAACCAATCATTCGCATTTCCTGAACTTGATATCGGATTTGATGAATCTTGATTATCAATTTCATTTTCATATTCGTTTTCATTATCATTATCTAGTTCTATTTGTTCTAATAATTTGGATTCAATATTTTGAAAAAAAGTTATCATTTCTTCGTTAGATGAACCCCGAAATCGTTGAATGAATTCTTCGCAAGCATTTTCTACATTCTCTTCCGTTAAGGTGTCAATACCAATAATACTCATTAATTCATCTGTTGTATAATCATCTACGTTTGTGCTCATAGTGTATATAAATATAGATAAATTATTCCATTTACTTTATAAATCAAGATTATAAACACTATTAAATATACATTTTAATTCACTTTCTATATCCATGCCTTCTAATCGTTCATCTTTTAATAATTTTTCACGTAATAAAGAAATACCCTGTATTCTTTTTTGATGTGTTTTTCCCTTAAAAAGTATTATATCTAACATCATTACTAAGTTTTCATTTATTCTCATTAACATTTCGCGATTTATATGATATTTTCCAACATATACATAACGATTAAATGTTGTATGACTATAAACGTTTCTTATATTAAAGACGAGTTTGTTACGTATCAAAGATATACCACAAATTTCATTTCTTGAATTATTCATTTCAATTACAATCATTGGCACATCCAATAATAATTTGGGATTTATTTTCATAGGGCACGGATAAATAACCCCCAATATATTTTTCCGTTCCTTATATGACATATTTTCATAATATGTTTCATCTGTAAAACGTGTTGTCGCGATATACATTTTATTTTCGAGTAGTTATTTCTTGTTTAAAATAAAGAAATAACTACCATACAAATCATTTTTTTCAATAATACCCGAATTTATTGTAACCTTTTCAATAATACTTATCATATTCACTCCATCCATAATTATCATATGTAATTTGTGCTGAATAATCGTCTGTATTTTCATCACACGATTCTGTATCACTAAATACTTCCAGGGTATAATCAAAAAATGTATTATGATCTCCTTCCTTGCTACATTGATAATAATGATAATATTCATCTTCTCCAAACAATTCAATATATTCGTTTTTATATTTGTCCCATTTGTTAATCAATTGGGAAAAAATAATTAATGCTTCTTCGTGATAAGATACAGACATTATTGTTATAATCATAATGATATTTTTATTTAATATATTTTCAATGTTATATAAGGACATCCACTAAATACTCTCAAACCAGTCTTCATCACCCATTGTATTCATTATAGATGCTAATGAACCCTCTACTTCATCCGGTGAAACCGATGATGTAATAATAGAACTATCTAATGTTGTATCATTCGAGAATATAACATCACTTGCCAAACAAGACGATAATCCAGGTGTTTCAAGTTTAGAGATTAAATGAATAAGAGGGTCACTCATCGTTCCGTATTTATGTATTAAAGCATCTGTTTCGGTATCTGTATAAATTTCTAATAAATCACATTTTTCTAATTTATCGCTACCTTGTATTTTCGTTTGCCATTCACGCAGACCAATTAAAACCATTTGATTTCTTGATAACCTTTCATTCTTAAACTTTGAACCAATAACAACCATTCTCGTTGTATTATCCATACAAGCTACTTTTGCGTGACCTCCTCCTAATTTTTCTGTAACAACTCCATACATTTCACCCTCTTCTTGTATTAATCTCAGGACCTTGCTTTTTGGTTTCGTGTGCTTGGAAGCCATCCCCTTTGCCTTTTTTCCACCAGTTGCGTTTTTTACCATTGTTATTATCGAATTATAACTTGTTATACCTTATTATACTTTATGATATAAGTTTGTTATCAAATCATTTTTTTATTATATTCATTATTAATAACATTAAAGTATATAAAGTAAAAAATAGAGACACTAAAATATGTTTTATAATTCCTATAATTTAAAAAAATAAAATGATATTAATAGATGAGTGATCTACTTGATGATATTACAACACTCAATAATATGGCGAATATAGAAGAAACTCCATCTGTTGCTGAAAAATATTTGGAGACAAAAATTACCAATGAAGGTGATCGAATAATAGCTACAGAATATATTCAACAACTAGATTTTTATGATAAAATAGCATTGACACTTTCTATTGAAATATTAGGTTCTTCTTTTGATTTATTAAAGTCAAATGGATTTAAGGATTGGTTTCAATCTAAGAAAAAAGAAGATTAATATAATTTAGAATAGCTCTTGGAAAAATTACGCATTGACCTTTTTATCATTTTCCTAATAGCACGAAACTTCTTAGTCGTTCTTCTTTCTTTTTTCACTCTTCCACCTGATTGTTTATTCATTTTATTTTTTAACATATCTGTAATTTTCAATAATTCATCTTCTTGAACCTCACGTGGTAATTTCATTATATCATCTGTTAATCTATTGACAATTCTTAGAGCAGAAAACATTTTATCATTACTTTCTTCTATTGTTCCACCCCTAGCAGTATTTATATTCGGTTTAGCAACAGGTTTACCGTTAGCCGCGTTATTATTTGGGGTATGTAATTTATCAAGTTCTTTAATTTGAATATTATTATTACTTAAATCATTAACAAATCCTAACATTTTTTGAAATCCAACACCATCTTGTGTAAGGTTTCCTTGATTGTCTGTATATGATTTATTTGTTGTGGCAAAATTATTCCAACTTTTTGTTAGATAATTATAAGCCATAAAACGAACTATATCTATACTTGACTCAAATAAACTCATTATTTTAGAATAATCAGAATTGATAATTTCTTTAATTCTTTTATTCTCATCTAACTTATCAAAAAAATGATCGATGGATGTTAAAGATGCTTCCATTAAAATCGTCACTTCTGCCGTTGCGATTGTAATAGCCATATCCCTAGCATATTTCACACCAAGGTCGAATATTTTTCTAGAAGCATACAATACACCTACATTTAATTCATCGCTTGTATTCACTTCTTTATATGTATGTGACCGGGGTTGTAAAAAGGTATTACATTTATTTGGTTTATTAGATGTATTATCCATTATATTATACATTATCATAACACATTATTCCATTAAAAAATATAATCAAATGTATCCAACATTTGATTATATAAAACACAAAAATAAGATAACAAACAATTTTATTAATATACAACCCATCCATCTGGTGGTGAAATAGTTTTCATAAAATCTTTATAAGATACAGGTTTAAATTTAGGAACTGTATTTTTAACAAAAGAAAAATTACATATTTTTCCTAAATGTGTATAACGCACAATATCTTTTTGGATAATTTTTAAATCAGATTGTTTAGTTGAACGACCACCTTTAATAGAAGGATTAGAAGGATTGGAATTATTGTAACCTTTTAATTTCGCAAATGATTTTGATTTATTTTGTAAAGAAGCTGATGAATTTCTCACAATTGAAAATTCATTCACATCGACTTCCATTTTGATATCTCTGTAAATTTTATTTTTATTCACAATACAATATTTCTTAGATACACATTCTAAATATTTATACGGCACACTAAAATCAGAATAATATTGAAATGCTCTCTTATCATAATCAAAATACATTATCACATTACCCACAGGTGTGCTTTCCATAACAAATTTACTCGGTAACATTTCAAGCTCTTCTTCGCTTAACTGAATAGCTTCCAAACTATCATATTTATCATCATACTTGACGTCATATATTATTTTTTTTACTTCAACCTCAACCTTTTTCTTTTCATCGTTTTCATCGTAATCTAAATCAATAAATGGGTTCATAAAGATAAGATAATAAATATTTGTAAAAAGTGTATTTATCGAATTATAAATATATTCAAACATCTCAACATTTACATTATGATTTTCGTTATCTTTATAAACTCCAAATACATCATAAAAGGTAGCAATTGTATAATAAGAATGGATGGATGATTTATATTCATCGCAATCCATTTCATCCCAATCATTGGAATGATAAACTTCGTGTAAATCGCAAATAAAGCTTTTTATTTCCGTGAATAAAAAATTTATATAATTCATTTATACTCAATACAGATATTTATATTTAAATAATATTTATCAATCCTTTTTCGTGTGAATAGGTCTTGTTTTTAATACCTCAAAAAGAGATAATATCTCATCTTTTAAAAAGGGAAGTTTGATTAATTCAAAACTTCCACTTTTATTATCAGGATGTAATTTCACTAAGAATAATTGAGATATTTCTACTCCATAATTTTTCTCCAAAATATTTTTATAAATATTTAATTGTAATGAATAATGCCAAAAATTTGTATCAGGTAAATGATTCACACATTCTTCAATACCATATTTATTCCATCCCGAGGTTTTTTCAATTGTTAAACATCGTTTCCAATCATATATCGATAAAGTTCCATCTTCATTAATATACACCATATCAATTGAACCAGCTATTTTACATTCTTCGTCATATATCATCCATTCAGTTCGATAAGGTTTTAAATCTGGATAATTTGAAACAAAATGTAAGAAATGATCCCATTCACGGGTATTATATATTTCCGAAAATTGTTCTTTATTTACATTTTCATACATTTCTAATAATTCACGATGAGTATATTGAGATGGAGATGATTCACATTGTGATTGATTCATAAACAATTCTACAAATTGATGTAATCCCGTTCCATCTGATGACGATTGACGGGCTTTATTCGACCATTCACGTTTAATTTCCTCTCGTGTCATACCATAATATTTACTTGTCGGCCATTTTTTACCACTCATCATAATTGTTATTACCTTATCAGCATCAAATGGAGCAAATAAAGTATGTATAAATGTTGTGGTGGAAATAAATTTGGTTTTACCATCTCCTATTGTATAATTATGATTCGCCTCAGTGAATGTAATATAATCATCTTTTTCGTGGTGATTTACGTTTTTTAAATAATTAAGTTGTATTGGAACTACTAGATCCATTACGTCGTTTTATATAAAGTATAAGTATTATACTCAAATCATTTTTATATTAATAAACATTGTGTTAAAAAAGATAAATCATCACATTCTATAGTTTGTTTATGTTTTGCGTCAATCAATTGTAAATACATACTAGCTATATTTTCATCATATATAATTTCACATAAATGATCTGTATTGATATTATAAAGTAAATATTTCATTCCTGAATTTACTCTAATCTCCTTTTTTGTTTTTCGTTCTTTTCTTCTTCTTAGTTCTTTTATTTGAAATTCTGTTTCATACATATACATATACAATGCCAATTGTATGAAATGCTCCTTTAATAATTCCTGCGTACATTTTATTTCATATATTTTTTTCATAGATTTATCAATAATATCAATTTGCCCGTTAATTGTATGAGGGATAATCACATTGCTCGTACAACCAACATCTTTCTCAAACATTGCTTTTTTTGATATTCCAAGTGAATTTAATCTTTCCATCGAATATTCAAAATGTCTAACCGATAACCAATTATAATTTTGTATTTGATACAATTTATGAAGTGTTTTATTTTGATAAGCACTCCAACAATTTGATATATATAACAATTCTTGTATCATTTCATTTGATGGTAATTCTGATGAATTTTTCATATCAAAAACAATATCTTGAATTCCTTGATATAATTGAGAATATCCATCCTTATGCCGTTTTGATTTTAAAGAATTTAATATACTTGATTTATTTGTTAAAGATAATTCAAAATACAATGGGAAACATATTCCATTCAAATCCGATACAACTTCTGAACTATCTCTTGTTTTGACTATATGCTGAATATGTAATGTATCGGTTGTTGCTGGACGAATACATTGAATCGTTAAAAGAGAATGACAAATATCAATTGTTTCTTGAGATAAATGTCTTAGAATACCTGTAGCTCCATAATTCCTCACATTAACTCCTTGATTTGATTTTTCTTTTGTTTTACTATCTCCACTACCATAATACATAACCGACGCCAAATCTTCTAATTCAGGAGAACGAAAACTATCTATATTCATAAAAGGTAAATATCCATTTCGAAATCCGTGAACCAATATCAACCTTTCTGATGCTCTTGTAATCGCTACATACAATGTATTCGGACATACATATGGGGATTTTACTTTTTCATAATATTTAAAATAGGTATTATCAAAATTATAAACAATCACTATTTTTCTTTCTAACCCTTTGGATTGATGAAATGATAAAAAGACTAATTTACCATTCATTACACTTTCATCAACACTTCCTTCATCACTTAATGGGATATATATGGGAATTTTCAAATTAAGGATTAATAAGTTCTCTAAGATAATGATGGGTGATAATCCTTTATTCGCATTTTTATTTCCTCCCGTGTTTTCAACAGGTTCTGTTTCTTCCACTTCATCTATTCTTTGAGAGTTATTACGAATCGATGGAGCTAAGATAAATATATCACTTGGTAAATATCCTTCAGCTAATAAAGAATTAATTTCAGCCACAATGCGATTATATTGATAATTTGGTTGAAATGGATCAACCATTATATATTTTGGTTTAATTTCCGATTTTTTATGAGATATAATTCTTTCTTCTCCTTGAAAACATCCTTTACATATAAAGTTAGCCATTGTATCCGTAATACGAAAACTTTCACTCAAACTACATTTTTTCCATTCATATTTATTTATTCCTTCAAATATTTTATCACCCATACTAAGAAAACGACTATCCGAGCCATTGAATTCGAATATAGATTGTCCTACATCACCAAGTAAACAAAAATATACATCCTCACCATTTGCCTTTTTCTCCTGTGGTATATCTTTTACAATTTTTTTAACAAAACGATAATAAAGTAAGGTCATATCTTGAACTTCATCCAATACAAGAATATCAAAAAGAAAATCATACAATGCCTCCTTGTTTTTTGTTAACGTCTCTCGGATTTCAGTATCTGTCTTACAATAATTATGATAAAATTTTCTACAAAAAGAATGATATGTATGAACTTCTATATTTGTCAATTCCATCTCGGCACATCGTCTCCGTGTTTCCAACCTTAACTTCGCATTGTATGTAATTAACATTATCTCTTTTTCTGGATATGCCTTTGCCAAAAAGAGTATTGTTGTTGTTTTGCCTGACCCAGCCACAGCATTCACAATGACATTCGAATGAGAAAGTGATTCAACGATCTCTTTTTGTTCTTCAGTCATTTTGTGCCGCTCACTCATTCTTTATATTTTTCTTTGTTATTGATATTAGTATTCAAATTAAATATATTTACACTCTTTCGTGTAATTCAATTATTCTTAGTTAGTTATTTTTCGAAAAGTTTCAAGAGATTTGTTTGAAAATATTTTTTATTGATTGTAAAAATATTTTTTTTATTTTTAGACTTTTGAAAAGACAATGACTTCTCCCTCACCATTTCTTATACATAAAAATAAGAACATAGATATTTTAGATAAAAATAAAAAACAACTAATACATTTATGGTAATGATTAAAAGTGTAAATATGTAAAATATGTAAGTTTCAAAAAATATCCATTAATTTGGATATGTATCGGATATATTTGATTTCTTAGTTAGTTATTTTTCGAAGAGATTCAATGATATTTATTGAAAATATTTTTTTATTGATTGTTGGTATGATAAAAAATTATATAACCGATTGAAATATGATGATGAAGTAAAACAGATATATCCGAGAATTAAATCACTTTTTGACGATATCGAGATAAATAGACGACTTAGAATGAAAACCAAAAAATTAATTAACATAAGCAGTAATACTTACTTTAAGGGGACTTGTGAAATATACTGTGAAAGTGATTATTAATTTAATGACCTTGTATGCTAAGGATTTTAATAATAATTATTTAAAGATTGTTACGTATAATAACGTATAATAATATGAATATTGTAAGCAAACTACCTAATGAAATACATAACAAAATCTTTTATTATTTATCAAATCCCGAGGCTAATGTGATAAGGAACGGTAGAGAAACTTTTGCAAAAGACGGAGAAGAGTATTGTGATTTCTGTTTAAAGTTTGTTGAATTAGTTTTAAAACGAGATAAAAGTATAAACAACCGTTCGCATTATTGTTTTAAATATTATCACGCTACTTTTTGGATTGATAAACATTACGAACGATATGACGGAAGATTTCCAAAATTTCAAACAACGACAAGTTTAAGACTTCTTTTAATGCTTAGAAAGGGTATGAAAGAGATGATAGGACAATATCATAACAAATACTTATATAATCGTATTAAAGAAGACGTTGATTTTGAGATAAACTTACCCTTGTTTAACTGCTTTTTTGATATTAAAGCTTTGTGCGGTGAGCCTTCTTGTGCTACGTATTTCCGTGGAACTTGTGAATTATACGATGATGAAGATTGGAATGATTTTAATGATTAACGTAAGGATATTTGTAATGATTGGGAAAATATTTTTTTTATTTTTAGACTTTTGAAAAGACAATGACTTCTCCCTCACCATTTCTTATACATAAAAATAAGAACATAGATATTTTAGATAAAAATAAAAACCAACTAATACATTTATGGTAATAATTAATATGTAAAATACCCATTTTAAAAAATATCCACGGAGTTGGATATTTATCGGAATATATTTAAAGGTCTAAGAATAATTATGTTATGGAAATTAACGCAATAACCTGTTCTGTATGCTCTAAAATATACAAAAATTTAATTACATATAATAAACATATTTCATTAAATAGATGTCATGTTAAGGTTCTTGACAATATTTGTAAATATTGTAATAGCATTTTTAAAACAAAACAAAATAAACAAAAACACGAATTGAGATGTAGTGTTAATAAAACTGGCATAATAGAGGCAAAAATGAAAATTATAAGTAAAGCTATATCCGATATAAAAAATATATCTGGAACAGATATTGACTTATTTTCCAACAATCAACTTCAAAACATTGTTAGTCCTCCTCAAAATGTTGTTAATCAAGCTGTTACAAATGGTAACATAGTAAATAATAATCAAATAATAATTAATAATTTTGGAAGTGAAGATATATCACATATTACTGAAAAACAATTAATTAAAGCATTCAAAATGTGTAAAGAATTTCCACTTGAAATGATAAAATTCACACATTTTAATAAAGATAAACCAGAGAATCATAATATCTATAAACCCAATTTCAAAGACAAATATGTAAAATATTTTAATGATAGTGTTTGGAAAATAGGAGATGCTAAGAAAATCATAACAGAGCTGTATATGAGTAAGATGGATATTGCTGAGGAAAAGTTTGAAGATTTAAAACCATATCTTTCTGAAATAACTCAAGGACGTTTTCAATGGTTCTTAGATAATCGAGAAGAAACAGAAGTGATGTCGGAAATATTAAAAAAAATAGCAGAAATGTTATACAATGAACGAGGTATTATATCAGATTAAACAAAATAATTATTTCGGGTATTGTTTACAAAAATCATAAAAATTCTTATAAATAATATGAGTTCCTGCTTCTATTTCGGGATGCCCTAAGATACAAAAAATCTTTTCACTGTATTGAAAAGCAATAGGAGTTCTTTTTCCATCTATAATAATAGATGCTAATACCTCGGCACTTTTTCTTCTTGGTTTGACAGGTAATCCACTAAAACAAAATTTCAAATACATTTCATCTTTATCATTGATTTGTACGTTATCAAATAAAAAACAATTCTTTTCTATTTTTGCGGGTAAAGGATCGCAAATAAAACGACGAAGGGGTTTCAATGTGCCGCCATTGATAATAGTAAGTAATTGACTGCCAAAACAAATACCTAAGATAGGAACATTCAAATTTAACATATAAAAAATATCATAATTATATTTGGAAATAGTATCCTTTTGGAGCATCATAGGAGAACCTGAAAGAATAATACCTGATATTTTCTTTTTCATTTTCATCAACAAATCATAATCAACTCTTCTTGATTCGATAAAAGGGATAGAAAGACTTCTTAGTGTATGACGAACTTGAACTATGAAAGAAAGTCTATTACCATCTGTAGAATTATTAATTAGTAAAATCATATACTTTATAAAGTGATATTATATTTTATGATTTTGAAATCATTTCATAAAATATAATAAAATAAAACCTAAGACAACCATAATATTTGTAATGAGTGATTTGAATACATCAATGTACATATAAGTAACCATTTATCGATCGAAATTAATGATTGTTCTTTCAAACCAGTTTTATCATTTGTATACAAATACAATTCATTTATATCTTCATATTCATTTGTATCTATACAATATGTATGATAGTCGTAAAATAGCTCAGCGCAATAAGGTGAAACAATAAAACAAGATGAGTAATTTGTTTGGTCGCCCCAATTCCAACTATCCTTATGAATAGTCTTTTTTTGTTTTTTTATTTTTGTGGTATGAATAGAAGTTGGATGAATGAAAATAATATCTTGTGGTTTTTTTGATGAAACATTCATAAAGTGTCCGTATTCAACTTTATCTAAGAAATTTCGAGTAAGCAAAACAGTATCAATAAGAATACAAAATGTATTATCACAAATACTCTTTTTATTAAGTGAGATGATATGTAATAAGTTAATATATGTGGATAAGATGGCACACAAACCTGGGATTTCAACAAATTGATATTCAGTTATATCATATCTTTTGAATTGAGCTTGAAGAAATATTTTTCTCAAAGGGAATCGTGAATCGTGGATAACATAAAATTTCATCTTTTCTTGATATTACTTATTATATTTTTTCTTAGTTAAGTTCGAGTTCACTTTATTTTTCTTGTGATTTTTACTTGATTTTTTCATTTTTGATTTCTTTTGATTTGACTTTTTCGTTTTCTTTTTACTTATACCGTTCTTTAATTTTCTTTTTGTAGTTGAATAGGATATTTTTCTTTTACGGCGATTATTGGCATTTAATTTTGTAGCACCTCCTGACATTGTTAATATGCCAGTAGTTAAATAGACTGGACTATTGTGCTCGATAAACCGGTCTGACTTTATAACTTGATTAAATGGATTCTCTCTTATATAAGGTGGTAATCCAGGTGGAATAAATGTTATCTTTGTTAATATGAATGATATCCAAAGGTCTAAAATATCACCTGTAATACAAAAATTTGGTTTCCACATTGTATCTTTTGGTATTATTAATGATGGTAATGTGGAAATATATCTATAATGTTCTGGTGAATATACCGACCTGTATTTATCCCAAAAAATATTTATATAATTAAATAAATGAAATCTTGGAGCATAGCAACCATCTGCTAGATCCCCACCTTTAACGTAAGGTAATCTAATATACTGGTCTTCTGAATTTATTAAAGGAATAATAACAGGATTTACTTTAAATCTAAATAATTTTGTATTTTTTGTATAAGGAACAATATAAAATGATTGTGTACCAGATGGTATGAAACCAGGTACGAAACTATCTTGTATACAAAGATAATTATTAAGACCGATTACTCCTGACCGATCGATAGCCATCAGAACATTTGGAATACCTGTTATTGAAAACGAATCAAGTGGAATAGGGGTGGTTGTATCAATATTAAAAGTACATTTGTCTGTACGGTATGATGAATTGTTTGCCGATATTGAAATTTCACTTTTTATTTCAATAGAAAATCCCAATCTGCTATCAAATTTTGTATGAACCTCTAATTTTAAAAAGTTTTGTAACCAATCGCATAATGTTTTTTTCAATACAAATAATACAGCTAATGCTGGGTCATATTCATTGCTAGTTAAATTGACACGGGTGGTGTCAGCAGAATAAGGTTCTTGAGATGGATCTCGTTGTTGCCTCATATTATTATATATGTCATCGTATATTTGAGCACAACTTATACCTTTACCTAATACAAATTCGTGAGTTACGAATAAATAAATTAACTTACCCACATTTTTACGATATATTAATGATACAAGCATCCTTATTTGTAGTTCTCCATCGTATGCTGTGTCGAGTTTATATGAAACAATGACAGTTAATTTTACATTTTCATCATCTTTTATTGTTATACATATATTTGGTAAATGAATATTTTGAACTGTTTTTTTTGTTCCACCATCTACAAAAGTTCCAGCATTTCCTGAATTTTCATTCCCAAAGAATACAGCGTTATTATATGTATTAGCGAACTCGGTTGCCCCTCTTATTTGAGATGCTTTTTCGGGTGTTATTCCTAATTTATTTTTATCTATTTTTGTAAAATCACCATAATTTGCCACAAGTGCGTTTTCAAATTCACCTCCAGTTATTTCATTAGCACAAGCTGCTTCCCATGATCTTGTTTTTCTCATTGCTGGATTTTTCGGATCTATCTTTTTTGCTTTTTTAAGTATGCTTTCACAACTAAGCCCTTCTTCAATCTCTTTAAATGAACGATCTGCTATTTTAATAATATAATTGGATACAGCTAAACTAGTTCTTCCTCCTGGTTTTGTGTCATGACATTCGTCCATTGCGAAAATTTTATAAATCATATCACCAGTATTTATGGATTTATTTGTTACACAATTATTTTCATATATACCATAAAGTTCGTCTTTTGAAGTGGGTCTACTTGTAAAACACGGATTAAAACAAGTTTCAACAGCATAAACTTCAATAAAATCGTTTAATAAATCATTAATATCTCCAGGTAACTCTCCGTTTATTTGATTACCCCAACTTTTTGTTCCATCACGATAATCTATAAAAAATACTCCTGGTGTAATTGGTGGTTGTCGATAAAAAGATTCGATAAGACGCATATGTCGATCATTGAATTCACTAACATGCTGTCCCATTTTCCATAATTGTTTGTCGGTGTCTTCTATTGGACTATATGGTAATATATCTGGTAATATATCTCTATCATCTGTATACATTATATAATAATAATATGCGCGACATATCTCTTGATTTAATAATTTACTCCAACCGTGATCCTTAGATGGATTTTTACTAGCCGATGATTCTATTATTTTAGTCATCATAATTGAGTTAAGAAGTGTCATACATTTGGGTAAAAATAATGGTTCAATATTACCTCTAATTACGTTTTTGTATACATACGCATATATATAATTGTAATCAAATGTTCCAATATCTGGATTTTTTAATGCCAATTTAAAGTTTGAATCCATTGCTGGATAATTAGGCTCAATATTTTCAGTAGATAATATACCTTCTCCTTGTTCTACTAATAACCCTATTAGTTCTTTACGTAACTTAATGAAAGTTTCTGTCATTGATTTAACTGCTGATCCATAATTTCCATCAAGCATTTCTGTTATTTTCCCAACAATAGACGCATAAGATAAATCATACTCACCTTCCGCAAAACAAGATTGTAACGATTTTGTAGGTTTTGATGTTGTTAGGGTTACGAATTTTTGGCTTGGAGCTTGTGTAAGATTAGTTCCGTCTAATGTCAAAGCTAAATTTATGAAAGGAGATAAAGATGATGGTTGTTCTGAACTGACCCACCCATTATAAGATAAAACTCCAGTATGACTTATCGATGGGAAACTTTGAAATAATTCGGTATAAGCTTTATCACGGATTTGCTTGATAGCTTTTTGACTAAGTTTTCCTAGTTCTATATCATCAAAAGCATACAAATCAATACCATATTTAATATCATTATTACTTGATAGGGGTTTAAGTGATGGTGGTTTTTCACCACGAGCATCTCTATATAACTCGCTTGGAGAATATCCAGCCATTATTGCGTCACCTCCCATATACTTTTGAATATAAGCTATTTTATTAGTCTCTTTATTGTGTTCATATGTAAAATATGATGTAACAATAAAATCAAACGTAGGTTCGGTATGATGTATTAAATTAATTACTGCTCCCATAAACATTCCTAAAAAATCAAGAACAATTTTTTTACCCGAAAAATCACCATCCTCATAATCTATATAACCATCTGTTATAATCTCAATAGACGTTGGATCTCCAGGTAATGTATAAGTTTTATTTATTATATCGTGAATTGATTCAAGAACTCTTAAAAAATCACGAAATGTTACGTTGTCAACTGCCCCACCTATTTGACTTTCAGATTCAACAACATGAACGTGGGCCGAGTTAGACCGATTTTCCTCTACCATATCAGTTATACCTTCTTCTGGGTCATAATCATAATCAACAAATTGACCCATATTACCCCTATTACTCCTATCAATAATAAATGTTATTTCAGTTACAGGGGAATCCGCTGGTAATTCTCTATTTATTTGAATTGGTATTTCACCCTCATTTGATATAATTTTTGGATACAACCCGGCACTTCCAATAGCATGATTTATTTTTTTTTCATAAATCTCTCTAGATTGGTCCAAAGACGCTAACAAATCGTCAAATGTTATATTAGATATTTCATTAATACGTAAAATATCATCATGGTATTCTACAAAATCGTCCGGGGTTAAAAATCCACTATATGACAATTTCCCTTTATCCGGTGGTATACTTTTATTTTTATGCCATTCATCTCGTGGTATACGTTTATAATCATAATTAAAATTTTGTAAACTCACCAATTGTTGTTCTGGGGTTCGATCATTCCAAATTAATTCGGCAAACCTTATAAACAATTTTGCGGGTATAGTTGTTAAATATAAAAAAACATAATTAAATCGCTCTGATAGTCGGCTGTTAGTTACATCTACCTCACAAACAGGTATTAATGAATTTAGTTTATTATATAAAAGATTAAAATATTTGTTTATAATTTGATCACCTTTATCTAAATCAGCAAAAATATCTTGACAATATAGTTTTAATATATCACTAAAAGTATCACGCATAATAGTTTTAATATTACGTCGATCATAATTTTGTAAAACCAACTCAATACATAATAATTCTAACGGATTGTATAAATACGAAATATACTTGTCTGTAACAAATGGATCGTTGATAATACCGAAACTTTTGGATATAAGTGTAATTATATATTTCACAATAGGTCTAATTATGGAATATGTTTGATTATCGACGTAACCATATTTTAATAATAAATTTAGTCTTTGATAAACATATATATTTATGCGTTTACCTTCATCCATTAAATCTGAAACTCCAAGCATATTTAATGCTGATTCTAATGGTTCTGATGTAGATTGTAGGTCTTTTTTACCACTCAATGTTTCTTCGTCAATTACAATATTTTCTGTAGATGTGGGATCTTTTCTAGAATCTACAATTGGATCAATCGTAACTGCTCTAAGCCCCAAACTTCGTCGAGCTGGTTCCTCTAAAGTTTCATTACTCAATGTTTCATCACTCAATCTTCCATTGACAGACTCCACGTTGCTTTCATCTTCACCATCAGTTACATTATTTACACCTGGATCACTCATTGTGCCATCGTCAGACTCCACCTCCGCAATGTTTCTATCTTCACCATCAGTTACATTATTTACACCTGGATCAATCGTAACTGTTCTAAACCCCAAACCTCGTCCAGCTGGGTTCTCGCGAGTTTCAGGATAATCAATATCCGCCACAACGGCAGTTCTTTTTTTAGATACACTTCGTTGAATTCGTGGAAATAAATCATTCATATTCATTGTTATATATTATATAATATATACCAATAGTATTAATTTATAATATATATTACGAGATATTACTACCATAATAATTTATTGGCCCACCATCCACGGGTCCCTTTAATTTTTCTATCTTTATTATGTCTAATTTTATATAATCTTCTGCGTGTTTTTCCATATTTTTTCCCACACTTTATAACCCAAGTCGGGAAATCATTCATACCCAAAGCACCTACGCTCGCAATAACCTTCCCACGTTTAATAACATCTATTTTTTTTGTTTTATTCTTAGAAGGAACAACAGTAACACCATATTTTCGTGCTTGTTTATATGTATAAGGAGTGATTTTATATGACATATAATAAGATAACAATATAATCATTTGAAAAATAAAATGAAATAAACGAAAAAAATAAATAATATATTAAATATGAAATGTCGCGAATTTTCGTTGCTTACAAAGGAACATTCCTAGCATTTCCTACATCAAATGGTGAATGGGATACGTTAACAAATTTATTTGAGGATCTTGATATGACACAATCTTATGAAGATATGGTCGAACAAATAAATAAAATAGAAGAATTGGTAAGACAATACAAAGATGTCACAGTCCAAATACCACAAGAAAAAATAATGAAAGATATTACTGATAAAATGAATTTAACTCCAGCAAATATATTGATGGTATGGGTATTATATCTTTATAAATTGATAAAGAATGAAATTATAAATATGGATGACAACAATGGGTATTTTATGAGGAATATAGACGAAACAGGTGAAGAAACTTGGCAGCAACTTATTATATAAGGTTTATCCACATTATCATATATCTATTGATTTTACATTGATAGTCTTCATAATTCATTGGGTGTATTATGCGGATAAACCATAAAATCCAAAACAATAAATCCAAGCATTTTATTTTGTATATCTATTAAAAGCATCCAACCGGTATTTTTATTTTTAAGTTGTGGAGGACAGTATCCTTTTTTATTTACACTGAAAGCAATAGCTTTACGAATATAAAGTTGGTTTGTGCTAATTCCTAACAATATTGTATCTGGATTTATAATATATTTATATAAATTTTCATATTCTGGTTTATTTTTCAAAAAATTCAACGTAAATTGTATTCTTTCCTTCTTTTTATCCGCAAAGAATATCGGTTCATTATCATCAATATCTTGAATGATAACTGGAATAGAACATTGAGTATCACAAATTCTTTCTTGAATTAATTTGGATGGAACTAAATCTCCATTTTGTTGAATGAATGAAGTAAACAAACTTGGATATAATAACCTATTGGAATCAACAATCTCTTGAATAGTAGCCATCGAAAATAATATTCCTTTTTATAAATTAAGATTAATCTAAGAAATGATAATCATTTTATTTTTATATTTGTAAAAACAACTTAAATATGTTTA
>Ga0247842_10002708_pt1 | contig 25546 bp, 24 predicted proteins | sample LaCruzMarch2015__3_FD_192411 | JGI IMG/M metagenome (GOLD analysis project Ga0247842, IMG submission 192411) | Freshwater microbial communities from meromictic Lake La Cruz, Castile-La Mancha, Spain - LaCruzMarch2015_19m | ecosystem: Environmental > Aquatic > Freshwater > Lake | place: Spain...
GTTTGTGTTATGACCGGTGTTGTTTTTATAACAAGAGCCTTGTAATCTTTATATGTGAAATCAGAGTATGTATAAGCGGCTCTGAGCGTTAACCCTCTTGTTATCTCGGTATTAAACCCGGCTTCAAGCCCGTTACGCTGTGTTTCAGCCGCGTTTCTGTAATAATAAGTACCGTCAACAACAAACGGAACTATTTCGTTCTTAACCTGTGTCGAAAATAATGTTAGTTCAGCGAACGTATTCCTGAGAAAACTCCTGCCCGCAGGAGGCAAATCTCCTTTAAAACCGATTTCAAAGTTTGTTGAGTTCTGAGGAAGCAGGTCCGGATTTAGTGTTGTCTTTCCATTGTTGCTCGAGGTGGGATAGTTAGATAATTCATTGTTCGCCGGTGTATCAAATCCAAGCCCGAAAGAAGTATAGACCGCCATGTTCGGCGTGAATTTATAATTCAGGGCAAATTTGGGAGTGAATTTATCGAATAATCTCGAAGTATCGGCAATTGAATTCTGGTTATCTTTAGAATCGTAATTCACTCTGTCATAACGTCCCGTAATAAGAATATCAAATTTATTCTGAACTATCGGAAATTGCTCGGTAAAATAGAAACCGATATTGGAAACAGTTTCATTCGTCAGCGCTTTAATAATATCTCCCTTTGCGCCTTTAACGTTCGTATAAAATTCCATGGGACCACCCTGATAGTACATATCACCGCCTATAGAAAATTCATTGTTGCGCGAGGCGATTTCTGTTTGATTGACATAACGGAAAGAACCGCCGAGACCCGATCTGGTATATATCCGGTAACGGCTGTCCGCTCTTGTCAGGTCTTTATTGGTGGCATATCCGAGTACCTCTATCATGTTATTATTATCTTTACCGAATTTCGTATTAAACTTTATTCCAATTCTTCCCTTTTTTGTAATTCGTCTGTAATCAAGCGCGATTGATGTTGAATCGGATTTCGTTTCATCAAGGTTATATTGAGTGAGATTTTGTGAGCCGGGAAGCCTTATCAAACCATTAACGTAATATGCATATATGGACAATATGGATTTGTTGCTTAATTGCCCTTCGTAAACCGAGTTTACTCTTGTTTGAAATTCACTGCTGTGCTCCCTGAAGCCTCCGTAATTTTCATAACTTGAAGTGAACATGAACTTTGCATTATCCGAAGCGTAGCCTACTTTAACGCCGTTTTTCCTTAAATCATAACTTCCGAATTCGTTATCAGTCAACACGAATGTCTTTGGGAAATTAATATCCGAGAAAAAGTTTATTACTCCGCCCGGAGCATTTGTGTATAATGAAGATGAATTCCCTCTGACAACTTCAATCTTACCTATCGCACTGAAGTCAAGAGCTTCCACCCTTGTCTGACCGTCGGGTTCCGATTCCGGCATTCCGTCAAGCAATATTCTGACACCTCTTATTCCCGAATTTGATCTGCTTCCAAAACCTCGTATTGAAATCCTGACATCGTGGTTGCCGTACCTGGGCTGAAAAAAAAGTCCCGGAACGTAACCCAGAATTTCATTCATAGCTTGCTTTCTTGTTGATTGCCAGCTCGATTGTTCGATTCTCGAAACAGGATAAGGGATATCTATAATTTTCTTTTCTGTTCTAGTACCTGTAATCATAATTTCCTCAGTCTGGTAAAAATTAGTATCAATCTGAGCAATTAGACTACCGGAAGACAATATTAACAGAAGAAAAATTAAATATTTAAACAATAAAAAGTTCTTATTTTTCATATTATTATCTCTTTTAATTTTTATAATAAGTTACGCAGGAAATAACAAATGCCCTTGATACTGAAACAAGTTCAGCACAATTATGAGCATCATTTTCCGTTAAAAAATAAAGATATTAAGAGAGATTTCTCGGCGGCGGGGTTAATACTTCTAAGAATGGATCTAAAACTTCTTCTAAAATGAAATGTTGCGGTCGCTGCTTACCGCAAATATAGATTAAATTTTCTGTTTCCGGAACTAATGCGTTTTTTACTATATTTTTTAAAACATTAATTGATGCCGCTCTTGCTGTTGAGGGATTAAAATTATTTGTAAAGGATTCTTCGAATACTTCGGAAAGCCTGTTTTCTTTATCATCACTCACACAAATCAGCACAGTTTTGTTTCCCTTTAACTCTCTTTTCACTATGTCAAACATCTTCCCGTTAACCTTTATTTCGCCGTCATCTATCCATTCAATACCTGGATTCTCACCGTCATTACTGATAATAATTTTAGTTAATAATTCTTCCGGTACGTACAAACTTATTGAAACTTTTGCATCCTTTTTGAAAAAATATTTCAACTGGTAGTAAACCAATACGAACCCGACAGAATTAAACACGAGAAGTACCGCTAACAATATGGAAACAACCCTTTTTAACAACTATTATCACCTTTATAGTGTTTAAAATTATACAATATTTTACGATTATGCAATATCAAATTAAAACTTATTTGTTTCCTCTATATTGATTATTTTTGTATGTCAAATTAATTAATGAAATCATTATATCCTTTAATACCTTATCTTAAGAAGTACAGAAAACTGCTTTTAGCCGGTACATTTTTCGTAGCAGTAAGTATTTTTCTTCAAAGCATGTATCCGCTGTTAATCGGAAGCGCCGTTGACGAAATTTCGAATAAAACAACACATCATTCTTATCTCTATTACGGGTTGATGAGTGTCGGACTGATTTTGTTTGGCGGATTCTTTCTTTTTCTGACGAGAAGAACCATAATTGTAGCTTCAAGAGAAATCGAAAATGATCTCCGTCACGATTTTTTCGAGCATTTACAGAAACTGCCGAAATCTTTTTACGATAAAATGTCCACAGGCGATATTATGGCTCACGCAACCAATGATATTAACAACATACGGAATCTTCTCGGTCCGGGCATTATGTATTCAATACAGACATTTCTAAGAACAGTTGTAACCCTGATAATTATGCTCGGTATAAGCGTACAGATATCCCTGATTTCTTTACTGCCTCTGCCTTTAATATCACTTCTTGTATATAAAATCATGAAATCCGTATTTAACCGCTCTTTAAAAGTTCAGGAATCATTCTCGGTATTAAATACTAAGGTTCAGGAAAATTTCTCGGGGATCAGGGTAATAAAGTCTTACGTAAGAGAAAAATCAGAAATAAATGATTTCGAAAGAGTATCGGCTGATTATCAGAAAAAGAACCTGTCACTCGCGCGTATTCAGTCGTATTCGTTTCCTATGATGTTTTTGCTGACGGGATTATCAATAATTATAGTGATTTACTTCGGCGGTATGAAAGTTATTGAAGGTACGTTAACTATCGGAAATATTGCCGAGTTTATTGTATATCTCGGACAGCTTACCTTTCCTATGATAGCCTTCGGATGGGTAATAAATCTGGTGCAGAGAGCCGCGCCGTCAATGAACAGACTGATGAAGATATTTAATACAAAACCTGATATATCCGACACTGATTTTACCGATAGAAATATTACACAAAATAATATAACCGGCGAAATTGAATTCAGGAAAGTATCATTTAAATATCCGGACACTGATAATTATATTTTAAAAGATATTAATCTGAAAATCGGCAAAGGTTCGAGTCTTGGCATTATCGGACTCACCGGTGCAGGCAAAACAACATTCATTAACCTGATTCCCCGCGTATATGATACAACCGAAGGTGATATTTTTATTGACAATTATAATCTCAGGTCTGTACCGCTTGCTGTTCTGCGCTCTTCAATCGGCATAGTACCTCAGGAATCCTTCCTGTTCTCGGATTCCATCGAAAGAAACATCGCTTACTCGGCAGATTCATTGAATGAAGAAGATATTATTTCCGCTTCCAGGCTTTCGGGACTGTATAAGGATGTAAATCTATTCCCCGAGCAATTTAAAACCGTTGTCGGTGAGCGGGGTATAACTCTTTCAGGCGGACAGAAGCAGAGGACTTCAATCGCCCGCGCATTATACAAAAAACCGAAAATTCTGATATTGGACGATTCTCTTTCGGCGGTTGACACAAGTACAGAAGAGGAAATACTGCAGGGTTTAAAACAGGTTATGAAAGACAGAACCACAATTATTATATCACACAGAATTTCGACTCTCCAGAACCTCGATAAAATAATAGTAATTGACGAAAACCGCATCAGCGAGGAAGGGACTCACTATGAGCTCATAGCACTGGAAGGGGTTTATTTCGGTATATATATGAAACAACTGCTCGAAGAAGAGATACAGGAGATGTAAGGAAAAATGACAGTCCGAAAAATATCGTTAAAAAAAGAAGAAGATGCGCTCGGTAAGCCGATTGATTCGGTGATTTTCAAAAGACTTCTTTCTTATTTTAAACCATACAGGTGGCATATTTTTTTCGCAACTTTCTTAACAATTATTATCTCTGCTTTCGCGGCAGTAAGACCAAGATTAACACCGATTGCCATAGATGAAATGATAGCCGGTAAGGACATCCCCGGATTAAGAACGATAGCTCTGATATTATTAGGCACGCTTATAATGCAGGGGATATTTCAGTATGGTCTTGCATATCTGACAAGCTGGATTGGTCAGAAGATAATATTTGACCTGAGGAAAAAAATATTTGAGCATACAATCAATCTGAACCTGAAATTTTTTGACAACAATCCAATCGGCAGGCTGGTTACACGCGTGACAAATGACGTTGAAGTTTTATACGAAGTTTTTTCGTCGGGGCTGGTAACTGCCTTCGGTGATATTTTCACCATTATCTGGATTCTGTATTTTATGTTTACACTTGACGTAAAACTCACAATCGTAGTCTTGTGTATATTACCTCTGCTGATTTATGCTACTTCTGTATTCAGAAAAAATGTACGGCATTCTTACCGTAAAATCCGCGTTCTTATTGCTTCGCTTAATTCATTTATACAGGAACATATCACCGGAATAAGCATTGTTCAGCATTTCGTCAAAGAGAAAAGAACAGTTGAAGAATTTGAAGTTATAAACAGAAAACACACGGAAGAGAACAAAAACAGCGTACTTTATTACGCTTTATTTTTCCCTGTGATTGAACTGCTTAGTGCTGTTGCCGTCGGATTAATTATCTGGTACGGAGGAGGTCAGGTGATTCAGGGCGCTTTCACAGTCGGCGTAATCATTTCATTTGTTCAATATACCGAAATGTTTTTCAGACCCATACGGGACCTCTCGGAGAAATATAACATACTTCAGACTGCAATGGCTTCAAGCGAAAGGATATTCAGCCTTCTTGATACAAAGAATCCGATTATTGACACTGTATCTCCGGTCGTAATAAAAGATATTAAAGGGAATATTGAATTTAAAAACGTTTGGTTCGCATATAATGAAGATGATTATGTACTTAAGAACATTTCATTTACAATTAACGAAGGAGATAAAGTAGCTTTCGTCGGGGCTACCGGAGCGGGAAAAACTACTATTATAAACCTTATCAGCAGGTTTTATGACGTATCAAAAGGCAACATTAAACTCGACGGAAATGACCTCCGGTCATTGCGCCAGTCGGATATACGTAAATATATAGGTGTTGTTCTTCAGGATGTTTTTCTTTTCTCAGGTGATATCAGATATAACATTGACCTCGGTAATAAACAAATAAACGAAGGATTAATTGACCGTTCAGTGAATAACACAGGATTGCGGAGATTTATTGACGAATTTCCTGAAGGGTTGTCGCACCGTGTAAATGAACGCGGAACAACCTTATCAACCGGTCAGCGTCAGCTTATATCTTTCGCGCGCGCACTTGCTTATAATCCGAAAATTCTCGTTCTCGATGAAGCTACCTCAAGTGTTGATACGGAAACCGAAGTTCTCATACAGACAGCAATTAAAAAACTCATTGAAGGCAGAACATCAATTATAATCGCTCACAGACTTTCCACGATTCAATCCTGTGATAAAATAATTGTAATGCATAAAGGCGAAATCAAGGAAATGGGCAACCATCAGGAGCTCCTGAATAAAAGAGGATTGTATTACAAGCTATACGAGCTTCAGTATAAAGACGATTTCATAAACTTGTCCTGAACCTTGTCCTGAATTTATTTCAGGATTATTTCAGGAGCAAAGGAATAATTAAACATGATATCCAAACTTTTACTCGCTACAAACAATAAGGATAAAGTTACTGAAATACGCAACCTTTTAATGGACACATGTATTCATGTCCTTACTCTTAGCGACTTAAATCTGAATATAGATGTCGAAGAAGACAAAGACACACTTGAAGGTAACGCTTTAAAGAAAGCGGAAGAGATTTATAAAGTAACAGATATTCCCTGCTCTGCGGACGATACAGGATTATTCGTAAACGCTCTCAACGGAGAACCCGGAGTATTTTCATCAAGATATGCGGGTGAAAATGCCAGCTATTCTGATAACAGAATAAAATTACTGCGAAATCTGCAAGGCGTCCCTGAAGATTACAGAAACGCGTTCTTTAAGACTGTAGTATGTTTTTATTACGGCAAAAACAATTTCATGTTTTTCGAAGGAATCTGCAAAGGACACATCACAATACAGGAGCGTGGTGAAAAAGGATTCGGCTATGACGCAATTTTTCAACCCGAAGGATTTGACCGTACTTTTGCTGAGTTAAGCATCGGAGAAAAAAACAACATCTCCCACAGGGCAAAAGCCTTTATAAAATTCAAAGAGTATCTGGAAACTTCTGATAACAAATAAAAAAGGCGGCTTACGCCGCCTTTTATTACACTTTATTTTGTCGATTGTTCTATAACCTTAAACCTGTCTCCCGTCTGTTTAACTAAATCTTTATACCACTGCGGGCTGTATCCCGGCTGTGTAACTTTAGGTACTCTGCTGTTGGCAACGGGAAATTTAATGTTTCCGTCCATATATTTCGTAAACAGAAATCCATACAATTGTTTCCATCTGTTAAATGTGTTCTTACCCACTGTGAGTGTGTATTCCGTCAGGTATTGCTTAGCATCAGCAGGGTTGGAGTTATTTAATTCAAGCGCCTTAGCGTCAACATCGCTTATTGTGCTCAAATATCCCTGCTCAAGTTCTTTCTGTACAGGTTGAATGTCAACTATCATATCTTTATATCTTGTATAAGCAAAATTTGACACCTGATTAAAAATCCAGAAAGCGGAGGAATCGCTGAATACCATCATATCACCGTTTCCGACTGCAAAGTTCGACGGAACCTGATTAATATTCGTGTATATCGGTGTATAGACTGTAGTATAGTTATCATCAACGCCAAACCAGAGTATTCCCCCGATCGCATCAGGAAGCCATCCGCGTGATTGTGTAACAAAAGAAAATCCCGTCTGCTGTGTTGATATTGCTCTTTCGTTTATATAATCTTTATTATCAAATTTCCATGTCATCGGTCTCCATCTGTAAGGACATTGATACGGACCCGCGCCCCAGTCATTATTCATATCCATTGGCGTCCCTTCGAAATGGTCGCGCATAAATTCCATTACATTATAAACTGAAATCTTTTTATCCGGTTTTATCCAGAGCGGCATTCTGTTTTTAAGGTCTTTTCCCATAGCGTAATCAAGATATTTATTCATTCCGCTGTTAACTTTATTAAACAAAGACCATACTCTCGATTCACAAAATCTTGCGGCTCCGAAATCAATCGGAGCATAAGTATCGGAAAATGAAAACTCTTCATCTTTGCCTTTAAAAAACCCTTTTTGACGCGCAAAGCTGATTACATCTTTCGAATAATAACAGTTCATTGTATCATTAAGAGGAAAAGTCGTTATTCTCGCTTGATTGGCGTGACCGCTGACATATCCGTCCGGAATCCGCATTGCGACCCATACAGCGCCTTTATTCCCGTGTCCTTTGCCTATCATTTCCATAATCCAGACTTCATTCGGGTCGGAAATTGAAAACGATTCTCCTTCACTGCAATATCCGTATTCTTCTGTAAGCTGTGTCATTACCTTAATCGCTTCCCTCGAGTTACGCGCTCTTTGCAAAGCAAGATACATCATGCTTCCATAATCCATTTTCGCGGTTGAATCTGCAAGTTCCCTTCCTCCGTAAGTAGTTTCGCCTATTGCAAGCTGATGTTCATTCATATTCCCGACCACGTTGTATGTATGCAGTACCTGCGGAATTTGGCAGAGAAATTTGTGTGAATCCCATTCATAAACGTCGAGCATCGTTCCGGGCGGATAATCTGCCGCGGGCCAGAAATACAATTCTCCGTAAAGTGTATGGGAGTCTGCTGTATAAGTGATGAATGTTGAACCGTCAACAGAGGCGCCTCTTGTAACCAAAAAATTTGTACACGCGTATATACTTCCGTTTAGCACTGCATAAATAAGAAAGAAATAAGCGAAAAAGGATAGGATTTTTTTCATAAATTTGAATTTTTTAAGTAATTTCAATAAATATATTAATTTTAACCGATAAAGGATATGAATTACCTGACCCCTGAATCAAATATTCTCACCGGATAACTGCCCGGGAACCGGGCTCTTTATACAATTTACCGTACCCAGAGCTTCACCCAGCCTTGTTTAATCTGTCTCATAAGTTTTTAAATTTATTGAAAATAAATTATAAATTCAGATTGATTGTTTGTTTCAGTTCGGGATGGAGGCTCTTTCCGATCGGGCAATTCTTTGTACAGGCTTCAATAATTTTAATTTCTTTTTCGGAATAATTGTCAGCCTGAAATTTAAAATCCAGAATGACTTCAGTTACCCTCCTCGGATTTTCACCCATTATTTTTGTTACCTCAACGGTCGTTCCGTCTATAGAAAAATTATGTTCTTCTGCCGCTAGACCCATTATCGTCAGCATACAGCTTCCGAGAGCTGTCGCTAACAAATCCGTCGGTGAAAAAGCTTCCCCTTTCCCGTGATTATCAACGGGTGCATCGGTTATAATCGTTTGTCCGGACTTTAAATGTGTGGCATTAGTCCTTAGTTCACCTTTATATATTATATGGCTTGTCGGCATAATTTAAGATTTTTCTGATTGATAAAAAGACATTGTTAATGTTTATTAAGATACCATATTGATATGTTAAGAACTGATGCGAAACTAACCCATAGCAAATACGGAATTTGCAGGTACGCGGCACCGGGCGATAATTTATAAAACGTAAAAATCATGAATACAATTGATATCCATATTAAAACTATTTCTATCGCCGCAATACCTGTAAGTTTAAAATAGAAGAATATAAAACTCCAAATAAAATTAAGAAATAACTGAATACCGAATATTATCAAAGCGGTAGTCCTTTGCTCTGTATTTGGGGTTTTTATAATTAGAAACAGACTCACACCCATAAGAAAATATAATACAGTCCATACCGGACCAAATAAATAATTCGGAGGATTGAAAGACGGTTTTTGTAATGTTGAATACCAGCCGGTAATGTTTCCTGCATTTGCCAGTCCTGAAATACTGCCAATCAGGAGTACACCTAATGTACAGGCTATGAATGTGATAATGTTTTTCATTTTTACTGAATGCCTTTATTCTGATACATTAACGAAACACAATTTATTGTTTAGGCTTAAAACATTCAAGACACAGAGGATTACTCATAAGTTTTTCGGTTTTTTTGTTAACAGGAATAATTATCAGAATTAGTTTAATGACATAATAAAATTATGACGTTTATTGGCGAAAACGGTGTGGCAATGCGAGAGTCACAAGCAATGGTCATTTCACTAAAAGCATGCGCTTAGTATCGCTAAAATTATCCGTAGTTAATCTATAAAAATAAACTCCGCTCGGGAGTTGTGAGGCGTTGAAAGTTGCTTCGTATGTGCCGGCGGATTGCTTTTCATTTACGAGTGTTTCGATTTCTTTGCCAAGTGCATCAAATACTATTAACCTCACATATCCGTTATGCGGAATTGCATAGCGAATTGTTGTTATCGGATTGAACGGGTTTGGATAGTTTTGTGACAATGAAAAGGACGATGGTATTTCCATGCTAATATTTTGTATGCCTATTACTTCGGAAAGTGGGCGGCGCCAGACGGAATTGCCCAAAGTACCTGCAAATATTAAATTATTCGTAATTAATAATGAAACAAGTGTATGAATAGAATTAAATCCCTGATTTATCGGAAGCCAACTCGTGCCGTTATTTGTGGATTGACAAACTCCGCTGCCACCTGTACCTGCAAAGATATTGTTTCCGATTATTGCAAAGGAATTAATATCTAAATTATTCAAAGAAGTTTGCGACCAAGTTGCACCGTTATTTATAGAAAGATAAACGCCATAATTCGCAGTCCCGGCAAAAACATTATTTCCATTCACAGTAAGAGCAAGAACAGATTGATTATTCAAAGCGGTCTGTGTCCAGTTCGCTCCGTTGTCAGTAGATATCCAGACGCCATTGACAAATGTCCCCGCAAAAATCTTGTCTCCGCTAGCGGTAAGGGAATAAACAGTTAGATTATTCAAAGCTATTTGATTCCAACTGCTACCGTTATTCGTAGAACGATAAATGCCGTTAACGGCTGTCCCAGCAAATATATTATTTCCGCTGACTACTAAAGAAACAATAGAACGATTATTCAAAGTAGTTTGCGTCCAGCTCGCACCATTATTTGCGGAGACAAAGATTCCACTACTTGTCCCAGCAAAGATATTACTATCACTGAATGCAAATGAATGAACAACATCATAATTTAAAGTTTGCGTCCAGCTTGCACCGTTATTTGCGGAGACAAAGATTCCACTACTTGTCCCGGCAAAGATATTACTATCTTTTGCCGCAAGGGAATAAACATATCCACCATAATACCAATTACTTATTTGCACCCATTGTGCATTTACTTTTATGCTTACTGAAAGATAAAGAGCAAAGATAAAAAATGTAATTGTTTTTTTCATTTTAATATTTGTTTTATGCAGGTCCGGATTATCATTAATTTCAAATATCGGAGCCTGGGGACCTTGCTTTGTGGGGATGACAAGAATATCGGGTGTGAAAATTCTTCTTCCTTTTACAACCTGGCTGTAATCCAATGCGCCGTCTGAATCGGTTGCGTAATGCAATAATGGTTCTTCGTAAGGACTGTTTAAGATAGGATTGTCAGAGTTCATTATTTTAATGCATTTCTGTTTTAATATTCTTAGTTGTTTGCTGAATTTGTTGAAAAGCCGGCGTTTTTATTCATTATGGTACAAGTATGTCCGACGTTTAAGGACTGCCAACTTTTCAAAAAGTAAATATAGCAGTAATTAAATGAATATTAAAGATTTAATGAGGGGGATGAAAGGGGGGGAATAGTTAACTCTTTAAAATAGATATTGAGTCGTTTTAATTCGAGAAATAACAACAGTAGAAAACAAGATTAGATATTCGTTTACATGTTTATTTCATTAGTCACTTTCTTAACAAAGATTTTTGGATCCACAATCGGAAGCACTGCGTTTTGTAAAAATGTACCAGCACATTTTGCCAATAGAATTGCACGGGAATGCGAAATAGAAATACTGATTAAAGAGACTTCGAAATATTCCGGTAGGCTAAATATTTTAGTTTTTTCATCGACATATTTAAATAAATCTTTCACAAAATAAAAATTTGTTAGTGAAAGATAGCCTAATAATATTTTCTTTTCGTCATCTAAATATACTTTGAGATGGACATGAATTTGCATCAGATTTTCCGTGATGAAAGCTTTATTAATACAAGATATTTCGAATGTATAATTATTGAAACCACCTGAAGCTTCTTTATCGGCTTTAATAAATTCATCACAAATTTTAACATTAAATTCCGTAACAAACATCCCTTTAATCTGAAATTCAATTGCCGGTTTGTTATCTTCCATTTTGCTAAGCTGTTTTTCCATAAACATTAAAAGGTGGAGTTTCTGAGATGTAATTTTCTTTATTAGAAGATTCTTCGATGTCTTTAGAATCTAAGCCCCATACACGACCAGTCTTCCATAATGGAGAAGTAATGAAACCAGAGCTACTAATTTGATATTTTATACCTAAATCTTCTTTTGCGAACAGAGGAACTAATATTATATCTTTATTGAAAACATCTTCTATCTTAGCGATCGTTTCGATTGTAAAATTATGGCTTCCATTAAGCCATTTAGAGATTTCGGACTCGTTTTTATCAAGTTTTTCGGCAAGTTGCCTTTGATTAATACCTGCCTCTTTCATATATTCGAATATCTGAGCTCCAATATCAACAGATATTCTTGTCATTCTTTTCTTAAAAGAAGGTATTTTTTTTAATAATTTGCTCATAATTAATTTAATTGTTATCGAAATAAAAAATTAAATTGCCTGTAATTCTATTATCTGTAACAAATATTTCGTTATTAATGATTCTCTTCAAAATCTCTTTATCCACAAAATCTAAAAGAGCAACATATTCAGATAACTCTTGAGAATCTTGTGTTGCTCTGACTTTTTTAACACCACCACCACCTAAAACAATTGAAACTTTACCAAATAATAAACAATAAAGCCTTAGATTCCCTTCCGAGAATTTATATATGCTCCTATATTCTTTTGATAAAAGGGTATCTAAACAACCCCTTTTATCCGCCATTAGCTCAATTTTTCGAGAAATTTCGGAAATTTGCTTTGCTTTTTTTGTTGAATGTTTTTAAAGAAATTTATCTGTTTCAGTATCAGATTCACCAAAAAGTTTTATTGAATAAAATCCAGCTTTTTCACCCAAATAAAACTCAACTATTTCAAATCCTTTTAACTTCACTTATAAGTTAAGCACATGGTTTGTAAAAAGCAAGTAATATTTCATTGAAATTTCGGAATTAAAATTTGTATATATATTAGCCGATGTTATAAAATAATACATATGAATAAAAATCGTTTCAAGATTGCAATTTTTACCAAGATAGAAAAGTCAAATAATTAAGTTAGATATTAAATAGTTTTAAATAGCTGATTCAGCGGAGATATGGAAATAAAACGTGGCATTGAGTAAAGTAGTTATTACAATAATTTTTGTTACTACCTTGTTACCCAAGTAAACTTTATTACTGTTAAAACAGTGATTTAGTACTCCCGAAAGGATTCGAACCTTTAATATCTGATCCGTAGTCAGAAGGTTTATCCATTAGCCTACGGGAGCCTTATTACTATAATTTATTACTTATTTCTTACTCAGATAAATACTGTTAATACAGAAACAACATCTTCGTACCCCGTAGAGGATTCGAACCTCTAAAGCCAGAACCGGAATCTGACGGTTTATCCATTAGCCTAACGGGGCAATATTAACATCTTCAGCAAAATGTGCAGATAAATTTAGCAATTAAGAGATTAATTTGAAATGCAATCATTAACCATATATAAATTGCTTGTTTTTAATTCCCCGCCTGAGTTGTTTCCCTGAAAGTTAAGGGATACAAATTTATAAAGAACTTACTGCCCCAGATAAGCTTTCAGCGCTTTCGAGCGCGATGCCTGACGCAGACGCCTTATAGCTTTTTCTTTTATCTGCCTTACACGCTCACGTGTGAGTTTGTACTTATCTCCGATTTCTTCAAGCGTAAGAGGATTTTCCTTCTCCAGTCCGTAATAAAGTTTTACAACTTCTTTTTCCCGCTGTGAAAGTGTGTCGAGGGCTCTTTCAATTTCAATCCTCAGAGAATCCTTCAGCAAGAAGTGGTCCGGCATTTTTTCCACTTTATCTGGCATTATATCAATCAGCTTAGTGTCTTCACCGTGAATACTCGGCGCATCCATAGATACGTGTCCGCTCGAATTTTTAAGCGTTTCCTGAACTTCATATATACTCATATCAAGTTCCTCCGCTATTTCAAGCACATTCGGAGAGCGCTCGTTCTTCTGTTCAAGTTCGCTTATTGTTTTGGCTATTTTGCTCTTCTGCTGAACAATATTTAACGGTAATCTTACCACACGCGATTGCTCGGCAAGCGCCTGGAGTATAGACTGCCTTATCCACCATACGGCATACGAAATGAACTTAAATCCTCTCGTTTCGTCGAATTTCTTTGCGGCTTTAATGAGTCCGAGATTACCTTCGTTAATGAGGTCGTTAAGTGAAAGTCCCTGATTCTGGTATTGTTTCGCAACACTAACCACAAAACGAAGATTTGCCTTGACTAATTTATCAAGAGATTCCTTTTCGCCTTTCCGTATTTTCTTCGCGCAGTCAATTTCATCCGCGACGGTAAGCGGCGCTGTCTTGCTTATTTCTTTCAGGTAAATGTCCGTGGACTGATTTTCCCGGCTTGTGTATTGTTTTCCTAATTTCATTTTTTTTGAGGAAACTTTAAAAAGTTTTTCCCTTACCTTGTGACTCTAATTTAAACGACAAAAATAGGAACTTAGTTTCAGATAGTTCTTCTAGAACGATTTACCGAAACCAAATCCCTATTTAAATGCTGGTTTTCTGATATTTTAGTATTCAGATTTTTTAATAAATGTTATTCGGCTGTCCCGCTGCCGATAAGGTCAATCTTGTCTTCTTTATGCAATGTAACAAATGCTTTCTTTCTGTCCGCTCTGTAACCGCTAAAGCGTCCTTTCTTGGTCATCTGGGCTTTTTGCTTGCCCTTCATAACTACTGTTCTCACATTGGTTACGCGCACGTTGAACTTCTTTGCTATTGCTTTAGCAATCTCGATCTTGTTTGCCTTTACATCAACTTCAAAAGTGTATTTATTTAACTCTTCCTGAAGTATGGTGTTTTTCTCGGTTATAAAAGGTCTGATTATGATACTTCTCATTTTCTTAATAATTCAATTATAATAATAACGGCTTACACAGTTTTTCGACAGCTGACTTCTGAATTAATATCATCTTGTTATTCAGCAGATCATACGTAGCCGCCTGGTCTGAAATCATCACCTTAAGTTTAGGAAGATTCCTTCCGGACTTGTAAATGTTTTCATTTTTTTCAGGCACAAGTAAAAGTGTTTTCTTGCTTTCGAGTTTAAGTGCCTGCATGATGTTTGATAAATCCTTTGTTTTCGGTTTATCTAATGAAAAATCCTCTATTACAGTTATTTCATTCTCCTTGATTTTCATGCTGAGAGCGCTTCTCCTAGCAAGCCTTGATGCCTTCTTCGGCATAGAAAGGTAATACCTGTGAGGCTTGGGTCCGAATATAGTCCCGCCGCCTACCTCAATGGGCGATCGGCTCGTTCCGCGACGTGCATTTCCGGTGCCTTTTTGCTTGAATGGTTTTTTTCCGCCGCCTTTCACTTCACCTCTTTCTTTCGTCTTGTGAGTTCCCTGTCTTTTATTCGAAAGGTACATCCTCACTGCCTGATAAATCAAATGCGTGTTCGGTTCAATAGAAAAAATCTCATCAGCAAGTATCACAGTTTCGCCTGTTTCAGTGCCGTCAATTTTTATTACTTTAAGTTCCATTTTTAGTTTTTATAAATTTCTACTAATCCAGAATTTGCTCCCGGAACCGCCCCTTTTATCAGTATAAGGTTAGAATCCGGAATAATCTTTACTATTTTGAGGTTTCTTATAGTTACCGTATCTCCGCCGGTTCTTCCTGCCATTTTCATTCCTTTTAAAACTCTTGAAGGATATGAACTGGAACCGATTGAACCCGGGGCTCTTTCCCTGTCACTTTGTCCGTGAGTTCTGACACCCCCGGCGAATCCGTGACGTTTAACAACACCCTGGAATCCTTTTCCTTTTGAAATAGCGGTTACTTTAACTTTTTCACCCTCTTTAAATATATTTACTTTTATTTCGTCGCCGACTTTAAGTTCCCCTGCCGGATAATCCCGCAGTTCTTTCACAACTCTCGGCGGAGCTATTTTTAAATTCTCATAGACCTTTCTCTGAGGCTGGTTTACGTGCTTTTCTTTCCTTGTGCCAAATCCGACTTTTACAGATTCATAGCCGTCTTTCTCCTTCGTTTTTATATAAGTTATGACGCAAGGACCCGCTTCAATAACGGTACACGGCACGGCGTTTCCGGAAACCTCAAAAAATGTGGTCATTCCGATTTTTTTTCCTAATATGCCTAACATTTTAATAAGAGTTTTATTTTACGAAATCTTCCGTTATACTTTAATCTCAATATCAACACCGCCCGGAGGATCAAGCTTTGTGAGCGCATCAACCGTCTTGTTCGATGAATTAAGAATATCAATCAGGCGTTTGTGAGCCCTTGTCTCAAATTGTTCCCGCGATTTTTTATCAACGTGCGGAGATCTGTTTACCGTATAAACACTCTTCTTAGTCGGAAGCGGAATCGGTCCGCTTACAATTGCGCCGGTTGATTTGATAGTTTTGATAATCCTCTCAGTCCATTTGTCAAGCAGTGTATGGTCGTAAGATTTCAGTTTTATCCTTATTTTTTGTGTTGCCACTTTTAAAGTATTTTAATTTTTTTTACAACAAAAAACTTAAGCAAGAGCAGTCTGAATTATGTTTATAATGACTGCCCCTGTAAAAAGTTCTGATGTTTTGTTTTGTCTGAGTTATTTTATTATCTTTGTAACAACGCCGGAACCTACGGTTCTGCCGCCTTCACGTATAGCAAATTTCAGTTTTTCTTCCATCGCAATAGGTGAAATGAGATCAATTTTCAGTCCGTCAATATTATCACCGGGCATTACCATCTGTACTTCATCAGGCAGAGTAACAACTCCTGTGACGTCGGTTGTCCTGAAGTAAAACTGCGGTCTGTAATTTGTCGTAAAAGGTGTATGGCGTCCGCCTTCTTCTTTCGACAGAACATAAACCTGAGCTTCAAACTGCGTATGCGGAGTAATTGAACCAGGTTTAGCGATAACCATTCCTCTTTCGATTTCCTTTTTATCAACGCCTCTGAGAAGAAGTCCGCAGTTGAATCCCGCTACTGCTTCCTGAAGTGTTTTATTGAACATTTCGGCACCTGTTACAACTGTTTTCTTATGCGCGCCGAGTCCGATAAGTTCAACTTCGTCGGATACTTTAACTTTTCCTCTTTCAATCCTGCCGGTGGCTACTGTACCGCGGCCGGTGATTGAGAATACGTCTTCAACAGACATCAGGAACGGTTTGTCTATTTCACGCGCCGGTTCCGGAATGTAACTGTCAACCGCATCCATAAGTTCGTGAATACAATTGAATCTTTCGTCGTCAAGGGTTACACTTTCATCAAGTCCGGCTTCCATTGCCAGAAGCGCAGAACCTTTAACAATAGGTATATCGTCACCGGGGAAATTGTACTTCGTGAGAAGTTCTCTGATTTCCATTTCAACGAGTTCAAGAAGTTCCGGGTCAGCCGCGTCAACTTTATTAAGGAATACAACCATCGCCGGTACGCCAACCTGGCGCGCGAGGAGTATGTGTTCCCTTGTCTGCGGCATTGGACCGTCTGTCGCGGCTACTACGAGAACGGCACCGTCCATCTGTGCTGCACCGGTAATCATATTTTTGACGTAGTCAGCGTGTCCCGGACAGTCAACGTGAGCGTAGTGTCTTTTCTCGGTTTGATACTCGACGTGAGCCGTCGCAATCGTGATACCTCTTGCTCTTTCTTCCGGTGCCTTATCAATGTCATCGAACTTTTTAACTTTAGCGCCGCCTTTTCTGGAAAGCACCATTGTTATGGCAGCGGTTAACGTGGTTTTACCATGGTCAACGTGCCCGATGGTTCCGATATTAACGTGCGGTTTCGACACGTCATATGTTTCTTTTGCCATTTTCTCTTTTTCTCCTTATTAGAGTTATTTAATGAATAATTAATTTATAAACCTTGCAAAAACATTCCTGTGGGTCAGGGAGGAATTGAACCTCCCACCTCGTGCTTATAAGGCACGCGCTCTAACCAACTGAGCTACTGACCCAGTATTGGAGACCCTCTTCACATCCCGAAAAGGCTGCAAAGAGAGTTTTATAGAGCGTTTGGCTGTGTCTGATTGACGAGGCCCTAACCTGAAAGAACTGACCCTTAAAACTCTTATTTCTTATCGCTTATCTTTTATTCTAAAAATCTCTTTTCTTTTAATCCGTGCTAATCTGCGGTAAAAGTTCTTATCTCTACCTGTGTGATTTACCTACGTTTTTCTCGATAATCTGTTCCGAGATACTCTTAGGCGCTTCATCATAATGTGAAAACTGCATCGAATAAATTGCGCGTCCCTGCGTCATACTTCTAAGGACGGTCGCATATCCGAACATTTCAGAAAGCGGAACAAGTGATTTTATTACCTGCGCATCGCTTCTCTGCGACATACCCTCAATCCTTCCGCGTCTTGAACTGATATCACCCATAACATCACCCATGTAATCTTCAGGCGTTACAACTTCAACTTCCATAATCGGTTCAAGTATCACAGGATTCGCTTTCCGCGCGGCTTCTTTAAAAGCTATCGAGCCGGCTATTTTGAATGCCATTTCCGATGAATCAACATCGTGATATTTTCCGTCCGTTAGTGTTGCCTTAACGTCTTCAACAGGATACCCGGCAAGAACACCGTTCTTCATCGCCTCTTCTATACCCTGTTCAACTGCCGGTATGTATTCTCTCGGAATAGCACCGCCGACAATTTTATTCTCGAACACAAATCCCTTGCCTTTTTCATTCGGCTCAATACTAATCCATACGTGCCCGTATTGCCCTTTACCCCCGGACTGCCTGACAAATTTGCCTTCCTGAAAAACTTTCTTTCGTATAGTTTCTTTATAAGCTACCTGCGGTTTACCGACATTAGCTTCGACCTTAAATTCACGTTTAAGTCTGTCAACAATAATCTCAAGATGCAATTCACCCATCCCCGCTATCAAAGTCTGTCCCGTTTCTTCATCAGAGCTTACTCTGAATGTAGGATCCTCATCAGAAAGCTTGCCAAGCGATTCACCCAGCTTGTCCTGATCAACTTTCGTTTTGGGTTCAATTGCAATTTGTATCACCGGCTCAGGAAATGTCATCTTTTCGAGTATAATCGGATCATCCTGGTCGCAAAGTGTTTCTCCTGTTTTCGTATGTTTAAGTCCTACCGCCGCGGCTATGTCTCCGCAGAAAACCTCTTTAATATCTTCGCGGTGATTCGCATGCATCTGCAATATTCTTCCGAGTCTTTCTTTTTTTCCTGAAATTGAATTATAAATATAACTTCCAGCTTCGGCTTTACCCGAGTAAACACGAAAGAAACAAAGCTTACCCACGTATGGGTCTGTCATAATTTTAAAAGCCAAAGCAGTGAATTTCTCATCGTCGGAAGCCTTTCTGATAATCTGGTCATCTTTATGCGCATGGTGACCGATTATTTCCTCACTGTCGTGAGGAGAAGGCAAAAGCTCTACCACTTTATCGAGTAAACTCTGCACACCAATATTCTTAAATGAAGAGCCGCAAAGAACAGGTATAATTTTAACCTGAATAGTTGCCGCTCTTAATACCCGTATTATTTCTTCCTGAGTAATTTCCTTGCCTTCCAAAAATTTTACGAGAAGTGTATCGTCAATATCGGATACCGCTTCGAGTAATTTTTGTTTGTGCTCGTTAGCCTGAGCTCTGAAAGATGCGGGTATTTCAATATCTTCAAAAGTAGCACCGAGTGTATCTTCGTTGTACATCCTTGCCTTCATGGTAATAAGGTCAATAATTCCCTTAAACATATCACCCTGTCCGACAGGAAGATGAATAGGAACAGCGTTAGCTTTTAGCCTGTCTTTCATCATTTGTATGGCATGGAGAAAATCCGCGCCGACTCTGTCCATTTTATTCACAAAAGCAATTCTCGGAACTCTGTATTTATCGGCCTGACGCCATACGGTCTCCGACTGCGGCTCAACTCCGCCAACAGCGCAGAACAGCGCTACGGCTCCATCGAGAACTCTTAATGATCTTTCAACTTCAGCCGTAAAATCAACGTGCCCGGGTGTATCAATTATGTTAATTCTGTAATCGTTCCAGTAACAGGTAGTAGCGGCAGAGGTAATTGTTATACCACGCTCCTTTTCCTGTTCCATCCAGTCCATAGTAGCCGCACCTTCATGAACTTCTCCCATCCTGTGCAATTTTCCGGTATAATACAAAATCCGTTCGGTCGTAGTAGTCTTTCCCGCATCAATGTGCGCCATGATACCAATGTTTCTGGTTTTTTCTATGGGTACCTGTCTTGGCATTAACTAATTTTATTCTCCTTCCGCAGAACTTTTAAAAAAATTCTAATATTTTTTATTACCACTTAAAGTGCGCAAAAGCTTTATTCGCTTCGGCCATTCTGTGGACGTCATCTTTCTTCTTTACAGAACTACCTTCACCGACTGCCGCCGCCATAAGCTCGTTTGCAAGCCTTTGCGACATAGTTTTTTCGCTTCTCGCCCTTGTATAAGTCAACAGCCACTTAATCGCAAGCGCAACGCGTCTGTCAGGTCTTACTTCCGTCGGAATCTGATAGTTCGAGCCCCCGACTCTCCTCGACTTTACTTCAATCGCCGGCATTACGTTATTAACAGCTTTTGTAAAGACTTCGAGCGGATTGCCCTGTGTCTTTTGTTCTATGATATCAAATGATTTATACAGGATTTTCTGAGCGGTCAGCTTACCGCCGTCCTGCATAATACTATTAACAAACCTGCCGACCAGTATATCATTATACTTGAAATCAGGCACTCTGATTCGCTTTTCTGCTCTTTTTCTTCTCATTTAGAAAAAATCTATTTAAAAAATTTGTAAAACTAATTCAATGTTCTATTTTCCTACGGAGGCTGTCTTTTCTTTCTTTGCTCCGTATTTCGATCTCGATTTTTTTCTGTTGGCAACGCCAGCGGTATCTATTGCACCACGAATGATGTGATACCTAACGCCCGGAAGGTCTTTTACTCTTCCGCCCCTGATTAGTACTATGGAATGTTCCTGTAAGTTATGACCTTCGCCCGGAATATAAGCTGTGACCTCTATCCCGTTCGTCAGCCTGACCCTGGCAACCTTTCTTAAAGCGGAATTTGGTTTTTTCGGAGTAGTTGTGTAAACGCGCGTGCACACTCCTCTTTTCTGAGGTGAAGCATCCATCGCAGGCGCTTTACTCTTGTAAACCTTATCCCTTCGCCCCTTCCTTATAAGCTGGTTAATTGTTGGCAAACCGTTCTATGTTTTATATTTTAGAAAAATTATTTGAAACCTTAAAAATACTAATTTTATACCTTTTAGTCAATATATAATTAATTGTAAATTAATAATCTATACTAAATCTCAAAAAAGCATAGTTTATATCGTTTTTATTGCCTCTCGTTATGTAATTATACATAGTGTAATTATAAACTAAATCAAATATAAGGTTCCGGAACGGTTCAAATCTTAAATTTACAATCGCCGCATCCGTATTAACTCTGTCCCCGTCAAGGAATACCGCTTCTTTAGGGTCAACTCCGTCGATGTACGGATAATACGGATCTCCTCCGACTTTCCTCACAAGATTGCCGTTCGCATCATAAACGTCGTTTCCTTTTCTTATATGCTGATATTCAAAGTTCAGACTTACCCATTCGCTTATGTTATATGCAATTTTAGCGTAAATTCTGTCGGCATTCGGTCCTATTCCACCGCCTATCAACTGACCGAATGACGTGAAATTGTTTTTCCTGTTCACGTGACTGTAAACATAAGGCCTGATTTTTGTATATTCGAGTATTAATGATACATTCTTTAAACCGAACGGTTCATAAGCCATAACTCCCAGTTGGTATCCGGTTTTATTCGCCGCAAGGCTCAGGTTTTGAAAATTTCCGAGTATATTTTCATCCAGCATAAATGCCGCCTGAAACTGCAGATCCTTCATGAAGTGACTCTGGAAATCAAAACTGACAATTCCGTTGTCTCTGTCCTGAAGGGACATTTCAATATATTTATAAAAACCCAGCGGAGTAAGATACGCAAGGTCAAACCTTCCGGAATACACTATCATATCGGTCATTCCTATATCGAATAAATCAGGAAATGAGAGTTTCAGCCTGTTTGTGGCAATGTATTTTGTGTAATTGCTGTCGTGTATTACGTTATAATATCCGACGGTGCTTGCATGTATTGATGAAAAATTCAGAACTCCGTATTTAAAATCAAATTTTATAAAGTCAAGGTCATTGGCATTTCCCGAAATCATCATGTTATCGGCATATCCTACGCTTCCGTATCTTATCTTTTCTCTGCCAAGCTGTACTGATATTTTCATGTCGTCAGCCGGTTCAGCGTAATACTTCAGGTAACCGTCAGCAAAATCGTAATTTCTTATATTTTCAATATTTTCAATAAATTTATAATTCGATGACAGCTCGGGTTTAACTGTCCTCGCTAATTCGGCGGAACCGAACACGAATCCGGCGCTTACCGACAGTCCGTATCCGAGATGTTTGAACGCCGTACCGTTAGTACGGAATCCGACATCCATCATGAATACTGAAGAATCACTGCTCGGTTTGAATTCTTTTGTGAAATCCAGATGCCCGGTTAAACTAGTGTAGTTCGTAAAATTCTCTTTTTTATATAAATAAAGATACTTCTGCTTTTTTGAAAATATATCTCCGACACGTTTACCGAAACTTCCGTCTCCCGCAATAATAACATCCGTATTCTTATTGTTCATAAGCTCGGGAATAAATACGGTTTTATATTTTTCAAGAGTTTTTTTCTCGACTTCGCTTAATTCCTTATTCTTTGCATCAATTTTTTTCAGGTATTCTGCAACTTCTCCTTTGGATAATACAGGATTATCATCATTAATTGACGGCAGTATTCTCTTTACACTCATCTGTTTCAGGAAATCATAGACCTGATTATCAAGCGGAACGCTCTCAACCTGCGAACGCACATGCGAGCCCATGCACATGAGTGCAATTAGAAAAAGTAATAAAAAAGTTATTTTTATTTGCATATATATATAAGTATTGTTTTAATTCGTTTCTAATGCTCTTATCTCTTATTATAAAAACAGTCTTTATCTTTATAATCTGTGGCTAAGCTCTTGTCTCTTATTATAAAAAAATCCTTCGTGTATTCTGTGTTCTCTGTATCTCCCTCGTTTTTCTTTACATGAATTCTGCTGACCCGTTTGTCAGTTCCGTCACTTCATTCCGGAAACTCTCAATCAATCCCCGCCTCACTCTGCATACTATCACCGACTTATCCGTGGATTTATTTTCAAGAATTTTTATTCCGGACCTCGCCGCTAAATTCATTACTCCGCCGACATACTTAAAATCGGACTTAATCGTTATATCCTCCGTAATTAATACTTCCGAAATTTCCGCTACCGAAAGACACGTATCAGCCGCTTCAAAATAAGCCCTTTTCAGTCCGCCGACTCCCAGTTTTACTCCGCCAAAATATCTCGTTACTACAATCAAAGTATTTCTGAGCCCGTGCTTGTCAATCGCATCGAGTATCGGTTTTCCTGATGATCCGGATGGTTCACCGTCGTCGTTAAACCTGTATAAGTTTTCATCCAGGAGCCTGTATGCAAACGGATGATGCCTCGCATCATATAACTCTTTCCTCAAAGACTCTAAATTTTTTACAGCGCTTTCAGGGTCTATCACAGGAAATGCATGAGCAATAAACTTCGACCTGCTGACCTTCAGCTCATATACTGCTTCCGCCCCTATTGTCATATAATTATCTTTCAACATTTCACTGTTCACCAATTTAAGCTCCCCGTTCTTCTCTCTTATACTCAATACCAAATACTCAATACCAAATACTCAATACCAAATACTCAATACCAAATACTCAATACCAAATACTACTTCCATCCTTCTTCTCCGATGAGCGGTACAAACCTGAAATCACTGTGCTTCTGAATATTAATCTTCACTTCCTTATTTTTGCCTTCGGTTTTTGTCACGCACCATAACTGCTGTGTATGTTTAGTTCCAACAGGAATAACAACTTTTCCGCCGTCTTTCAGCTGTTCAATATAATTATCGGGAAGTTTCGGACTTCCGGCAGTGACTATTATCCTGTCAAACGGCGCAAGTTCTTTCCAGCCTTTTGTCCCGTCATCGCATTTCAAATGAACTTTATAATTCATTTTATCAAGTGTATTCTTTGCAGTCAGATATAATTCCTTTATTCTCTCGATTGAAAATACTTCGGCTCCGAGTTCTTTCAGCACTGCCGCCTGATATCCCGAGCCTGTGCCTATCTCCAGCACCTTGCATCCCGGGAAAACATCGAGCAGTTCCGTCATGAAAGCAACAGTGTACGGCTGGGATATAGTCTGGCTGTTACTTATCGGCAGTGCGTTATTTTCGTAGGCTAATCTTTTAAACTCTCCGGAGACGAAAAATTCTCTCTTTACCGTAAAAATTGCACTGAGCACGTTTCTGTCTCTGATACCCATCATCGAGAGTTTTTCTATAAGTTCCTTTTTTCTGAGATTCGGGATTGAAAGTTCCATCAGAATATTTTTTCTTTCGAATCAGCCTTTTTTGATTCTGCGTTTTCCGGTTCGGTTGATGATTCAAGAATGGTCTTTAAAGATTTTGTAAGCTTACCGCTGCTCATTGCTTCTTTCAGCCTTTCTTTCAGATCAGCAATGCTATCGGTTACGTAAATCGTTCCGTTATCGGCTATTGAAATCTTTGACGTCTCCTCCGAAACGATAATGGCAATAGCATCAGACTGCTCCGATATTCCGAGCCCGGCTCTGTGACGGGTTCCGAGTCTCTTGTTTTTAATCAACTGCGTTTCCGACAGAGGCAGAAGACACCTCGCCGCTTCAATCCTGTTATTATTTATTATCACCGCGCCGTCATGTAAAGGCGACTTAGGGTAGAAAATTGATATAAGAAGTTCTTTGTTAATCTTTGCTTCAATTTTTTCGCCTGTCTCGACAATATTCTGTAACCCTGTCGTCCTCGTAATAACAAACAGCGCGCCCCATCCGTTTTTCCGGAATTCAACACATGCATCCACAACCTCAGCCACGTTTTCATTAAGGTCAATTTTCAGAAACAACCTTGCAACACGTGTTTTTCCTATCAACAGCAGTATTCTTCTTATTTCGGGCTGAAACAGAATAACAAAAGCGACTACCCATATATCGGTAAGTTTGCTCAAAAGCCAGCTCAGAATCTGCATATCAATAACCTGCGCCAGCAGTGAAGTGCCGAGTATCAGCAGTAATGCAATAAATATCTGAAAGGCAATAGTCCCCCTCATTAGCTTGTAAAGCCTGTAGAAAATGATGGTAACTATAAGCATATCAATGATGTCAATCAGCCTGATTGACAGGAATCCGATTTTAAAAAGCTCCATTATGTAAGGTAATTAAAATCGTTAAGTAATTAAATGTATTAAACCCGTACAATATTACATTTTAAATGACTGCGCGGTTTTGTATATTTTGCTATTAAAAAATGGATTTTGATATTGAAAATAAAGTGACCGAGGAGATTCCTAAACCACAGGAATACTGGGCTAAACTATCCGGGTACGAAGGTCCTCTCGATATTCTGCTTCATTTCGTGAAAGAAGAAGAGCTTAATATTTACGATATTCCGATATCAAAAATCACCCGCGATTTCCTCGGTTATATAAACTACATGCAGTTACTTG